>Ga0316188_10000263_pt1 | contig 20767 bp, 17 predicted proteins | sample Phiworburrow1_MG_FD_204933 | JGI IMG/M metagenome (GOLD analysis project Ga0316188, IMG submission 204933) | Coastal sediment microbial communities from Maine, United States - Phippsburg worm burrow 1 | ecosystem: Environmental > Aquatic > Marine > Coastal > Sediment | place: USA: Maine... | reverse complement strand
TGGCGCGCGCGAACCTCGCGCGCGTCGGCTGGGAGGCCGAGCGCACGCGCGCCGCGTCGCTCGACGACGCGCTGAAGACCGGCGCGACGCACGTCGGCGACGACTGGCAGGCGCTGGTGCGCCATCCGGCGATCGACGTGGTGGTCGAGTGCACCGGCAATCCGATCGCGGCGGTGGAGCACTGCCTGGAGGCTTTCTCGCAACGCAAGCACGTGGTCAATGTGACGGTCGAGGCCGACGCGTTCTGCGGCCCGCTGCTCGCGCGCAGGGCGGCCGAGGCCGGCGTCGTGTACTCGCTGGCGTTCGGCGACCAGCCGGCGCTGATCTGCGACCTGGTCGACTGGGCGCGCGCCTGCGGTTTTCCGGTCGTGGCGGCCGGCCGCGGCCACAAGTGGCTGCCGCACTTCAGCGAGTCGACGCCGGACACGGTCTGGGACAACTGGGGACTGACCCCCGAGCAGGCGGCGCGCGGCGGGCTGAACCCGAAGATGTTCAACAGCTTCCTCGACGGCTCCAAGCCGTCGATCGAGTCCACCGCGGTGGCCAACGCGACCGGGCTGACCGTGCCCAGCAACGGCCTGCTCTACCCGCCGGCCAGCGTCGAGGACATCCCCTTCGTGACGCGGCCTATCGCCGAGGGCGGCGTGCTCGAGCGCAAGGGCATGGTCGAGGTGATCTCGTCGCTGGAGGCCGACGGCCGGGTCATCCCCTACGACATCCGGATGGGGGTGTGGGTCACCGTCGAGGGCGAGACCGAATACATCCGGAACTGCTTCGAGGAATACAAGGCGCACACCGACCCGAGCGGGCGCTACTTCACGCTGTACAAGCGCTGGCACCTGATCGGGCTGGAGGTCGGCGTGTCGGTGGCCAGCGTCGCGCTGCGCGGCGAGCCCACCGGCGCGGCCACCTGCTGGAACGCCGACGTGGTGGCCACCGCCAAGCGCGACTTGCGTGCCGGCGAGATGCTCGACGGCGAAGGCGGCTACACCGTCTGGGGCAAATTGCTGCCGGCCGCGACCTCGGTCGCGACGGGCGGGCTGCCGCTGGGGCTGGCGCACGACGTGAGGCTGGTGCGCCCGGTGAAGAAGGGCCACAGCCTGTCGTGGGCGGACGTCGAGATGGACACCACGACGCACGCATACCGCACGCGAAAGGCGATGGAGCAGATGTTCGCGGCGCCGGCACGCAAGGCCGCCTGATCAGGTCCGCCGGCGCGCACCCGGCGGCTTTCGCAACTGCTGCGGCGGACACCGCCGCTTTGGAGCATCCGATGCATCCACTCGCCTTTGCACGCGCGGCCGGTGCCGCGCTCGGCGTTCTGCTCACCGCGCTGTCGGGCCCGCCGCTCGTGGCGTCGCTCGCTTCGCTGGCGGCGATCGCGAGCCCGGCCGCGCAGGCCCAGACGGCCGATGCGTTCACGCCGCTGCTGGCGGGTGCGCATAGAACGGCGCGCAACGTCGCGCGCGACCGGTATCGCCATCCGGCCGAGACATTGGTCTTCTTCGGGATCCGCGACGACAGCAGGGTCGTCGAGATCCTTCCGGGCAGTGGCGGCTACTACATGGAGATCCTCGCGCCCTATCTGCGCGACAAGGGACAGTACGTCGCGGCGAGCCGCGACGCGCAGGCGCCGCCGGCCTACGTCGCCGACCACCAGAAGCTGCTCGCGCGGCTCGCGGCCGAGCCGCAGCTCTACGACAAGGTGGTCGTGACGCAGTTCGCCGCCGACCGGCACGAGATCGCGCCCGCCGGCAGCGCCGACTTCGTCCTCACCTTCCGAAACCTGCACAACTGGATGGACCGCGACGAACTCGACGGCGCGCTGCGCGCGTTCCACCGCGCGCTGAAACCCGGCGGCGTGCTCGGCGTCGTCGACCACCGCGGACGCACCGACCTGCCGCAGTCCGCGCAGATGAAGACCGGCTACGTCCGCCAGGACGTCGCGATCGAAGCGATCGAGCGCGCAGGCTTCAGGTTCGTCGGCGCCTCGGAGGCCAACGCGAACCCCGCCGACACGAAGGACTACCCCGAAGGAGTCTGGACGCTGCCGCCGACCTATCGCCTGAAGGACAAGGACCGGGCGAAGTACGAAGCGATCGGCGAGAGCGACCGCTTTACGCTCAAGTTCGTCAGGCGTTGAGGGTCCGCACACGCCATTGCCTGGCGGTATAGTTCCGCTTCGCCCGATTTGGCCGCTGCCCCGCGGGCCAGATGCCATCCGTCCCCACCAGGAGATCCGCAGTGAGTTACGTGTTCGATCCGCCCGCCGTCGTCGCCGTGCCGGTGACCGGCTCCGAAAGCCGTTTCCCGGTTCATCGCATCTACTGCGTCGGCCGCAACTACGTCGAGCACGCCAAGGAGATGGGCTTCACCGGCCGCGAGCCGCCGTTCTTCTTCATGAAGCCGGCCGACGCGGTCCTCTACGTGCCCGAAGGCGCGACCGGCGAGATGCCGTACCCGTCGGTGACCGCCGACCTGCACCACGAGATCGAGCTGGTGGTCGCGATCGGCAAGGGCGGGCGCGACATCAAGGCCGCCGACGCCGCCGGGCACATCTACGGCTATGCGGTCGGGCTCGACATGACGCGGCGCGACCTGCAGGGCGAGGCCAAGAAGCAGGGCCGCCCCTGGGACGTGGGCAAGAGCTTCGACCACTCGGCGCCGATGGGCCCGATCCGCCCCGCCGCGCAGGCGGGCGACGTGGGCAATGCGGCGATCGCGCTGTCGGTCAACGGCCAGGTGCGCCAGTCGAGCAATGTGTCCAAGCTGATCTGGAACATCGCCGAGACGATCGAGCATCTGTCGCGGCTCTGGGAACTGCAGCCCGGCGACCTGATCTTCTCGGGTACGCCCGAGGGCGTCGGCGCGGTCAAGGCGGGCGACCTGATGGAAGGTTCGGTCGGCGGCGTCGGAGCGCTGAAGGTCAGAGTGGTCTGATTGCCGCGGGGCGGTGACCGTTCAGCGCGGCGTCGGCGCTGCGGCGCCCGCCCCGACCCGGCCGAGCAGCCGCGCCCAGCCTTCGTCGACCTCGGCCTGCAGCGCGGCGATCTCCGGCTCGCCGAGGTGGCGGTAGCGGCGCTGCAGCGCGAGGTAGTCGCCGACCGGGCGCGTGCGCGTCGCGTGATTCAGCGTGTAGCGGCGGCCGTCCTCGACCTCGTAGAGCGGAAACACGCCGCTCTCTACCGCGAAGCGGGCAGCGCGCAGGCCGCCGTCGTCCGGCAGCCCCCATCCGTCCAGGCAGGGCACCAGCACCGTGATGATCCGCGTGCCGCGCATCGTCATCGCCTTTTCGACCTTGCGCACCAGGTCGGGCAGGTAGCCCGCGCTGGCGGTGGCCACGTAGGGCACCTCGTGCGCGGCCATGATCTCGGTGAGGTTCTTCTTGCGCGAGCTCTTGCCGGCGGGCGTCGAACCGGTGCGCGCGAAATGCGGCGTCGACGACGACTTCTGCGCGCCGGTGTTCATGTAGCCCTCGTTGTCGAGGCAGATGTAGATGAAGTCCTCGTTGCGTTCGGCCGCCGACGACAGGCACTGGAAGCCGATGTCGTAGGTGCCGCCGTCGCCGGCGAACACCACCACCTTCGTGTCGGTCCGGCCCTGAGCGTCGAGCGCGCGTCGCAGGCCCGTCGCCGCCGCCGCACTGGACTCCAGCGTGGGCTGGTAGACCGGGATGCGCAGCGACGAGAACGGCTGCGGGCCCGCGATGATCGCCATGCACGAGGGCGGCACCACCGCCATCGTGTCCGGCCCCAGCGCCGCCAGCACGTGGCGCACCGACAGCGCTTCGACGCAGCCCGGGCAGGCGGCGTGGCCGGAACAGAACATCGGTGTTTCGGGAATGTCGAGCCTGATCATGTCGTTCACCTGACCCAGAGCGACTCGGGCGCCGGTTCGCCCTGCGCGCCGTCGCCCCGGTGCTCCTGCGCGACGAGTTCGGCAATGCGCTGCGCGGAGACGTTGACGCCTCCCACGCCGGCAAGCAGGCCGGTGATTCCGGGCGCGCCCTGCATGCCGTACAGCGCGGCGCGCAACTCCTGGTGCAGCACGCCGCCGCAGCCGGGCGAGTAGTTGCGATCGAGCACCAGGACCTCGGGGACGCCGGCCAGTGCCGCGCGCAGCGCAGCCACCGGCAGGGGCCGGTACAGGCGCACCTTGAGCAGCCCCACCGGCAGGCCCGCGTCGCGCATCGCGTCGACGGCCTCGCGCGCGGTGCCGCACATGCTGCCCATCGTGACGATCACGGTGCGTGCGCCCTCGCAGCGATAGCGCTCGACGATTCCCCAGCCGCGCCCGGTCAGCCGGTTCCACTCCCGGTCCGCGTCGAGCGCGAGCGCCGGCACCCTCGCCATCGCGTCGCCCAGTTCGCGGCGATGCCGGTTGAACATCTCCTGCGTGACGACGTTGCCCCAGGACTCGCCGACCTGCGTGTCGAGCCGGTGCGCCGGCGCGAACGGCGGAAGGTAGGCGTCGACCAGCTCCTGACGCGGGACCCGCACCGGCTCCAGCGAGTGCGACACGTAGAAGGCGTCGTGGCTGATCATCACCGGCAGCAGTGCGTCCTCGGCGATGCGAAACGCCTGGATCACCGTGTCGAGCGACTCCTGCGGGCTCTCGCTGTAGAACTGGACCCAGCCGGTGTCGCGCTGCGCGAGGCTGTCGGTCTGGTCGGGCCAGAACGCCCACGGCGATGCGACCGTGCGGTTCACGTTGACCATCACGATCGGCGCACGCGCGCCGCTCGCGTAGTGCAGCAGTTCGTGCATCAGCAGCAGGCCCTGCGAGGCGGTCGCGGTGAACACCCGCACGCCGGCCAGCGATGCCGGGATGCACGCGGACATCACCGAGTGCTCCGACTCGGGCGTGATGATCTCGGCGTCGAAGCTGCCGTCGGCCTGGAACTCGGTGAGTTTCTCAAGGATCGGCGTCTGCGGCGTGATCGGGTAGACCGGCACCACCTTCGGACGCGCCAGGCGGGCGGCCCAGGCGACCGCGTGGTTGCCGGTAAGCAGCATCGCCTCTTCTCGGGTCGTGTTCATTTCGCCTCCTCGACCATCTCCATCGACCCGGTCGGGCACTCGCGCACGCAGACGCCGCAGCCCTTGCAGTAGTCGGCGTCGACCGTGTAGCCGCCGGGCACGCGCCCGACCGCGAGGTCCGGGCAGTAGTGATAGCAGTTGTCGCAGAAGATGCAGCTGCCGCAGGAGAAACACCGTTGCGCCTCGGCGAGCGCCTCTTCGGGCGAGAATCCCAGCTGGACCTCCGCATCGCCGTCGAGGCGCGCGCGGGTGTCGAGACGGCGCTCGGCCGCCCTTGCCGCCGCCGGGTAGTAGAAAGTGGCGATCGCGTCCAGCGGCACGATCCGCTCCGAGGGAGCGGCGGCTTGCGCCGGCGGCGCGTCGTTCGACTGCAGTGCCCGATCGATCGCCAGCGCGGCGCGCTTGCCCATGCCGATCGCCTCTGTCACGAAACGCGCCATGCTGGCCACGTCGCCCCCGGCGAACACGCGCGGCTCGCTGGTGGCCTGCCGGCTGTCGACGTGCACCAGCGCGCCCTGCGTGCGCAACGCGTCGTCCACCACGCCGAGGTCCGGGTCCTGGCCGATCGAGGACACGATCGCGTCGGCCGCGACGCGGAATTCGCTGCCGGGGCGCGGCCGCACCGCGAAGGCGCGGCCGTCGGCGGCGGCCTCGAAGTCGACCCGCACGCACTCCAGAACCACGTCGTCGCCGTCGCGGTGCGCGCGCACCAGCATCGAGGCGTCGGCGAGCCGCACTCCCTCCTCGATCGCCTCTTCGACCTCTTCGCCCTGCGCCGGCATCTGCGCGCGCGCCTCGAGCGCGAGCAGCGTGACCTCGTGGCCCGCGCGTCGGGCGCTGCGCGCGACGTCGATCGCGGCGCTGCCGCCCCCGACGACGACCATCCGCCGCCCGAGCGCAGGCGGCGCGCCCGCATTGGCCCGCGCGAGCCAGTCCGCGCCATCGGCGACCCAGGGCTGGTCGTAGTCGAGCTGCGGCAGACGTTTGCTGCGTCGCGCACCGATGGCCAGGTACACCGCGTCGAAACGCTGACGCAGCCGCGCGAAATCGCCGGGCGACGCGATCGCCTCGCCGCAGCGCACCTCGACGCCGAGGCGCAGCATCCGGGCGATCTCGCCGTCGAGCACGTCGCGCGGCAACCGATAGGCCGGGATGCCGTCGCGCATCAGTCCGCCCAGGCTCGCGGCCGCCTCGAAGATCGTCACCTGGTAGCCGCGCCGGCGCAGCTGGAAGGCCGCCGACAGTCCCGACGGGCCGCCGCCGACGACCGCGACACGCTGCACGCGCTCGACGTCGGGTGGCGGGCATTGCCAGTCGTGGGCGAGCGCCAGGTCACCGACATGGCGCTCGAGCTTGCAGATCGCGAGCGGCTCGTCGAACCCCGCCCGGTTGCACGCCGCCTCGCAGGGGTGATGACAGATGCGTCCCGCGACCGCCGGAAACGGGTTGTTGCGCACCAGCAGTTCCCAGGCGCCGCGGAAGTCCTGGTCGCGGGCGCGACCGATCCACTGCGCGATCTCGCCGTCCACCGGGCAGGCGGCGTGGCAGGGCGACGGCGCGGCGATGTGCCTGGGCAGCGCGGCGCGCCAGGTTCCGGTCTTGAAGACCGCGGTGGTGCCGGTGGTCCAGGTGGTCGGGGGCAGGGTGTTCGCGTTCATGCGGCGCTCCCCACGAGCCGTGCGTCCGTCGACCGATAGCCGGTCTCGCAGGCGGCGGCGTTGTCCTCCTTGCGTGCGGGTGCCTGCTCGAAGAGCACTCGTTCCAGCACGTCCAGCGACGGCGCGCCGATCGCGCGCGCCAGCGCTCCCAGCAGCACCGAATTGACGATGCGTCCGAGGCCGTGGCGCTTGGCCATCGCCAGCCCGTCGACCGGGATCACGCGGTGCTCCGGCAGCGCGCGCGCAAAGTGCTCCGGCGGATGCGCCGAATTGACGACGATCACCGTGTCCGGACCGGCGGCGGCGAGCAGCCGGCCCTCGAGAAGACTGGCGTCGAAGCACAGGATCGCGTCCGCGCGCTCGATGTCGCAGCGAACACGGATCGGCCGGTCGTCGACGCGGATGAACGAGCTGACCGGCGTGCCCCGGCGCGCGCCACCGTAGCTCGCGAAGCTCTGCACCTCGCGCCCCTGGGCAAAGAACGCCATCGCCAGCAGACTGCCGGCCGTCTGCGCGCCCTGTCCCCCGCGCCCCTGGATGATGATCTGCAGCATCGTCTCAGCCCCTCCTGCCCCCGCGCGGCACCGACGGCACCGACGTCGCCCGTGCGGGCGCCAGCGAGGGCACGGCAACCTGGTTTGGCGATCTTAGCGGATTCTGGTACTTCAATGCCAATATTGATTGATCGACCTGGTTGATCTGGATCAGGCTCGGCCGGCATCGCCCGGCGTCCGCCGCAATGCAGCAATCCGGCGCGACGCGGTGAACGCCCTCCGGATCCGCTACTCTGCGGATTCGAACCTCCGCAGCGACCCACGTCATGGCCGACCTGTCGATCCCCACCGCGCCCCTGCACCGCTGGGTCGTCGACCTGTTCCGCGCCGCGGGCTCGAGCGAACGCGAAGCCGCGCTGACCGCCGACCACCTGGTGGGAGCGAATCTCGCCGGTCACGACTCGCACGGCGTCGGGATGGTGCCCCGCTACGTCGACTCGCTGCTGCACGGCGAGCTGCAGCTGAACCAGCGGATCGCCATCGCGCACGAAGCGGGCAGCATCGTGGCGATCGACGGCCGCCGCGGAATGGGCCAGTCGGTCGCGCACCAGGCGATGGAGGTCGCGATCGAGCGCGCGCGCACCTACGGGGTGTGCGTGATGGGGCTGCGCAACTCGCACCATCTCGGACGCGTCGGGCACTGGGCGGAACAGGCGGCGGCCGCCGGGATGGTGTCGATCCACTTCACCAACGCCGTCAGCAGCCCGCCGATGGTCGCGCCATGGGGCGGCGCGCAGGGGCGCTTCTTCACCAATCCGTTCACCGTCGCGATCCCGCGCGCCGGCGACGAGCCGATCGTGCTCGACTTCGCCACCACCGCGATCGCGCACGGCAAGGCCCGGGTCGCGTACAACCGGAAGGTCAGGGTGCCGCCGGGCGCCCTGATCGACGCGCAGGGCAACGCGACCGACGATCCGGCGGTGATGTTCGAGCCGCCCGACGGACCGCACGGCGCGCTGATGCCCTTCGCCAACCACAAGGGCCATGCGCTGGCCATGGTGTGCGAACTGCTCGGCGCGGCGCTCACCGGCGGCGAGACCGCGCAGCCGCCGAACATGACGATGAAGTACGCGATCTGGAACAACATGCTCGCGCTCGTCTTCGACCCGGAGAAGCTCGGCACCGGCGAGCGTTTCGAGCAGGAGGCTCGCGGGTTCGTCGACTGGGTCAAGTCGGCGAAGCTCTCGGACGTCGGACGCGAGCTCGGCGGCGTCCTGATGCCGGGCGACCCCGAACGCATCTCGCGCGCGAAGCGCGAAGTGCTGCTGCCGATCGACGAGGGCACGATGGCGCAGATGGACGCGGCCTCGGCCGCGATCTCGGCGCGGTTCGGGCAGTCCCCGGGCCCGCTGTCCGCGCTCGAACGGGGGTGCTGAGTTGAAGACCTTCGTGCTCCAGGTGCTGGTCGGCTTCGGCGACTGCGATCCGGCCGGCATCGTCTTCTACCCGAACTTCTTTCGCTGGTTCGACCTCGCCACCCACCAGATGTGGCACGGCTCGGGCTACGACATCGTCCGTGTGCGACGCGAGCAGGGGCTGATCGTCGGGCCCCTGGTCGACGTGGGCGCGACCTTCCGGTCGCCCGCCACGCACGGGGAAACGATCGAGATCCACTCGACCGTCAGCGAGTGGACCGGCAAGACCTTCAGGATCGCGCACCAGATCCGGCGCGCCGACACGGTGCTGGTCGACGGGTTCGAGCTGCGGATCTTCGCGCGGCCCGATCCAAAGGACGCTGCGCGGATCCGTGCGGTGCAGATCCCGGAGGACTTCAGGGCGCTGTTCTCCTAGCGCGATCGCATGCGCGGAGAGCTCACGCGCCGCGTCGCGACAGGTCGGATTCCCCGCAGTACGCCAGGATGTGCGCGCGCGCGGCGTCGCGCAGCGCGATCGCCGCGGTGAACGGATCGGACGCATCCGGCGGCGCCGCGATCGGAGCGCCGATGACCACGCGGACCGCGCTGCGCGTCGGCCACCAGCGTTCACCGGGCAAGAGTCGCCGCGTACCGTTGATCGCGATCGGCACCACCGGCACACCCGCGTTGGCCGCGGCGACGAACGCGCCGAGCCTGAACGGGCGCAACCCCGCGACAACGGTGAAGGTGCCCTCGGGAAAGAACATCAGCGCCCGGCCGGTCTTGACCTGCGCCTGCAGGCGCGCGGCGTCCTCGACGCTCTGGTGCGCGGCGAAGCGCTCGACGAACTCGGCGTCCATCCGCGCGAGGTAGATCCGCGCGATCGGCTGCGCGAGCAGTTCACGCTTGGCGACGAAGCCGGCCCGCCGCGGCAGCGCCGCCACCAGCACGACGCCATCCGCGTAGCTCGAATGGTTGGCGACCAGCACGCAGGCGCCGTCGCGCGGCAGGTGCTCCAGGCCCTCGACCGAGAAGGGCGTCGCGCTCAGCCGCAACAGCGCCCGCGCCGCCCGGTGGCTGATCGCCCAGGCGATCTCCGGGCGCCACGCCAGCGCGGTGAGCAGCCAGGTCGTCGGCGCGAGGAGCGCGAACCACAGGAAGGTCCATGCCGCGTAGAGCGCGCTGCCGGCGATGTTCAGCGCTCGCCGCGCCAGCGTGGGTGCCGCCGACAGCGCGAGCCTCGCGATCTGCCAGCGCGCGCCGCGCTGGTGCGCGCCGACGCGGCCGGACTCGAACAGCTCGCGGCACGCCGATCGGCGGATCTTTCCGCTCGAGGTCTTGAGCACCGTGTGCGGCGGGGCGATCGCGATCACGTCGGCCGGTTCGCCGAGCACCGCGAGCACCCGGTCGGCGATCGCCGCGCGAACCCGCTCGCGCGATTCGGGCGCCTGTTCGCGGCTCTCGGCCAGCACCACCAGGCGCTCGGTGCCGGTGCCCGGATCGGCGCTGCCGAACACCGCGACGCAGCCCTTCCTGACGCCGGCCACCTCGCTGACCACCTCCTCGACCTCGTGCGGATAGATGTTGCGTCCGCCCCGGATCACGATGTCCTTGACCCGCCCGGTGATGAAGAGCTCGCCGTCGGCGATGTAGGCACGGTCCCCGGTGTCGAGCCAACCGTCGCGCAGGAGCTGCGCGTTGGCCTTCGGATTGTCGAGGTAGCCGGCGGTCGCCGACGGCCCCCTGAACTCGAGCCGGCCCTCGAGCCGCTCGGCGAGCGCGCGCCCCTGCGCGTCGACGACGCGCAGCGCGTGTCCCGGGATCGCGTGGCCGCAGGACACGAAGCGCAGCGCCGCCGGGTCGTCGCGAACCGCGGGCAGCGCCTGCCCCTCGGCGACGAAGGCATCGCGCCGGATCGAATCGATCCTCGGACCGCGGCCCGGCGGCGGAAACGCCAGGCCGACCGAGCACTCCGCCAGCCCGTAGACCGGCGTGATCGCCTCGGGCCGCAGGCCGTACGGCGCGAAGCGGTCGCGAAACCTCGCCAGCGTGTCCGGCAGCACCGCTTCGGCGCCGTTGGCCGCGAGCCGCCAGCTGCTCAGGTCGAGCCCCTGCAGCTCGCTGTCGTCGATCTTCCTCGCGCACAGCTCGTAGGCGAAGTTGGGCGCCGCCGACAGCGTGCCGCGGTAGTCCTGGATCGCGCGCAGCCATCGCACCGGGCGGGCGAGGAATGCGAGCGGCGACATCACGACCAGCGGCAGTCCGTAGTACAGCGTGCCCAGCCACGCGCCGATCAGGCCCATGTCGTGATACAGCGGCAGCCAGCTCACGAACACATCGTCGGGCCTGACGCCCAGCCCGGGGCCCATCGCGCGCAGGTTCGCGAGCAGGTTCGCGTGCGTCAGCACCACGCCCTTGGGGTCGCCCGTGCTCCCCGACGTGTACTGGATGAAGGCGGTGTCGGAGGCGCCGACCGGCACCCGCTGCGGCGCGCCCCGTTCCTCGAGCAGCTCGTCGGCGCTGACCACCGCGCGCAGCGACTCGACCTGGCCCTGCAGCAGATGCGCAACCGCCCGGCCCTGCCTGACCGTGACCATCATCGCGGCCCGCGCGTTCGCCAGGATGCGCGCGTGGCGACGCACGTGCTCTTCGATCTGCGCCAGGCGCGCGGGCGGGTAGATCGGCACCGGCACGCCGCCCGCCAGCAGGATGCCGAAGTAGACGTAGAAGTAGTCCGGCGACGTCGGCAGCATGATCGCGACCGTCTGGCGCGGCGCCAGCCCGCGTTGCTGCAGGCCGGCAGCGACCCGCCCCGCCGCCTGCGCGAGCGCGCGATAGCTGATGGCGAACTCGCCCTCGTCGCCCAGCAGCGTGATCTGCGTGCGCTCGGGCTGCCGCTCGAGGTGCCATTCGAGCACTTCGACCAGGGTGCGCGCGTCGACCGGTAGCCCGGTCGCTGCGGGCGCGGGCGCCGGCGCCTTCGCTGACGGTTCGCCGGGCGCGGCGGCCGGTCGTGCGGGCGCACGAGCCGCCGGCGCCGCTGCCAGCGCGTCGGCGATGTCCTGAAGTGTCTCGGCGCGCTCCAGCGTGGCCTCGGGAAGGTCGACCCCGAAGGCTCTCTGCACCCTGAACAGCAGTTCGACACGGGCGAGACTGTCGAGTCCCAGGTCACCGTCCAGCGAGTCGCTCAGCCGCAGGCGCGCCGCGGTCCCCGGTTCGCCGCCCGGCGCACCGTGCAGTTCGGCGGCCAGCGCGCCGGCAATCTCCAGCAGTGCCGGCTCGACCTCCTGCTTTGCTTGGGGCTGCTGCAAGGTCTGTTCTCCGGGAGTGCCCGAGCAGGGTCAGGCTAGCACGAAGCCCTGCCCTGCGCGCCGCTTCGTGAACAGCGCTGCACCGCGCCGTATCCGGCGATGCTATCGTGTCGGCTCGCCCGTCTGCCCCGGGCGCCCCTTTCGCCGATGAACCGCGCCCGACAGCTCGTCCTCCTTGATTCGATCGCCCACATCGGTGCCCCGTGCGCCGGGCAGGTCGTCGTGTCGGGTTCGCACGGCGGCAGTTCGGCGGCCGGGTTCGTGCTCGAGCAGCCGGCGCCACCGTACGCGGTGTTCTTCAACGACGCCGGCGTCGGCAAGGACGGGGCAGGCATGGTCGCGCTGTCGCTGCTGCAGCCGCGCGGCGTGGCCTGCGCGGTCTACTCGCACCTGTCCGCGCGGATCGGCGATGCCGCCGACGGCAGGGATCACGGGGTACTCACCCACCTGAATGCGGCCGCCGGCGCTGCGGGACTGGCGGTCGGCATGGCCGTGCGCGACGCGCTCGCGAAGCTCGGCGTCGACCTGCGAGCAATAACGCGATGAACGACGAGTCCGGCGAGTTCTCCGCGTACGCGCGCTTCGCCCGCGAGGAGTGGGCCAAGCTGCGTTCGAGCACGCCGCTCACGCTGTCGCAGGGCGACCTGGCGGCGCTGCAGGGCATCAACGAACAGGTCTCGCTGGACGACGTCGTGCAGATCTACCTGCCGCTGTCGCGCCTGCTCAACCTGCATTTCCGGTCGGCGCGCAGCCTGGACGGCGTCAAGGACGAATTCCTGGGGCGCCTGGTCGGCCACCGTCCCTACGTGATCGCGATCGCGGGCAGCGTCGCGGTCGGCAAGAGCACCTTCGCGCGCACCCTGCAGGCGCTGCTTTCGCGCTGGCCCGACCACCCGCGGGTGGCGCTGGTCACCACCGACGGCTTCCTGTACCCGAACGCGATGCTCGAGGAGCGCGGGCTGATGCAGCGCAAGGGGTTTCCGGAAAGCTACGACCGGCACCGGATGGTCCAGTTCCTCGCGGCGATCAAGGCCGGCGAGCTGGAGGTCGGCGCGCCGGTCTACGCGCACGCGGCCTACGACATCCTGCCCGGCCAGGTGCAGATGGTGAGCCAGCCCGACATCCTGATCTTCGAAGGGCTCAATGTGCTGCAGACCGGCGTCGTCGACCCGGGGCGGGCGCACACGCCGAGCATCATCGTGTCGGACTTCTTCGATTTCTCGCTCTACGTCGACGCCGACGAGGCCGACATCGAGGCCTGGTACGTGAGGCGGTTTCGCGCGCTGCAGCGCACCGTGTTCCAGAACCCGGCGTCCTATTTCCACCACTACCGCGACCTGACGGAAGCCGAGGCCCACGAGGTCGCCCGCGGCATCTGGCGACAGATCAATCTGGTCAACCTTCGCGAGAACATCCAGCCGACCCGCGAGCGCGCCAACGTGGTGCTGCGCAAGCGGCGCGACCACACGGTCGGGGAGATCTGGCTGCGGCAGATCTGAACGCGGCGTCAGCCGGCCAGCGCCAGCGACACCACGCCCGCCGCGATCAGCGCGGCCCCCGCGAGCCGGCGCGCGAGCTCGCCCTCGCTGAGCAATCTTGCGCCGAGGAAGGCCGCGATCAGCATCGACACCTCGCGCGCCGGCGCGACGTGGCTGATCGGCGCGATCGTCATCGCCTGCAGCACCAGGATGTAGCCGAGCGGCGAGAGCAGCGCGACCGCGAGCGCCGGGCGCCACGACGCCGCGAGCGTCGCGCGCAGCAGCGCCCGACGCCGCAACACCGCGGGCACCAGCAGCAGCGAGCGCGACGCGTCCGAGAGCCAGTAGAAGAGCAGCGGCGCGACCCCCAGCAGCCGCACCGCGCGACCGTCGTTGACCGTGTAGCCGGCGATCAGCACACCGGTCAGCGCGCCCCAGATCAGGCTTGCGCGCACGCGCGGCGACCAGTTCCCGCGGAGGATCGCGACACCGCCCGCAATCGTGAAGGTGCCGCCGACGATCAGCGCCAGGCCCACGACCGAGCCGGTCGTCGCCCGCTCGCCCAGCAGCACGATCGCCGCCATCGCCGAGAGCAGCGGGCCGACACCCCGCGCCACCGGATAGACCACCGACAGGTCGCCGGCCTTGTAGCCGATCTGCAGCACGATGAAATAGGCGACGTGGAGCACGCCGCTGGCCAGCACCGCGACCCACTGGGCCGTCCCGAGCCCGGTCAGCTGGTCCCAGTACAGCGCCAACGCGACCGGCCCGATCATCAGCGCGCCGCCGCTGGCCGCGAGCCATGAGAAGCAGACCGGGTCGGCCTGCGCCTTCTTCAGGATCAGGTTCCAGGTCGCGTGGATGACCGCGGCGAACAGGACCAGCGTGAGCGCGGTCCCGGGCATCTCGTCGCCGCCCGCCGGACCGCTTCAGCCGGCCAGTGCCTGTGGATTCACCACACCGGTCGGTTGCCCGGCGGCGAATGCGAGCACGTTGTCGATGGCGGTGCCGAGGTAGAGCTCGTAGCTGTCGCGCTCGACGTAGCCGATGTGCGGCGTCGTCAGCACGTTCGGATGCGCGATCAGCGGGTCCGCGGTGGTCGGTTCGTGCTCGAAGACGTCGATCGCCGCCATCGCGGGCCGCCCCGCATCGAGCCCGGCGAGCAGCGCGCCCGGCGCGACCAGCTCGGCACGGCTGGTGTTGACGAACAGCGCGCCGGCGGGCATCGCGCCGAAGTCCTCCGGTCCGATCGCCGCCCGCGTCTCGGGGGCCAGGCGCAGGTGCACGCTGAGGACGTCGCTGGCCGCGAACAGCTCGCGCCGGCTCGCGACCGTCGCGACGCCGTCGGCACGGGCGCGCGCCAGCGAGCCCTCGCGCCCGAACGCGACGACCCGCATGCCGAACACCGCGCCGTACTGGCCGACCAGCTTGCCGATGTTGCCGTAGCCGAGCACCCCGAGCGTCTTTCCGCGCACGGTGCGACCGAGCAGCGTCTGCCAGCGGCCGGCACGCAACGCGGCGTTCTCCGCGGCGATGCCGCGCATCGCGGCGAGCACCAGCGCGAAGGTCAGCTCCGCCGGCGCGTACGGCGAGCCGCTTCCGGCAACCACCGCGATCCGGCGCTCGTTGCAGGCGTCCATGTCGATGTGCGGCCCGGCGCGACCGGTCTGGCTGACCACCCGCAGGTCCGGGAGCAGGCCGATCAGTTCGCGGGTCAGGCGGGTCCGCTCGCGGATCAGCACCAGCGCCTGCACTCCGGCGAGCCGGGCGGCGAGTTCGCGGGGATCGGCGAGCGTCTCGTTGAGCACGACGACCTCGTGTCCGTCGAGCCTGGCGAAGCAGGCGAGCGTGCGCACGCAGTCCTGGTAGTCGTCGAGAATGGCGATCTTCATTTCGGCCCCAAGGGGACGTTGATCGCCCCCGCCTTGACTGTTGCGTTCACGGTCTCGATGTCCAGACCGACCACCCGCTTGTAGCCCGCGGCGATCTCCTCGAGTTCCTGCTGCGAGGCCACGTCGTGCACGTCGGCGAACCCCCCGGGCGCGCGCTCCTCGAACACCTGCATCACATGGTCGGGGCCCTGCGCCCGGTTCGCCATGACGATCTTCGCGGTCTTCGGCAGCCGGTCGGCCTCGTAGCGCTCGAACGCGTCGGGAAGCCCGGCCGCGGTACTGCCCGCGATCGCGTCCGCGAGCGCCCTCGCGTCGAGGATCGCCTGCGACGCGCCGTTGGAGCCGATCGGGTACATCGGGTGCGCGGCGTCGCCGAGCAGGGTCACCCGGCCGTGGGACCAGCGCGGCAGCGGGTCGCGGTCGACCATGGGGAACTCGAAGTACTTCTGCGCGCCGTGAAACAGCGCCGGTACGTCGAGCCAGTCCCACTTCCAGTCGGCGAAGGGGGCTGCGAACCTCTCGAGCGGCACTTCCCTGTTCCAGTCGTGCTTCGGCGGCGTCTTGCCGGGCACCTTCAGTTCCGCGATCCAGTTGATCAGCGAGCGCCCCTCGTCGGCCAGCTTCTTCGAGATCGGGTAGGTGACGAGCTTCTGGTCGGCGTGGCCGGCCATCACCATGCTGCGCCCCGTCAGGAACGGCGTGCCGATCGTCGTCGCGCGCCACAGAATGTGGCCCGAGAAACGCGGCGGCCCCTCGTCCGGATAGAACTGGTGACGCACCGCGGAGTGGATCCCGTCGGCCGAGACGATGGCGTCGGCCCGCCGCACGAGTTCCTGCCCGAGCGCCCTGTTGCGCAGGCTGACCTCGCCGGCATCAGGATCGACCGACACCGCCTCCCAGCCGGTCGCCACTGCCTGCGCGCCGATGCGCTCGACCACCGCCTGCATCAGCAGCATCTGCAGCTCACCGCGGTGAATGGAGAACTGGGGCACCAGGTAGCCCGCCGCAAGGCCGCGCGGCTCGCGCCAGATGAGCTGGCCGTGGCGATTGAAGTAGCAGACCTCTGCGGTCTGGATACCGGTCGCCGACAGCCGCTCGAGCAGGCCGAGCATCGCCAGCTCGACCACCGCGCTCGGTTGCACGTTGATGCCCACTCCCAGCGGCCGGACCTCGGGCGCCGCCTCGAAGACGGTGGGCACGATGCCGCGCTGGTGCAGCAGCAGCGCGAGCGACAACCCGCCGATGCCGCCTCCCACGATAATCACGTTCATGTCGTCAAGATAGCAAATACAGGCCTGTTCGACACTCGGTTGCGCGCTGTCGTACCATCCGGCCACGGAGACAAAAAAAAGTGACGAACCTGCAACCCAGCACGCTCGAGATCATCGCCGCGGTCCTGTTCGCGATCGCGATCATCCACACCTTCTCGACCAAGTTCTTCGCGCGGCTCGCGCACCTCGACTCCGCACACTCGGGCGCATGGCACCTGCTCGCCGAGGTCGAGGTGGTGTTCGGCTTCTGGGCATTCGTCCTGTGCATCTTCATCGGCCTGCACGAAGGCGTCGGCGAGGGGGTGAAGTACCTCGACGAGCGCAACTTCACCGAACCGCTGTTCGTGTTCGCGATCATGGTGATCGCCGCGAGCCGCCCGATCCTGCACCTTGCCGGAGTCACCGTGCGCACGCTGGCCACGATGATCCCGCTGCGCCGCTCGGTCGCGACCTACTTCGTGTCGCTGTCGATGGTGCCGCTGCTCGGCTCGTTCATCACCGAACCCGCGGCGATGACGCTGGGAGCGCTGCTGCTGCGCGAGGCGATCTTCAAGATGCGTGTCTCCGAGAAGCTGAAATACGCGACGATCGGCGCGCTGTTCGTCAACGTGTCGATCGGCGGCGTGCTCACGCCCTACGCCGCGCCGCCGGTCCTGATGGTCGCGCGCAAATGGGGCTTCGACTTCCACTTCATGATCACCACCTTCGGGTGGCGCGCCGCGATCGCGGTGATCACCACCGCGGCCCTGACCACGTTCCTGTTCCGCGAGGAGCTGCGCGAGCTCTCGCCACCGTCGCCACGCACCGATCGCGGCGAAATGCCGGTGCTGGTGATGGCGATGCACCTGCTGTTCCTGGCGGGTGTCGTGGTCTTCTCCCATCACCCCGCCGTGTTTCTGGGCCTGTTCCTGTTCTTTCTCGGCTTCACCGAGGCGTACAAGCGTTATCAGGACAGGCTGATCCTGCGCGAGGGGCTGCTGGTCGCGTTCTTCCTGGCCGGCCTGGTCACGCTGGGCGGGTTTCAGCGATGGTGGCTCGAGGCCGTGCTGCACCAGCTCAGTCCGACCGCGCTGTATTACGGCGCCACCGCGCTGACCGCGATCACCGACAACGCCGCACTCACCTATCTCGGGTCGCTGGTCGAAGGCGTGTCGGACCAGTTCAAGTACGCGATGGTCGCCGGCGCGGTGACCGGCGGCGGGCTGACCGTGATCGCCAACGCGCCGAACCCGGCAGGATTCTCGATCCTGAAGGGACACTTTCGCGACGAGTCGATCAGCCCCATCGGGTTGATCGCCGCCGCGGCAGTCCCGACGCTGATCGCGATCCTGGCCTTCCAGATCGGAGCGCCCTGACCGGCAGGCGCAGGCCGGCGGCAGTCGGTCGCAGTTCGCCCGGAAATCGTCCGGGATCGGCAGCGCGACCATCCGCTTCCGATCGCCGGGGTGGCGCGCGCCCGCGACGCCCGGACGACGTCGTCGTCGGGGCGTCGCCGAGCGCACCGAAGCCGGGCGCCGTGCCTACTTCGTGTACTTCTTGATCAGCGCGTGCGCGTCGTCGAGCAGCTGCTTGCCGTTGAAGCCCTTGCCGTTCATCTCCTTGACCCAGTCGTCGTCGACTTGCGCGGAGGCCTTGCGGAAGTTTTCGTACTCGGCCGCCGAGAAGCGCGTGATCGTGTTCTTGCGGTCCTCGGCGCTCTTGCGGCCCTTCGGATCGTTGCCTTCCTGGACCTTGCCCAGCCAGGCCGAGGTGTCCGCGCCGGAGTTGGCGTCGATCACCTTCTTCAGGTCGGCCGGAAGCGCGTCGTACTTGGCCTTGTTCATCGCGATCACGAAGGTCGTCGTGTACAGCGCGGGCTGGCTCGGGTCGAACTCCGAGTGGAACTTGGCGAGTTCCTGAACCTTCACCGCCGGCACCACCTCCCAGGGGATCACGCAGCCGTCGATCACGCCCTTGGACAGCGCGTCGGGGATCTGCGGCAGCGGCAGGCCCACCGGGGTGGCGCCCAGCGTCTTGAGCAGGTTGGTCGCCAGGCGCGTCGGGCCCCGCATCTTCAGGCCCTTGAGGTCGGCGACCGTGTTGATCTGCTTCTCCCTGGTGTGGATGACGCCCGGGCCGTGCACGTGCGTCGCGACCAGGTGCACGTCCTTGAACTCGTCCTTCGCGTCGGCCTGCACGTAGTCCCAGAGCGCACGCGACGTTGACTCGGCGTTGGTCATGATGAACGGCAGCTCGAACACTTCGGTGCGAGGCATGCGCCCGGGCGTATTGCCCACCAGCGTCCAGACGACGTCGACGACGCCGTCCTTGGCCTGGTCGTAGAGGTTGAACGGCGTGCCGCCGAGCTGCATCGCGGGGTAGCGCTCGAACTTGATGCGCCCGCCCGAGTCTTTCTCGACCTTGTCCATCCAGGGCACGAGCATGTCCTTCCAGACATTGGACGCCGGCGCCATGAACGTGTGGAACTTCAGCGTGACCGTCTGCGCGAACGCCGAGGTGCAGGCGCTGGCGCCGATGGCGGCCGCTATGAGCAGGTGCTTCAACTTCATCGATCGTCTCCCTTTGGTTCTGTTTTCGCTGGCTCGGATGGCCCGTCGGCTCCGGCGCCCCGGGACAACGCGCCGCCGGTGGCCACGGATGCACCGCATTGTATTCGCGGCACGGGCCGCGCGGCGCAAACGGCCGCGCGGCACGCGCACGCAGCACCCGCACGCCACGCGACGCGTCGCCACGCCCGCAGACGGTCGTCGGCCGGCGACCCCCCGTCCCGTGTTTGCGCCGGCAGGTCGATGCGATACATTCCGGCCTCATCCGACCGAAACGGACAGGAGCCTGCGATGCCCTTCGTGAACAGTGACGGCGCCCGGATCTACTGGCGCATCGACGGGCGGCCGGAATCGCCGCCGCTGATGGTGGTCGGCTCGCTCGGCAGCGACCACGCGATGTGGAACCCGGTCATCGGGGCGCTGACGCGCTTCTTCAGGGTGGTGCGGATCGACAAGCGCGGCCACGGCGCCTCGGACGCGCCCGACGGCGACTACAGGATGGAACAGCTCGCGCGCGACGTGCTCGCGGTCGCCGACACGCTCGGACTGCAGCGGTTCCGCTACCTGGGCCTGTCGATCGGCGGCATGATCGGCATGCAGCTCGCCGGCACCGCGGGCGAGCGCATCGAGAGGATGGTGCTGTCCAATACGTCGGCGCGGGTCGACCCCGGCATGTGGGCCGAGCGGATCGCGGCGATCCGCTCCGGGGGCATGGCCGCGATCGCCGACGCGGTGATCGGGCGCTTCTTCACCCCGACCTACGCGGCCAGGAACACCGAGCACTACGCCACGGTGCGCCAGACGCTGCTGTCGATCGAACCGGCGGGCTACATCGGCTGCTGCACCGCGATCCGCGACATGCGGCTGCAGCCTCTGCTGCCCGGCATCCAGACGCCGACGCTGGTGGTCTCGGGCAGCTTCGACCCGTCGACCCCGCCCGAGCAGGGCCGATGGATTGCGCAGACGATCCCGAACGCGCACTACCTCGAGCTGCCCACCGCGCACTTCTCCCCGTCGGAGGAACCCGGGCGCTACGCCGACGCGGTGGTGCGCTTCCTGCTCGGCAACGACGCCCCGACGAGCGTCACCGGCCGGCATCGCGACGAGAACGACCGTTTCGACCAGGGACTGGCGCGACGCAGACAGGTCATGGGCGACGCCTACGTCGACGAGCGGCGCTCGAGCGTCGACGACTTCACCGCCGGCTTCGACGACCTGATCACCCGCTATGCCTGGGGCGAGGCCTGGACCGGCCCGGCCCTCGACGACCGGACCCGGCGGCTGCTGGTGATCGCGCAGCTGCTGGCCCAGGCGCGCTGGGACGAGTTCCGACTGCACGTCGCCAACGGACTGGCCGCCGAACTCGACGCGGGCGAACTGGAGGCGCTGCTGACGCAGTCCGCGATCTACTGCGGGATGCCCGCGGCGAACACCGCTTTCCGGCACGCGGCGGAGCTGCTGCGAAAGCACCGGGCGGACACCGCGCCGAAGTGAGCGCTGCACCGGCCGCTGCTAAGATGCCTGGCTGCCGGACCACCGCGGCTCCGACGGCAGCCGGCGAGAGCAGGGCGGGGAAACGATCATGGAACGAACGTTCGAGTGGTTGGCGAAGGCACTGGCGATCGTCGGTGGCGTCGTCGTGGTCGCCATCACGCTGATCACG
>Ga0316188_10000262_pt1 | contig 20771 bp, 18 predicted proteins | sample Phiworburrow1_MG_FD_204933 | JGI IMG/M metagenome (GOLD analysis project Ga0316188, IMG submission 204933) | Coastal sediment microbial communities from Maine, United States - Phippsburg worm burrow 1 | ecosystem: Environmental > Aquatic > Marine > Coastal > Sediment | place: USA: Maine... | reverse complement strand
ATGGCCGAGCGCCAGATGGCCGCTGCTCAGAAGCAGAACGAGGCGATGCAGTCCTACATCCAGTCCGCTGCCGGCAGCAGCGGCACGAGCTCCGCCGACCAACTCGCCAAGCTCGCCGATCTGCACTCGAGCGGCAAGATCGACGACGCCGAGTACGCGACGGCGAAGGCCAAGGTCATCGGTTCCTGAGCCGACCCGTCTTCACGACGTCATGACGGCGTCACGTCCGACCGGTCGTCGGGCGTGGCGCCGTCGTCGTTTTCCAGTGCGGCGACGGGCGCGTGCTGTTCGAGCCAACGCTCCCCGGCTTCGATCGCCAGCTCCGTCGACTCACCGATGACGTCGCTCGCCGCGAACACGTCGATCGCGCCGGCCACACGACGGGTCGATGTCCGCTCGATCTTGGCGAGCATCGGGCTCTGCACCCCACTGAGGATCAGGTGGCCTCCGACTCGCTCGAGCCGATCGACGTAGTCGGCGAGCACCGCCGCGAACGTCGCCCCGAGCGAGAGCTGCCCGCGGAGCCGCAGCACCACCACCGGCTGCGTCGCGCCCGCCGGGTCGGGCAATCCGAGCTGCAGCGTCCGCGCACCGGCGTACAGCATGCTGCCGTAGGCGTCGATGACGAGCACCTGACGGTCAGGCGTGACAGGAGGGGCGGGACGCTCCTCGAATCTGCCGTCGTCGCGTCGGTGCAGCGCGACGACGCGGAGGTCGGAGATCCCCTGGTTGAGCTGCAGCAACAACGACACGACGACGCCGAGGCCGACGGCCGCGGCGATCGGCAACAGCAGCGTGGCCAGGAACGTGCTGCAGACGGCGATCTGCGAGTTGATCCCCGAGCGCCAGACCACCTTGATCTGAGCGACACGGATCGATCGCGTCGCGGCGTAGATCAGCACGGCGGCGAGACACGACATCACGACCTTGCCGACGGCGCCGGAGAACACGACGAGGATCACGAGCACCCAGACGCCCGAGATGACGGCGGCCCACCGCGTCAGTGCGCCCGAGCTCACGTTGAGCGCCGTCTGGCCGACGGACCCGCCGACCGGTTGGCCCTGGAAGAGTCCGGCGGCGATGTTCCCGGCACCTTGCGCGATGAAGTCCCGATTCGGGTCGGAACGCGACCCGTCGAGGTTGGGCGAGGATTCGGCCACGCCCGAACCCTGCACCAACACGATCGCTGCCACGGCGAGCGCTCCACTGATCAACGACACCGACAGGTCACCGAGTGCAGGAAGTTGCGGCAGCGGAACACCGGTGGGGATGTCGCCGACGTCGGCCACCGTCGTCACGTTCGGGTTCCCCGACCACAACAGGACCAGGGTCGGCACGATCAGGGCGACCAGGGCGGCGTAGGACCCGAACCTGGTGGGCTTCATCCAGGAGACGATCGCCAGCGCAGCAAGGCCGAGGACGAGCGTCGGGATGTACCAGTCGCCGGGGTGCAGCAACACGTTGATCGCCCGTTCGATCGCGATGCTGCCCTCACTCGGCGCCCCGGTGAGATCGTCGAGTTGGCCGAACACGATGTTGACGGCGACACCGGTCAGGAATCCGGTCATCACCGACTGCGACACGAACCGCGTGTAGCGACCGAGTTTGAAGACACCGGCGAGCGCCATCGCCACTCCGGCCACGATCGTGAGCAGGAACAGCGCCCCCGGCCGATCGGCTGCGCTGACCCCGGACAGCGCGGAGCCCGCGGCCAACGCGGCGGCGCTCGTGGTGGTGACGACCATGCGCTGTGTGCTGCTCGAGAGTCCACCGACGAACGGGCCGGCGAACGACGCGTACAGTCCGTACACCGGGTTGACCCCGGCCAGCACGCTGGCGGCCATCCCGTCGGGCACGCTGCCGATCGCGACCGAGCTTCCCGCGAGGGCTTCGGAACGCAATTCCGACGCGCTCGACGGCTTGACGTGCGTCCACCACGACCGCACCGATCCCGTTGCGGCGCCGACCACCTTCACGTCGAGGCGGATACGAAGACGGTCGCCCAATCGGCGCGCATGCTGACGACCGTGATCCCGAGACCACCGGCGGTTTCCTCGAACGACCCCGCGGTGTCGTACGAGCCGGCCCGCCCTTCGTAGGCGTACTCACGGTCGGCATCGTCGTGGTTCACGAGCAGGGCGATCGAGGGACCGTCGGAGGCGAGCGCGTACTCGAGCATCTCGGCGTCGCCGGGCGAGTTGCCCGCAGCGAGGATCGGTCGACGGCCGAGCTGGAGTTGGATGTTGGTGACCTTCGGCGCACCCTCGTTCACCTCACCGAACAGATCGGTCGTACGTCGGAGTCTCGGCCGACCGTCGGCGTCGCGCCCGAACTCGTAGCCGACGAGCGAACCCACCACGGCATCGGGTGACACGTCGTAGAACTCGCGGCTGATCGCTCTGACGAACTCCGCACCGCCCCCGGTCACGATGAAGACGTCGAACTCGTGGGCCCGGAGCTCGTCGAGGAGTTCGAGCATTGGCTGGTACCGCATGTCGAGGTACGGAACCCCGCGAGCGGCATGTCGCGCGTCCGCGAAGAACGCCACGACCCGATCGTCGAACTCGTCGGGCCCGATACCCGAGCAGAGTTCGAGGAGCGCGAACGCGATCCGTTCGAGGCCGATCTCGGCCTGCGCGGCGCTGTCGTGGTCGATCATCGCCCGGTACTCCTCACGCTCGGCGAGCGACGGATCGGCGCCGACCGCTCGGCGCAGCTCGTCGAGCATGAACAGCAGTTGCGGGTATGCGGGCTTCTCGCACCACAGGGTGCCGTCGTTGTCGAACACCGCGACCCGGTCCTCGACCGGCAGGGCGTCGGCGGCCTCGAGGAAGTCGAGCAGGGCGGTCCGCGTCGGACCCGGGTTCCACGACGGAAGTCGCATGTCATTCTCCATGATCTCGAACTCCTTCGTCACAGAACGTCACACGGTGCCGGGCCTGGTGTGACGTTTGATGGTCCGGATGCCGATGTGGCTCATTCCGGTGTCGATCATCTGGGGGCGGCGGGCCGCGGGCCGATACCGCTGACAGTAGTTGTCGGCACAGAGGAACGAGCCGCCTTTGATCACCTTGCGCGGGACGTTGAACTGTGGTTGCTCGGGGTCGTAGCTCGCTCCGATCTCCGGCCCGCGCGGGTTGGACGGCACGCAGCACGCCTTCTCGGCGTCGGCCTCATGATGCGCCGAGTACCAGTCGGTGGTCCACTCCCACACGTTGCCGGCCATGTCGTGCAGCCCGAACCCGTTCGGCGGGAACGACCCGACGGGCGCGGTCCCTGCGTACCCATCGGCCCTGGAGTTCCGCCACGGAAAGTCGCCCTGCCAGAAATTCGCCAGGTATCGACCGTCGGGAACGGCCTCGTCACCCCACGTGAACGCCTGGCCCTCGCCGCCGCCGCGGGCGGCGTATTCCCACTCGGCCTCGGTCGGCAGCTCCTCCCCCGCCCACGCGGCGTAGGCCTCGGCATCCTCGTACGCGACGTGGACGACGGGATGGTCGCCCCGCTCGTCGATCGACGATCGGGGACCCTCCGGGTGATGCCACGAGGCTCCGGGCGTCCACGTCCACCACTGGCTGAGGTGTCGGAGGTCGACGGGGCCGGGCGTCATCGCGAACACGAGCGATCCCGGCACCAGGTTCTCCACCGGAGCGCCCGGGAAGTCGGCAGGGTCGAGCGGTCGCTCGGCGACAGTGACGTATCCGGTCGCTTCGACGAACGCGGCGAACTGCGCGTTCGTGACCGTGGTCTCGCTGATCTCGAACGCGTCGACGCGCACGAGATGCGACGGCGCCTCCTCGGGATAGTGGTGGTCGGATCCCATGCGGAACTCCGCCGCCGGGATCTGGATCACGTGCTGGCGACCCCGGCCTGCAGCTTGGCCATCACCTTGTCGATGCCGAAGCTCGCCGGTTCCTGCCGTGGCGGGAACTCGACGAGCGTCGCGAGCATGTTGGCGACGAACATCTGCGCCGGCACGAGCACCCACGCCCGATCGATCAGCCAGTCGAAATAGGTGTTCGACGTGATGTCGGCGCGCTCGTACGGGTCGGTGCGCAGGTTGAAGATCTTGGGCACCCGTAGCTCCGTGTAGGGCTCGGCCCACACCTGCAGCGTGCCGGTTGCCCGCTGCTCGAGGAACACGACCTTCCAGTTGTCGTAACGCACCGCGGTGAGGTCGCCGTCGTCGGAGACGTAGAAGAAGTGCTGCCGCGGGCTGGTGTCGGTCGCACCGGTGATGTAGTCGAGTTGATCGTGGCCGTCGAGGTGGACCTTGTAGGTGGTGCCGTTCAGGTCACGGCCGGCCTTCAGCTCCTCCTTGATGTCGGGGTCGCCGGCAGCCGCGAGCAGGGTCACGAACCAGTCGTTGTGGCTCACGATGCCGTTGAGCACCTCACCGGCCGGGATGTGACCGGGCCAGCGCACCATCGCCGGCACGCGGTACGCGCCTTCCCAGTTCGAGTTCTTCTCGTTGCGGAACGGTGTCATGCCGCCGTCGGGCCAGGTGTTCATGTGCGGGCCGTTGTCGGTGGAGTACATCACGATCGTGTCGTCGGCGAGGCCCTGTTCGTCGAGGTAGTCGAGCACCTGCCCGATGAGTTCGTCGTGGTCGCACATCACGTCGTGGTATGCGGACTGCCAGCGGCCGGCCTTGCCGCGGCTGCCGTCCTTGATGTGGGTGCGGAAGTGCATGTGGGTCGTGTTGAACCACACGAAGAACGGTGTGTCGTTCGTCGTGGCCTCGCCCATGAAGCGCAGCGCCTCCGGGAGGATCTCCTCGTCGATGGTCTTCATGCGCTCGCGGGTCAGCGGGCCGGTGTCCTCGATCCGTTGCGTGCCGTCGCCGTTGGCCCACGAGTGGATCACGCCGCGGGGTCCGAACGCCGCACGGAAGTTCGGGAACTCCTCCTCGTTCGGGTAGTCGTCCTGTTCGGGCTCCTCCTCGGCGTTGAGGTGGTAGAGGTTGCCGAAGAACTCGTCGAAGCCGTGCATCGTCGGCAGGAACTCGTCCTTGTCGCCGAGGTGGTTCTTGCCGAATTGACCGGTGGCGTAGCCCTGCGCCTTGAGCGCGGTGGCAATCGTCGGGTCAGGGGCCCGCAAGCCGATGTCGGCGCCGGGGAAGCCGACCTTGGTGAGGCCGGTCCGGTAGGGGTTCTGCCCGGTGATGAACGCCGCCCGACCCGCTGTGCAGCTCTGCTCGCCGTAGTAGTCGGTGAACCGCACGCCCTCGGCAGCGATGCGGTCGATGTTGGGGGTGCGGTAGCCCATCAGGCCGTCGCTGTAACAGCTGAGGTTGGAGATCCCGATGTCGTCTCCCCAGATGATCAGGATGTTGGGCTTGCCATTCGGCACAGGTGCCTCCTCGAAGTTGCGTGCGAAGTTGCCCGAATCTACTCCGGGGGCCGAGGCCGACGTCAGTCCTGCGCCTGCTGCACCAGGACGGGACAGACCGCGTGTCGAACCACGTGATCCGATGTCGAGCCCATCACCGCGCGACGCAATCCGCTGCGACCGTGCGTACCCAGCACGACCACGCTGGCCGGAAGCGACGCCGCCACCTCACAGATCACGTGCCCGGCATCGCCGTACTTCACCAATGTCTCGGCGTCGGCGAGACCGAGTTCGGACACGGTCTCGTCGAGCGTCGCCTGCGCGTCCACTCGTTGGGCCTCGACCAGCTCGTTCTTCTCCTCGAACGACATCACCCCACCGGCGAAACCGGTGCCGGTCACCAACGTCGGATCGATCGGCGGCGCCACCGTGAGCAGGACTGTCCGGCCCGGCGTCGCGAGCAGCGCGAGGCCCTGGCGGATCGCGTCGAGCGACAACGGTGATCCGTCGGTGCACAGCAACACGGTGAGGGGTTCCGCAGGCGGGATGGAGGTCATGGTCACGAGTCTCGCGCTGCGACCATCGCGCCGCCACAACTCGACACCGTCGCGATCCCGATGTCACCGCTCTGCAAGAGTGGGGCCATGAACGACATCGTCGTCGGCCTGATCGCCATCCTCACGGGGGCCGTCTTCTGCTTCCGTGGCTATCTCGCGATGCGGATCATCATCCCGCTGTGGGGTGCGTTCGCCGGCTTCATGCTCGGAGCGGGCATCGTGTCGGGCTCCGACGGGTTCCTCGGCTCGGCACTCGGGTGGATCGTCGGCATCGCTGTGGCCGTTGTCTTCGGACTGCTCGCGTACCTCTATTACGAGGTCGCCGTGATCATCGGCATGCTGGCGATCGGCTTCGCGCTCGGCACCTCGCTGATGGTTGCCCTCGGGGTCACCTGGTCGTGGGTGATCGTGCTCGCGGGCATGGCACTCGCCGTCGCCCTGGCATTCGTCGCGCTCGTCGCCGACCTGCCCATGGCCCTGCTGACGATCCTGACGGGCATGGCAGGCGCGTCGGCGATCGTCGCTGGGCTCATGCTGCTGTTCGGTGTCACCGACGTCGGTGACTTCGACTCCGCACAGACCACCAAGGCACTCGCCGACGACTGGTGGTGGTATGCGATCTACCTCGCGTTGGCCATCAGCGGCATGATCGCCCAGTTCCTCGACGTCGAGCGCCGACGCGAAACGCTGCGCGCCGCCTGGTCGACGGGCATCGGCTCGACGACGTCGATCTGAGTCGTCCGGCCATGGTGGGTACCGCCGACTGCGAAGTTCGCGACGACTGGTTCCTCGAACAGGACGTCAACGCCTGGAGTTCGCTCGCCTACCTCGCGGCCGGGGTCGTGCTGTTGGTCCAGGTGTCGCGCCATCGGCTGCCCGCTGCCGCCTACGGGCTCGCCGCCGTCGTCGCAGCCGAGGGTGTCGGCAGCCTCCTGTACCACGGCGCGGCCGGCGAGCTGTCGCAATTCCTCCACGATGTCCCGCTGATCGGCGCCCTCGGCTTCGTCGCCGGATGGCATGCCGGGCGCCTCGTCGGCGCCGCGGACCGCGGCTCGATCATCGGGCTCGTCGCGGGCCTGGCGACGGCGAGCGTGCTCTGGGCCGCCGCCCCCGGCGCCACGAACGCGACGGTGGCCGTCGCGATCGTCGTGATCGTGGCCGCCTCGGTCATCGCTCGGCGGCGCCATCTCGCCGGGGTGTGGTCCCCGGCCCTGCTCGTCTTCGGCGTCATCGCCATCGTTGCCTGGGCCGCCGGCTCGCCCGACAGCGCGCTGTGCAGGCCCGACTCACCGCTCCAGCCGCATGCGCTCTGGCATGTACTGACCGCGGTCCTCGCGCTCGCCTGGGTCGACAGCGCCTACGCGGCCGCCGATCCCGACCATGCACCGAAGATGTTCCGGCGCTTCACCGATCGGGCCATCGGCATGCTCGCGACCGGGCTGGTGCTCGGATTCCATCGTTCGGTCGACGTGGCCTGGCGGGACCGGTATCCGACCGACCGACCGGTCCTGGTGGTGGCGAACCACGGCAACGGCTTCGTCGATCCCGTCGTCGTCGCCGCGGTACTCGGACGACTCCCGCGATTTCTCGCCAAGGCGGCGCTGTGGAAGGTGTGGATCGCCCGACCGTTCCTCGGTCTGGCGGGCGTGCTCCCCGTGTATCGCAGCCGCGACGGCGACCAGGTGGGCAACAACGCGTCGGTGTTCGAGGCGTGCCATCGAGAGCTGGCGCAGGGCGCCACCGTCGCGATCTTTCCGGAGGGCACCACAGGTGATCGAGCGGGCCTCGACCGCGTGAAGTCGGGTGCTGCCCGGATCGCGCTCGGTGCCCTCCCGACGGCTCCCGACACGGTGATCGTGCCGATCGGCATGGCGTACGAGAGCAAGGTCGAGACGCGCAGCCGTGTCGCGGTGATGTTCGGCGAACCGATCGCGGTCGCCGACTTCGCCGGACGCGGGCTCGGAGCCGACGGCGAGGCACACCACGACGACGCCCGCGCGCTGACCGCTCGGATCACGGCGTCGCTGCAGGCGGTGTCTCCCGGCTTCGCCGACGTCGAGGAACGCGAGATCCTGCGGGCAGCCGCGCGCACCGAGCAGTCCGACGAGCGCACCCCGTCGTTCGCCGACACCGAGATCGTCGCGCGCCGGCTGGCGGCGGCACCCGCCGACGCTCGACGGGCAATCGTCGAGGCGTACCGCACGTTCGCCGCTCGACTGATGGTGATCGGCATCACGAGCGACCAGCTCGGTCCGCAACGGGTGTCGCGTGGACGCGTGGTGCTGTCGGTGCTCGCACTGCTGTTCGGAGGATCGATCGTCGTGGCGGCGACGCTGATCCACCTGCCCGCGATCCTCGTCGTGACGATCGGGACCGGACTCGTGCGATCGACCGCCACGAAGGGCACGGTCCGGTTGCTGCTCGGTCTCGTCACCATGCTGCTCACCTGGGTCGTCGCAGGAGTGTGGCTCGGCAATGGGTGGTCAGCCGTCGGGTATGCCGTCGCCGTCGCGGTCGGAGGGGTGCTCGCGCTGGTCGTGTGGTCACCGTTGCTGCGCCAACTCCGCGTGCTGGTCGGCATGGTCCGCGTGCGCGACCGCGCCGGGCTCCTCGACCCGGTGATCGAGGCACGATCACGCCTCGTCGCGCTCGTGCGCGCCAGTATCGGTGACATCCATGACTGACGCCGACCTCGTGACACCCCCCGACGGTGACCCGGTGCCGGCCGCACCGCCGCGCAGCATCCGCAAGATCCTGTTCCGGGTCGTCTTCATCGTCGGTGCACTCGCCGCGTCGTTCTGGATCCTCGCGAGGACCTTCGTCGATCTCGACCTCGCCGAGATCCGCTCGGCGTTGGCATCGCTGAACGACGCCCAGCTGCTGTCGATCGGCAGCATGTGGCTGCTGTGGATCGGCGCGCAGGGGCTGCTGACGGCGTCGCTCGTGCCGGGATTGGCAGTGCGTCACGGCGTGGTTGCCTTCCTCGGTCCGGCGGCGGTCACCTCGGTCGTGCCCGGACCGAGCGACCTGCCGATCCGCTACCAGATGCTGACGTCGTGGGGCCGCAGCCCGGGCGAGGCGACGCTGTCGGTCGCCGCCGGTGGCATCTTCTCGATCGGGGTGAAGCTCGCGCTGCCGATCATCGCGGCGATCGGCCTCGTGCTGTCCGACGCACCGATCAGCGGCACGTTGCGCACCGTCGTGGTGATCTGCCTGCTCGTCGGCATCGGCGTCGCGGTGCTCTCGGTGGTGCTCGGCTCGGAGAAGCGCACCGAGCAGGCCGGTCGGTTCATCGAGCCGGTGTGGGCACGGGTGCTGCGGATGCTTCGCAAGCCCGAGCCGGCCGACCTGACCGCGCGGATGGTCGCCGCACGCGCCGGTGCGGTGCAGACCCTGCACGACCGATGGCTCGTCGCGAGTTGGGCGACGATGCTGACCGCCGCCACGAAGTTCGCATTGCTGCTGATGGCGCTGCGGTTCGTCGGGGTGAACGACGACGTGTTGCCGTGGACGCAGGTGTTCGTCGTGTACGCGTTGGTGCAGGGACTGACCGTGTTCCCGATCACGGCCGGCGACGCCGGTGTGAGCGAGATCGCCTACATCGGCATGTTGACCGCAACCGCCGGTCAGGACTGGGTCAACCAGATCACTGCGGCAGTGCTGATCTTCCGGATCATCACGTGGTTGCTGCTGATCCCGGTCGGCCTCGGCGTGCTCGGATTCTGGCGCCACCAGCTGCGTCGGAGTCCATCCGCTTTCGCGTCGAGGGCCGACGGGTCGCCGACGACGTCACCGCGGCGCCTGCACGTCAGAACTCGAACTGCACCCCGACCCGAGCGGACGCCCGATCCGTGATGAGCTCGGCGATGACTCGCCGGTGCTCGGGATGGTCGCGGTACACGAGGTAGTCGTCGACCGAGTCGAAGTCGGCCACGATCACGTAGTCGGCGTTCGTCGGCGCCAGCTGCAGATCCCGCCCGTGCCGGTAGATCGCGATCTCCGGAATCGCCGCCGGGAGCCCGTCGAGGGCCTGCCCGATCTCGACGATGTCGGCATCGGTGACGGTGTCGTTCCAGCGGAGCACGGCGACGTGGCGGATCATCTCCTCTTCCTACACGACGGAAGCAGACTGCGTCGCTCCCGCCGGTTCAGCGCAGGCGGGTCAGGGGGTCGAACTCGATCACGTCGGGGGCGTCGAGTTCATGGTTCCGAGGACGGCCGGGACCGCTGGGGTGTCGTGGTCGTCGATCGAGCCATCGACGCCATCGTGGCCCGTCCGTCGCCGGCGGCGCGTCGCGGGCGGCGAGGGCGGCGCGCACCTGGTTGACCGCGTCGGGACCCGCCATCCGCAGCGTCACCAGGAGTGCGACGTGCATCGCCGTGATGCGCCCCTCACACGTGATGATGTTGCCGACCTCGACGATGCGTTCTCGCGACATCGCCGATCCGTACGATTCGAGGAGCGACGAGGCGAGCCAGTGCGTTGCCGCTTCGCGGTCACCGAGCAGGCCCGCCGCGGCGACCACCACCGTCCCGGTCGAACTGGCCGCCATCCAGTCACAGCGGGGGGCGACCGCTCGGAGCCAGGCGAGCAACGGTTCGTCGCCGGCGGTCCGGGCGCAGCCGAGCCCACCCGGGACGAGCACGACGTCGGGATCCTGGACGTCGTCGAACAGGGCGTCGACGTGATGGCCGCCACCTGGCCCGTCGACGTGGCCGAGCCGCGCGCCGACGCCGACCAGTTCGACGTCAGGGAGTTGCTCGAAGACGAGTGTGAAGGCCTCACACTCGTCGGCGGACACCCCGGGCGACAGCGCCACAGCGACCTGCACTCCCCCAGCTTCCCACAGCTGCGTGCACCGCCGGGTCAGGCGTGTTGGGCCGGGCTGTGGCGGATGCCGTCGAGCATCAGGTCCGTCAGGCGTCGCACACGATCGGCCACCGTCGACGGAGGTCGCCCGGTTCGAGCTTCGATCAGCTCGAGCTTGGGCCCCAGGACGACCAGGCCCTGCATCGTCGCCCAGCACAACTCGGACGCGACGTCGGGATCGGCGTCGAGACCTTCTGACTCGATCAGCTCGGCGACGACGCCATGGAGCACGCCGTACGCCCGCATTCCGGCGACGCTCAGGTCTGCGTCGTCGGTGTCGACGACGTCGGTGCGGAACATGACCTGACAGTGCGCGGGATACTCGGTGGCGAGCGACACGTAGGCCTGCCCCATGACCGTCAGGCGCTCGGCAGGGTCGGTCTCGCCGGCGATCGCTGTGGTGGTCACGTCGTACAGGGTGTCGAACCCCTGCGTCGCCAGCGAGGTCAGCAGGCCCTGGACGTCGCCGAAGTGGTGCGCGGGCGCGGTGTGCGAGACCCCCGCGCGGCGGGCGACCTCGCGAAGGCTGAAATGACCGAGTCCCTGCTCGGTGATGACGTCGACCGCCGCGCTGCGCAACGCGTTCGGCAGGTCGCCGTGGTGGTACCGATCTGTCACACATGTCACTCTAGCGCGGTGTTGACATTGGAAAGATCGATCTTTACGCTGGCAACTTGCCACTGACAAGTACCTCTCGCACGCCGGAGCAGCCATGACCATCACCGCCCCCGCCCCTTCGGCCGTCGACGACGGTATCCACCGCCGCCGGTGGATGATCCTCGCCGTCGTGAGCCTCGCCGTGTTCGTCACCGTGCTCGACGGCACGATCGTCAACGTCGCCATCCCCAGCCTCGCCGTCGACCTCGACGCCACGACACGCCAACTGCAGTGGATCGTCGACGCCTACCTCCTGGTGTTCACCGGGCTGCTGCTCGCCGGAGGCGCGCTCGGCGACCGGTACGGCCGCAAGAAGGTGCTCGTCGCCGGGCTCGCAACGTTCGGCATCACCTCGGCCCTCGCCGGATCGGTCGGTTCCGCGAGCGGGCTGATCCTCGGGCGGGCGCTGATGGGCATCGGAGCGGCGCTGATCTTCCCCGCCACGCTGGCGATCATCACCAACGTCTTTCGCGATCCGGTCGAGCGGGCCAAGGCGATCGGCATCTGGAGCGCGGTGACCGGCATCGCCGTCGCCGCCGGTCCGGTCAGCGGCGGCTGGCTCCTCGAACACTTCTGGTGGGGCTCGATCTTCTTCGTCAACGTGCCGGTCGTGATCGTCGCCCTGGTGGCGACAGTGCTGATCGTGCCCGAGTCGAAGGAAACCGGCGCCCCTCGTCTCGACCTCGGCGGCATCGTGCTGTCGATCGCGGCGATCACCACTCTCGTCTACAGCATCATCGAGGCGCCGGAGTGGGGCTGGCTCGACGCCAAGACGCTCGCCGGGTTCGCGATGGCCGCCGGGCTCCTGGTGCTGTTCGTGCTGTGGGAGCTGCGGCGCGACCATCCGATGCTCCCGGTGGCGATCTTCCGCAACCTGCGATTCAGCGCGGCCAGCGTGTCGGTGACGTCCGCGTTCTTCGCGCTGTTCGGGTTCATCTTCCTGATCACCCAGTACTTCCAGCTCGTCAAGTCGTATACGCCGCTGCAGGCCGGGATTCGCACACTGCCGGTTGCCGGCGCGATCGCCGTGGCGTCGATCGTCGCGCCCCGAATCGTCGAACGCATCGGCACCGCGAGGGTCGTGGCGACCGGGCTCGCGTTGATGGCGATCGGGTTCATGTGGATCGGGCTGTCGGCCGAGGTCGACACGAGCTACCTCGTGATCGCCGGGCAGATGGTGGTCCTCGGCACGGGTCTCGGCATGACCACTGCGCCGGCGACCGAGTCGATCATGGGATCGCTGCCGCCCGACAAGGCCGGCATCGGCTCGGCGGTCAACGACACGACCCGTGAGCTCGGCGGGACGCTCGGCGTAGCGATCGTGGGCAGCGTGTTCAGCTCGCTCTACATCCGGTCACTCGATTCGGCCGGCGGCGTGTTCGCCTCCCTGCCGCCTGAACTCCAGGACGTCACCTCGGAGTCGGTCGGCGCTGCCAGGGTGATCGCCGGGCGACTCGGCGCCGATGCCCCGGCCTTCCTGGGCCAGGTGAACGAGGCGTTCCTGTCGGGCCTCCACGTCGGCTGTTTCGTGTGTGCCGCCGTCGCCGCGGCCGGCGCGGTCTTCGCCCTGCGCTTCATCCCCGCGCGCGCCGCCTGATCGCGATTGGGGTCAGACCCCAATCGCGATGCGAACTGCGATCAGGGTCTGACCGGTGGTGGCGGAGTTTGTACGGTACGAGCATGACGACGATCGATGCCGACGCCCTCCGGGCGAGATACCGGACGGAACGTGACAAGCGGTTGCGGGCCGACGGCAGCGAGCAGTACATCGAGCCAGTCGGCCGGTTCGCGCACTATCTCGACGACCCGTACGTGGTCCCGACACCTCGCGAACCGCGCTTCGACGAGGTGACGGTCGCCTTCATCGGTGGCGGGTTCGCCGGGCTCGTCACCGGCGCCCGGCTGAAGCAAGCGGGCATCGAGAGCGTCCGGATCATCGAGAAGGGCGGCGACTTCGGCGGCACCTGGTACTGGAACCGCTACCCCGGCGCCCAGTGCGACACCGCTGCGTTCGTCTACCTCCCGTTGCTCGAGGAGACCGGCCACATGCCGACCGAGAAGTACACGCATGCGCCCGAGATCCTCGACCACTGCCGCCGGATCGCGACACACTTCGGCCTGTACGACGACGCGTGCCTCTCGACCGAGGTGACCGGGCTCGACTGGGACGACGAGGCCAAGCGCTGGATCATCCGCACCAACCGTGGCGACGAGATGCGCGCCCAGTTCGTGGCGATGGGCACGGGACCGCTCCATCGACCCAAGCTGCCGGGCATTCCCGGCATCGAGAGCTACGAGGGTCACAGCTTCCACACCAGCCGATGGGACTACGAGTACACCGGTGGCAACCCGGCAGGGGCACCGCTCGACCAGCTCGGCGACAAGCGTGTCGGCATCATCGGCACCGGCGCCACCGCGGTGCAGTGCATCCCTCACCTGGCGCGGGCGTGCGGTGAGCTGTTCGTGTTCCAACGCACGCCGTCGTCGATCGACGTGCGCAACAACCATCCGATCGATCCCGACTGGTTCGAGACGCTCGAGCCGGGCTGGCAGGCCGAGTGGCTGATGAACTTCACGACGCTGCAGACCGGCGGGTTCACCGACGAGGACCTCGTGATGGACGGCTGGACCGACATCAGCAAGCGCATCCGCGACAAGGTGCTGTCGAGCGGTGGCGAGTTCACCCGCGAGACGTTCATCAAGGCGTACGAGGACTCCGACGACGAGAAGATGACCGAGATCCGTGACCGGGTCGACGCGCTGGTGACCGATCGGGCGACCGCCGAGGCGCTCAAGCCGTGGTACCGCCAACTGTGCAAGCGGCCGTGCTTCCACGACGAGTACCTCGACGCCTACAACGAGCCGGGCACCCACCTGATCGACACCGACGGCAAGGGCGTCGAGCGCATCGACGCCACCGGCGTGTGGGCCAACGGCGAACACTTCGAGCTCGATTGCCTGATCTATGCATCGGGCTTCGAGGTCGGCACGGAGTACGCGCGCCGGGCGGGGTTCGATGCTGTGGGGCGCAACGGCGAACACCTGTCGCAGCACTGGGCCGGCGGCATGCAGTCGCTGCACGGCATCCACGTGCACGGGTTCCCGAACATGTTCATCGTCGGCCACACCCAGGGCGCGAATCTGATCTCGAACATCCCGCACAACCTCACCGAGGCGGGTCAGACGATCGCGATGATCGTCGACCACGCACTCGCCGTCGGCGCCGACGAGGTCGAGGTGACCGAAGCCGCCGAGCAGGCCTGGGTCGAGCGGCTCGAAGCCGGAGCCGTCGCACGGATGACGAACTCGCCGGACTGCACGCCCGGCTACTACAACAACGAGGGCCAGCCGACCGGCCGCCGCGGGACCCTCAACTCGATGGGCTATCCGGAGGGGCCGGTGGCCTACTTCCAGTACATCGATGCGTGGCGCAACTCGGGCGAGTTCGACGGCCTCGACTTCCGCTGAACGCCGAAATTCTCCCCCCGGTGCGCGCTCAGCGCGCACGGGGAGGAGAATTTCGGACGTGTTGCTTGGGGAAGGTGGGGTCAGGTCGGCTTCTTGCCGAGGGTGACGGTGAAGTCGGAGGTCTGGCCGTTGCGATCGACGGTCACGGTGATCTCGTCGCCGGGCTGATGCCTGGCGATCGCCGCGCCGAGCGCAGTCGGATTGTCGATCTGCTCGCCGTCGATCGCGGTCACGATGTCGCCGACTCGCAGGTCACTGGCGGCGGCCCCGGAACTCGGAGCGATCTCCACGATCTCGGCGCCCTGCCGATCGGTCGCGGGCTGGGTCGACACACCCATCAGCGCCCGATCGGGCACCGTGCCCGACTGCAGCGAGCCGATGACGTCCATCACCGGCGTGATCGCGATGGCGAAGCCGATGTTCTGTGCCTGTCCGGCGATCGCGGTGTTGATACCGACGACCTGGCCGCTCATGTTCAGCAGCGGGCCACCCGAGTTGCCTGGGTTGATCGCCGTGTCGGTCTGGAGCAGGTTGACGAGTTGCTCACCGTTCTCCTCGGTGATCGTGCGCTCCTTGGCCGACAGGATCCCGGCGGTCACCGACGGCTCGCCGTTGAGGTCGAGCGCGTAGCCGACAGCCACGAGTTGGTCGCCAACACCGAGTTCGTCCGAATTGCCGATCGCGAGCGGCTGCAGATCGGTCCGATCGACCTTGAGCACGGCGAGGTCACGCGTGGGATCGGCGGCGACGATCGTCGCCGACTCCTCGGAGCCGTCGGCGAAGGTGATCGTGGTGTTGTCACCCTCGGCGACGACGTGGTTGTTCGTGACGATGTAGCCGTCGGCACTCAGTACGAAGCCGGTACCCGCTGCGGTGCCCTGCAGCTGTCCGCCGGTCGGGCTCGACTGGGTCACCGTCTGGTGGACCGACACGATCGACGGGCGCGCGGCGTGCACGAGGTCGCCGATCGAGCCGCTCTGGGTCGCCACGGTCTGCGCGGCGACGCTTGGTGCGGAGACGGCGGCGGAGCTGTCGCTGTTGTCCTGCCCGACGACGTACCCGCCGAGCGCTGCGGCGGTCACCGCGGCGCCGACGACGAGGCCGGCACCGAAGCGCGCACGTCCCCGCGGTCGCGGTCCGCTTGCGACCTGCGGGGACGGCGGCGACCAGCTGTTCACAGCAGGCTCGACGAAGGGAGGTTCGACGACGCTGTACTCAGCGGTGGGGGGAACGGCGAGGGGCGGACCGACTGGCGGAGTCGAGGGGGTGTCGAGCGGAGTATCCATTGGCACGAGCGTGCTCCCGCAGGGTCAGAATCAGGTGAGAAGCAGGTGATCGATGGGAAAGAACACGCGACATGGAAGGCTTCGGTGCGTGTACACCGACATCGAGTACGAGCTGATCGACCAGGTCGGGATCATCACGATCAACCGACCCGAGGCGCGCAACGCCCTCACGTTCACCACCTACGACGAGTTGAGCGACGCCGTCGCCCACACGACCGCTCGCTGCCTGGTGATCACCGGCCGAGATCCAGCCTTCTGTTCGGGCGACGACGTCAAGCAGGTGATGGTCGCGGCGGGCGACGAACTGGCGAGCCGCGATCGCACCCCGCGACTCACGCCCGCGGCCGGCGTCCTGCTGCGCACCGATGTCCCCGTCGTCGCCGCGGTCAACGGAGCCGCAGTCGGCTGGGGCATGGAACTCGCCCTGATGGCCGACATCCGTGTGGCCTCCGAGCGGGCCAGGTTCGGCGAACTGTTCGTCAAGCGAGGCCTGTGCTGTGACGTGGCCGGCCTGGCACGCCTGGTCGAACTCGTCGGCCGCGAGTCCGCCGCGGAGCTGCTGTTCACCGGGCGGATCATCGACGCCGACGAAGCGCTCCGCCTGCGGCTGGTCTCGCGGGTCGTGCCCCACGAGCAACTGCTCGCCGGCGCGATCGAGTTGGCGACCGCGATCGCGGCGAACCCGCCACTCGCGGTCCAGGCGCTCAAGCGCGGGTTGCGCGAAGCACTCGACCCGGACTGGGACGAGCTCGGCCGCTGGGTGAGCTCGACGCTGGCGGAGTTGTTCCGCACCGACGACCACCGCGAAGGGGTCCAGGCGTTCCTCCAGAAGCGACCCGCGAACTTCACCGGCCACTGAGCGACACCGGCGATCGGACCAGCGACAGCGCTCGCCTCGGGAACGAGGATCACGACGAGGTACTAGCGTCGCATCGAGCGGCCGGGCCGCGGAACGGGGGATGCCATGAAGGACCTACGGGGAACGACCGCCATCGTGACCGGCGCGTCACGCGGGATCGGGGTGTACATCGCCCGCGCGCTCGCGCAGGAGGGAGCGAACCTGTCGCTCGCGGCGCGCTCGGAGGGTGAACTCGAGCAGGTGCGTGCCGAGATGGAGGCCCTCGGGGTGACCGCGATCGCGACCGTCTGCGACGTGGCCGACGGAGCCGACCGGGCCCGGTTGCTGGAGCGGACCGAGGCCGAACTCGGACCGATCGACATCCTCGTCAACAACGCCGGCATCGAACGATTCCGTCGGTTCGAGGAGTCGCCCGAGGTTGACTTCACCGACACGCTCGCCATCAACCTCGAAGCCCCGATCCTGCTCACCCGCGCCGTCGTGCCCGGCATGCTCGAGCGGCGACGGGGCCACGTCGTCAACATCGCGTCGGCCGGAGGCAAGGTCGGTGCGGCCTACGCGGCTTCGTACTGCGCCAGCAAGCACGGTCTCGTCGGCTTCACCAACGCACTGCGCGCCGAGTACGAGAAGTCACCGGTCGGCTTCTCGGTGGTGTGCCCGGGCTTCGTCACCGACACCGGCATGTACAACCGCTGGGAGACGAAGGGCGTGCACGCCCCGCTGATCGCGGGCACCTCCAAGCCGGAGAAGGTCGCCTCCGTGACGATCGACTGCATCAGGAAGAACCGCTCCGAGGTCACCGTGAACACGCCGCCGGTGCGCCCGCTGATCGTGTTCGCCAACCTCTTGCCCGCACTCACCCCGTTGCTGTTGCGGGTGACCGGCTACACGAAGACGTGTGCACGGATCGCCACCATCGCCGTCGACTGACCCACCGACCGACCAACCGCCAGAACAGAACCCGAAATTCGGAGCGAATCTGTCGCCAGGCGCAATGTGCGCTCCGAATTTCGGGGTGGGTGAGCCCGAACTCGGGGTGGGTGAGCCCGAACTCGGGGTGGGTGAGCCCGAACTCGGGGTGAGTGAGCCCGAACTCGGGGGTGGGTGAGCCCGAACTCGGGGTGGGTGAGCCCGAACTCGGGGTGGGGTCAGCCGGAGCGGAGTTGGGTGATGCCCTGCAGCAGGAACTCCACGGCACGGCCGAGCGGGTCGGTCGATTCGTCGAGTGCGGAGAAGCCGAGCACGGCACCGAACGGGGCGTTCCAGTAGTCGGCCGATCCGGGCCGGGCGGGGTCCCACGGGCCGAGATAGAGGTACGGCTCAGCGCTGAAGCCGTCACCGGCCGCGGCGCCGAGGTTGCAGCGCACCCCGGGGCGGGCGGCGAGGTCGATGCCGTAGTCGAAGTGCTCGGGCCAGAGCCGGCCGACCGACGCCTCGGCCGCCGGCAGTGATGCGACGACCTCGTCGATCGCCCGCTGGCCGAGCAGATACCACTCGCCGAGCACCTGCGCCGACAGGCTGTCGAGCATCAGCATCTCGTTCGGATCGCCGAGCGCCGGCGTGCCGTTGCCGACCCAGAAGGCCGGGTCGGGCTCGAATCCGATCGCCCGGCACAGCTCGGAGATCGAACTCCCGGCGACGGTGAACACCTCGGTCGTCGCAGTGAGCGATCGGACCTCGTCACCCATCACGCGCTCGACGAACAACGAGCCGCCGACGAGCCGCACCCGTTCACGCCTCGGCCCGACCACCGGCGTGCCGAACCCGCCCGGAAGTGGCACGAGGTCGAACAGCCCGTCGTGACGGAAGCGGGCCTGGCCCAGCACATGGGTCGCGATGCGCTGCAGCGTGTCGCGCTGCGACGGCCACGGATCGGGCAGTACATGGAAGTTGCGGTGCTCGGTCATCGGTGCGAGCCACGGTAGCCCTGCGCACCGCTACGGTCGTGCTGTGCTCGACCTGCCCGTTGCCGACCCGTGGTACGTCGTCGATCGGGTCGACGACGGGATCACGCTGATCACCGAACCCCACGTCCACCCGCTCCTGCGATGCAACGTGTGGCACGTTCGTGGTCGCGATCTCGACCTCGTGATCGACACGTCACTCGGCATCCGGCCGCTGCGGCACCTCGTCGAGCACGAACTCGGCCACGAGGTGCTCGCCGTGGCGACACATGTGCACGGCGACCACGTCGGCGGTCTGCACGAGTTCGACCGGCGAGCGATCCACGCCGCCGAGGCCTCCGAGCTGGGGTCGGCCGGCACGATCACGCTCGATGCCACCCTCTTCGGCTCGGCGGTCTGCCAGCCCTACCTGGATGCGGGCTACGACGTACCCGACCTCCTGATCGATGCCGTGCCGACGGGCGGTCTGGCGAGCGCCACGTTCGAGCGGCCGGCCGCACCGCCGACCACCGTGCTCGCCGACCACGACGTCGTCGACCTCGGCGACCGCTCGTTCGAGGTGCTCCACCTCCCCGGCCACTCCCCCGGCAGCATCGGACTCTGGGAGGCCGCGAGCGGCGTGTTGTTCTCGGGCGACGCGGTGTACGACGGTCCGCTCCTCGACGAGCTCGACGGCTGCGACATCGACGACTACGTCGCCACGATGCGCCGGCTGAGAGAGCTTCCGGTGCGCGTCGTCCACGGAGGCCACGAGCCGAGCTTCGGTCGAGATCGTCTCGTCGAACTCTGCGATGCCTATCTCGCCATGCGGGCCTGATCAGCGGGTTGGTCGTAGGATTCCTGTCCCGTGAACATCACGACAGGTCCGTCATCTCCATGGTCGAGCCACACCGGCACGCTGGTGTTCGCGTGAGCGGCTCGGGTTCCTACCTCGTCGGGCTCGACAACGGCGGTACGGCGAACAAGTTCACAGTGATGGATCGCGAGGGGCACTTCCTCATCGACCGTCTGGTCGAGCTGCCGAGTCGCGTGACCGAAGGGCCGGACGCCGCGATCGGCGCGCTCCGCGAGGCGTTCGAGGCAGCGATCACGTTGGCCGACATCGATCGGCGCGAGGTGTTCGGGGTCGGCTTCGACACGCCGGGCCCGGCAACGGCGGATGGGGTGATCTCGTCGCGCGGCGGGACCAACTTCGCGCACGACGGCTGGAAGGGTTACGACTTCCGGACCGCACTCGAGCACGAGCTCCGGCTGCCGGTGATCTACAGCAACGACGCCAACGCCGCCGCCCTGTACGCCCACCACGAACACTTCGGGGCGATCGGCGCCGAGCGATCGTCGGTGTCGGCGATCGTCGGCACCGGCCTCGGTGGCGGCGTGATCGAGAGCGGCCGGATCGTCAAGGGCGCGGCCGGCATGGCCGGCGAGCTCGGGCACGTCCACATTCCGATGGACCGTCTGCTCGACGACGACCAACCGACGCCCAGGTGCAACTGCGGTTTCGTCGGTGACGCCGAGAGCGTTGCGTCGCTCACCGGCATCCGCAACAACCTCCTGCCCTACTGGTTGACGCGTTACCCCGATCACGAGCTCGCGGGCATGGACCCGCTCGATGCCGCGAAGCAGGTGCGGGGCTTCGGCGAGCGCGGCGACGAGATGGCCCGCCGCATCTTCGAGCAGCAGGCGATGGCACTGGGCCGGCTGTTCACGATCGCGGCCAACTTCACCGACCCCGACGTGTACCTGCTCGGCGGCGGCGTGATCGAGGCGGAGCCGTCGTTCCGCGACTGGTTCCTCGGGCGCGTCGAGGAGCACACGTTGTTGCGTGACGAGCAGCGC
>Ga0316188_10000261_pt1 | contig 20780 bp, 23 predicted proteins | sample Phiworburrow1_MG_FD_204933 | JGI IMG/M metagenome (GOLD analysis project Ga0316188, IMG submission 204933) | Coastal sediment microbial communities from Maine, United States - Phippsburg worm burrow 1 | ecosystem: Environmental > Aquatic > Marine > Coastal > Sediment | place: USA: Maine... | reverse complement strand
TCGGGCCAGATCGAACGCCATCGCCGGAGTGAGATCATCATTCGCCACGCCGCGAACCCCATCGGTACCGAAGAGGTGCCGTTCAGCCATCCTGGCTTCCCCCATTGTGATCGATAGGTTGCGGACGCAGCGCCTGGATCAACGCTTCGTGAACTGAGGTGCGCGACGAGCCTTGCGGAGGCCGTACTTCTTGCGCTCGACCTTGCGGTCATCACGGCGCAGGAGACCAGCCTTCTTCAGGATCGGCCGCAGTTGGGGGTCGATCTCGATGATCGCCCGGGCGATGCCGAGACGGAGCGCGTCGGCCTGCCCGGTTGTTCCGCCTCCTTCGAGGGTCGCATTGACGTCGTAGCGACCTTCGAGTTCGGTGATCCTGAGCGGTTCCATGACACGAATACGGTGCGTGGCCTCAGGGAAGTAGGCATCAAGGCTCTTCTCGTTGAGCGTGATCTGCCCGGTTCCGTCAAGGAGTCTCACACGAGCGACCGAGGTCTTCCGGCGGCCGGTGGCCTGAACAAGCGGTTTCGTCATCAGGCTTCAGCCCTTCCATACGTGAGAGTGAGCGGTTGCGGTTCCTGCGCCCGGTGTGGGTGATCCGGACCCGCGTAGACCTTGAGTTTCGTGAGTATCTGGCGGCCAAGTCTGTTCTTGGGGATCATTCCCCTGACAGCGTTCTGCACCAGTCGATCGGGATGATCGATCCGCATCTTCGCCAGCGTGTCACTCCGGAGGCCCCCCGGAAAACCCGAGTGGCGGTAGTAGATCTTCTGCGTCTCCTTGTTACCGGTGACCGCGATATGTGCGGCGTTGACGACGATGACGTAGTCACCCATGTCCATGTGGGGAGCGAAGGTCGGCTTGTTCTTGCCGCGCAGGACCTGCGCAACCTCGGAAGCAAGACGTCCGAGGGGGATCCCCTCAGCGTCGACGACGTACCACTTCCGCTCGATGTGGGCGGGCGTGGGCGTGAACGTTTTCTGCAGCTTGGCTTTCATCGGGGGTCCTCAGACGGAACGAAACGACCCCCGGGGACCCGGGAGTGGACCCCAATGCTATCGAGTCCTGTGAGATAAGGCCAACCGGATCGGCCCATCGGACCGCCACAGCCGATCCACGGTCACAGCACCACCCATGACGGCACGGCGCCTGCGTCCGCAGCGTCATAGGTGACTGCCATCAATGTGAGGCCGAAGGGCGGAGCGAGGCCTCGGACCACATCCCGGCTGTGGGCCTCGAGAATCGCCTGCACATCTTCGGGCCGGGACCGCCCCTTCCCTACGTCGACCGAGACGGTCACGATCGATCGAACCATCTGGTGGCAGAACGCGATCGCACCGATGGAGAGTTCGACGAGGTCCCCGGTTCTGGTCCAATGGGCGTCAAGGACCTCCCGAACGGTGGTTCGTCCGGGAGCTTTTCTGCAGAATGAAGCGAAGTCATGTACGCCGATGAACGCTCCGACCGCTTGATCCATCGCATCAACGTCGAGCGGTTCCGGCACGTGCCACGCGGTGCGGGACATGAGGGGATCCTGCACGGGCCGATTGGAGATCCGGTACCGATAGCGTCGGGCAACGGCAGAGAATCTTGCGTGAAATCGGTCCCCTACCTCCGTGACCGCATTCACAGCGATCTCCGGCCCGAGTTGCCCATTGAGGCTGCGCTGAAGCCGGTCAGTGTCGAGTGGCGCATCGACGGAGAAACTCACAACCTGGCCGACGGCGTGCACACCGCCATCGGTGCGCCCGGCGACGACCGTCTTCACCTCTCCGGTGATGCGGAACAGAGCCTCTTCCAGATCTCCCTGGATGGTCCGCACGTTGTTCTGACGGCCGTAGCCGTGAAAGTCAGTGCCGTCGTATGCGAGGTCGATCCGGTAGGTCGGCATGTCTAGAAGATGCTGAACCCGCCGAGGATCGCGGAGACGACGATCCACCCTGCCCAGCCGAGCACCGCGGCGACGAGCGACCGATCCAGCGGAAGGTCCGAAATGTAGTGGGTTCCGTATGCGACGACGAGGAGGAACCAGAGGGAGCCGACGAGCGTCCCGATCAGCCCCACGCCGAAGATCTGGGTCGTGGCAATCGTCAGCAGCAGCGTCGGGAATGCGAACCCGGCGATACGGAGGTACACGGGATAGTGACCATCCCCGCGGAACAGGTAGACGACGACGGCATACACAAGTCCGCTGTAGATGAGCCAGAAGATGACCGTCGACAGAAGAGCCGAGAGGACGCTGGCCAGACCCGTCACGAGTCCGAACAGCGACGTTCCTCCAGCGATGATGATCAGCACCTCGGTGATCGCAACGATGATGAGTGCATCGCCGGTGGCGCGATCGTTGAGGTCCATCCAGACGAACGCGTCCCTGTCGAATCGGATCGCTTGGAGAAGTCGGTTGAGAACGACGCCCATCGCCTGCCTTCGGTCGGGTCGACGCAGGTTACCTGCGGTGTGTCACGAGCATGCCCGACGGAGGATCTCGGCGGCCCGAACCACAGAGGCGTCGACATCGTACGCGTCGAGATCGTCCCATCGCACCCAGATGGCGTCGTAGACCTCGTCGGCGGCGACCAGCGCCTCATCCAAGGCCCGGAAGGCGAAGCGCAGATCGAAGTGCTCGTGGGCCGGTTCCGGGGCACGCGGCGGGATCGGATGGATGTCGAGGTCGATGAGGTCGGCAAGGATCGGCTCCACGGCGACGCCCGTCTCCTCGGTCACCTCTCGAGCGGCCGCAACGATGGGTGAGGCGTCCCCCGTGTCGATGTGTCCCCCCGGCTGGAGCCACCGGTCGAGGCGTCGATGGTGGATGAGCAAGAGGGACGAGCCGTCCAGTGAGACAACAAACCCCGAGGCCGTGAAGTGTCCGGGATCGAACCGGTTCCGATCCGTCGGACACCCCGATCGGACGAGATCAAGCGATCGGGCCAGTGCCGACGGCGAGGACACGGCCGTTGCACCGGCCAACAGAGATTCGATCGACAACACGATCAGGCGAGCGTACTCGCGACGTGTCGAACGCGAAAACGCCCCGGAGTAGACCGGAGCGTCATTCGGGTCGGTGGCTGCCAGCTCGCAGCCGGCAGCTCAGACGAGCTCGATCATCGCCATTTCGGAGCCGTCGCCGCGACGTTTGCCGATCTTCGTGATCCGGGTGTAGCCGCCCGGACGGTTCGCGTAGCGTGGGCCGACGTCGTCGAACAGCTTCGTCACGACGTCGTTGTCGCCGATCTTCGCCAGGACGAGGCGCCGAGCGTGGAGATCGCCGCGACGAGCCTTCGTGATGATCTTCTCGGCGTATGGGCGCACGTCGCGAGCCTTGGCGTGTGTCGTTGTTACCCGCTCATGCTCAATGAGTTGAGCGGTCAAGTTCGCAAGGATCTTGCGCTGATGGCTGGGACTACCGCCGAGGCGGGCGCCCTTCTTCGGTCGTGGCATCAGACAACTCTTTCCGTGTGATCTGCATCGGCGAGCGATTGGAGTGAGAAGCCGAGTTCATCGAGCTTCGCGACAACTTCTTCGAGCGACTTCTGCCCGAAGTTGGTGATGTTCAGAAGGTCTTCTTCGCTCTTCTCAATGAGCTCGCCGACGGTCTGGACCTGAGCGCGGCGCAAGCAGTTTCTGGGACGTTCGGACAAGTCGAGTGCCTCGATCGGGAGATCGAGATGCTCCTGGCCGGCTGCCTCAGGCTGGATGATCTCGTCGAGTTCGAGAGCGTCGTAGTCGTCGAGGTCGGCGAACATTTCGAACAGGTTCCGCAGCGTGCCGCCAGAAGAGGAGATTGCCTCCGCAGGAGTCACGGATGCGTCCGTCTCGATGTCGAGAACAAGCCGGTCGAAGTCGGTCATCTGACCAACCTGCGTGCTTTCGACTCGATAGGCGACCTTGCGTACCGGCGAGTAGATCGAATCGATCGGCATCACGCTGATCGCATCGGATGTCTTGTTCCTGTCGGCGCTGCGATAGCCAACGCCGCGTCCTGCCGTCATCTCGACTTCGAGCCTCGCCGACGACGACAGCGTCGCGAGGTGGAGGTCGGTGTTGACGACCTCGACACCGGCCGGGGCCTTGATGTCGCCCGCGGTCGCCTCGCCCTTGCCCGAAGCGGACAAGTAGAGCGTTTGCGGTTCGTCGACTTCGATGCGAAGCACGACCTGCTTGAGGTTCAGGATGAAGTCCACGACGTCTTCGACAACGCCCTCGATGGTCGAGAACTCATGTTGAACGCCCTCGATCCGAACGGATGTGATCGCCGCGCCCGGAACCCGGGACAGCAGCGTACGCCGCAAGGTATTCCCGAGCGTATAGCCGAAACCGGGCTCGAGCGGCTCAACGATGAACCGCGATCGGGTCGCGTTGACGATCTCTTCTTCGATGGTTGGCCGCTGCGTGATCAGCACGGAGAGACTCCCCTTTCGGGTTGGGGTGCTACTACTTGGAGTACAGCTCAACGACGAGCTGTTCCTGGATCTGGGTATCGATCTGTTCCCTGCTGGGCAGATCCTGGATGGTGATCTTGCGTTCGTCGGCCTCGGCGTTCATCCACTCCGGGACGGTGCGGTCACCGGTGTCGATCGAGTGGAGGATCGGGAGAATCTCGAGACTCCGCTCCTTGACGGTGATGACGTCGCCGCCACGGACCTGGTACGACGGGATGTCAACCCTCTTGCCGTTCACGAGGAAGTGGCCATGGTTGACCAACTGACGAGCCTGCGGCCGCGTCCGAGCCAGGCCGGAGCGGTACACGACGTTGTCGAGCCGGGTCTCGAGAATGACGAGCAGATTGGTGCCCGTGATCCCCGACTGGCGAGCGGCTTCCTTGTAGTAGCGCCGGAATTGCTTCTCGAGTACGCCGTACATGAAACGGAGCTTCTGCTTCTCGCGGAGCTGGATCTGGTACTGAGACTCGCGAATGCGCCCACGGCCGTGCTCACCCGGCGGGTAGGGACGCCGGTCGAAGTACTTCGCCTTGTTCTCGTCGAGGAGTTGGCGAGCGCGTCGGCTCACCTTCGTTCTGGGTCCCGTGTAGCGAGCCATCGTTAACGCATCCTCCGCTTCTTGGGACGACACCCGTTGTGCGGTACCGGTGTGACGTCCTTGATCCCCGTGACCTCGATGCCCATGTTCTGGAGCGTGCGGATTGCGGTCTCGCGACCGGAACCGGAGCCGCGAACGATGACGTCGAGCTTGCGAATCCCCATCTCACCGACCTTGCGGGCGGCCTGCTCGGCGGCAACCTGCGCGGCGTACGGCGTGGACTTCCGAGAGCCCTTGAATCCAACCGACCCGCCGGAAGTCCATCCGACGACTTCGCCCTGCTGGTCCGTGATCGTGATGATCGTGTTGTTGAAACTGGCACTGATGTGCGCTTGACCGTGGGAGATCGTCCGACGGGTCTTGCGACGCGGCCGTGGTGCTTGTTTGGCCATTACTTCGTGACCTTCTTCTTGCCCGCAACCGGAGCGCGACGCCCCTTGCGGGTACGAGCGTTGGTGTGCGTGCGCTGACCGCGTACGGGGAGGCCGCGACGGTGGCGGAGACCCTGGTAGCTGCCGATCTCGATCTTCCTCTTGATGTTCTGAGCAACCTCACGCCTGAGGTCACCTTCGACGTTGTAGTTGCCGTCGATGAACTGGCGGATCTTGACAACTTCCGAGTCGGTCAAATCCCGCACCTTGGTGTCGTACGGAATCTCGAGCGCGTCGAGAATCTGCTGGGATCGGGTTCCCCCGAGACCAAAGATGTACGTCAGGCCGATTTCGACCCGCTTCTCCCTCGGGAGATCTACTCCTGCAATTCGTGCCATGTGTGCGCTACCCCTGACGCTGCTTGTGTCTCGGGTTCTCGCAGATCACCCAGACGCGACCACTGCGCCGGATGACCCGACACTTCTCGCACATCTTTTTGGCGGATGCTGATACTTTCATCAGTGGTGATCCTGCCTCGGTTCGATTCTTTCGGACGTCGCATCCGAGCGTCACCGAGGCGAGCACCGGAGTGTCCGCAGCGAAGGGTGACCTCTACACCGGCGGTAACCGGGTATCGCCCGGACCCGTCGATATCAACGACGTCTTTGCATGGGAAAACGCAGCCCGAAGCCGGGCCGCTAGCGGAAGTGTAGGGAGGACTGTTGCGTAACGACAAGTCGCGAACCACGTACTTCGCGGTCGGTAGTCCGCACTCCGTGGTCTGCGCTCCGCGGCAAGGATCTCGGATCCGCTCCTTCGGCCGCCTAGCGTTGTCACCATGTCCCACAGCATGACGGTTGTCACCGTCGTTGCCGTCCTCGTCATGGTCGCGTGCACCGACAACGCGGCTCCGGCCACCGAGCCCGAGGGGACGCCGGCCAGCCTCAGCTACGCCTTCGATGGCGATTCGATGGAGGTCGATATCGAAGGTCGGACGGAGGAGGTCCGCCTGCTCGGCATCAACGCCCCGGAGGGAGACGAGTGCTTCGGCGGCGAGGCCCGCGATACGCTCATCGGCATGATCGCCGATCAAGACCTGGTCCTCGTCGAGGGCTCCGGAGACGACACTGATCGCTACGGCCGCCTTCTGCGATACGTCTACGTCGACGGCGAGAACGTGAACGGACGCATGGTTGCCGAAGGACGCGCCCTCACGGTCCAGGGCGACCACCGGTACAACGACGAGTTCGTCGAGATCGGCAACCTGGCCGCCGAAGCGATGCTCGGTATGTGGGCACCCGATGCGTGCGGGCCCGCTCCGCAACTCGGAGCGAAGATCGTCGAGTTCACGTACGACCCACCCGGCTCGGACGACGAGCGACTCGTCGATGAGTACTTGACCATCGCGAACAGTGGTACGACGCCGCTGAATCTCGCGGGCTGGATCGTACGCGACGAGTCATCCCAGAATCGCTATGTGTTCAAAGGCCTCAGCCTGAAGTCCGGTCAGTCCGTGACCGTCAGAACCGGGTGCGGCGAGGACCGCTCCGATACCGTCTTCTGGTGCTCAGAGCAGCCCATCTGGTCGAACGACGGCGACACGGCGATCCTCCAAGACCGCCACGGGAACGTCGCCGACAGGTGGACCTACGCCGGCAATTCGTAAGCGCGGGTCGCCTATCCGCCCTGGTTGATGTTCACGCAGACGGCGTTGAACTCTTCGCCACTGCTCTCTTCTGATTGAACGTCGAAGCAATCCCCAACCGAGACGAATGTCTCGCTGCCAGTTCCGATCCAAATGGTCGACCGCTGGTCCGGCCCGCCCGTGTCGAGCGACATGCTCTGCCGATCGAAATCATCGCCGCTTCCCGCCGTCCAATCGTCATAGAAGGCGACGATCGCGTCATAGTCGCCCTTCGGGTAGGTCACGACCACCATGACGCCCTCTTCCACCTCGACCGAGGTGGTGACGTCTCCACCGTCGGGGACCGGAATATCAAGACCATCGGGCAGTTCGGCGCCAACCCCGATAGAGACCGATCCATCTTCGGTCTCCATTTCGATCGTCACGTCGTCACCCTCGCCGGAGATATTGACGTCGACATCTCCATCGCTGCTCGCCTCGATGAGCTTTTCGGCAAGGTTCTCGGCCGCCGTGTCGGATGCGCTCGAACAAGCCGAGATGAGCAGAGCGAACGCTGCAACGACGATGATCGACCTACGGGTTGGCTTGTTGATCATGGTTTGATTCCCCTTCGCGATCCAGATGCACGGACGTCTCTCTTCTCTATCGTCATCACAGGGCCGGAACTTGTGCAGGGTCGAATGTCAGATGTGGCCCCTGCCAACACTACGCGCCGGATGCAGGAACGGAAGAGAGGGAGCCGGTCGTGCCGACTCCCTCTCGTTTTCGTGGATGGTGGTGTCCGGGTGTTCAGCTCTCCTAGCTGTCGGAGTCGGCTTGCTCGTACGCGTCCGAGGACAGCGCCGGTCCGACCTCTACGCGATCGGCGGGAAGGATCAGGTTCGCAACGACGCCGATGACGGCAGCGAGCGCGAGCCCAGAGATCTGGACATCGCCGATCTTGAGCGGCGTGGCCAGGCCGCTGATCCCCAAGCCAAAGACGAGGATCAAACCGACGACCAGCATGTTCCGGCCCTTCTTGAAGTCGACGCGATTCTCGACCAAGGTCCGCAGCCCGACGGAAGCGATCATGCCGAAGAGGATGATCGAAAGCCCGCCGAGCACCGGGACGGGCACGGTGCGCAGCAACGCCGCCAGTTTCGGCACCAGGCCGAGGGCGATCGCGAACACGGCCCCGATCCGGAGGATGAACGGGTCGTAGACCTTGGTGATCGCCAGCACTCCGGTGTTCTCCGAATAGGTCGTGTTCGGTGGCCCGCCGATGAGTCCTGCCACCGCGGTGGCAATGCCGTCGCCAAGCAGGGTTCGATTCAGTCCCGGTTCATCCAGGAAGTTCTTACCCACGACCCCGCCGTTGGCAACGATGTCGCCGACGTGCTCGATCATCGTGACAAACGCGATCGGAGCGATGATCACGATCGCACCCCATTGGATGTCACCCATACCCCACGTGAAGTCCGGCAGGCCGACCCACGCAGCGTCCCTGACGAGATCCCACGTGAACCCCTCGAGGAAGATGGCGCCGGCGATGAAGCCGACGATCGCTCCGGTGAGGATCGGGAGCATCTGGAACAGGCCGCGGAAGAAGATCGCTGCGATCACCGCGGCGACCAACGTGACGATCGCGAGCCACCAGGCACCCTCAGCCATACCGAGAGCGACCGGCGCAAGCGTCATACCGATGACGATGATCACGGGTCCGGTGACGATCGGTGGGAAGATCCTCGTGATCACAGCGTGACCGACGAACGTCACGATGATCGACATGACCATGTAGATGACCGCTGCGCCGATGATTCCGGCACCGATGGCTTCCCATGAATACCCGTCTTCGGCCGCCAAAATGATTGCCGGGATGAACGCAAACGACGATCCCAGGAACACCGGCACCATCTGCTTCGTCACGAGGTGGAACAGCAAGGTTCCGATCCCGGCGGCGAGTAGGGCGACAGACGGATTGAGTCCGGTCAGCAATGGCACAAGGACCGTTGCCCCGAACATTGCGATCGTGTGCTGTAGGCCCAGCACAACCTTCTTCTGTATCGTCAACTCCATGGCTCTTCCCTCTCCCGTAGACGGCGAGAGCCACCCTCCTCGGGGTGGCTCTCGTTCTTACCGATCGGACTCGTCGCCCGATCTCGACTGGTGGCTATGGCCCCGGTCAAGACTGTCATATGTGCCTCACCCGGCATCGGCTGATGACGAACGGAACGAGTAGTTTCGCCCTGCCATCCGCTCGTTGTCGGATGCCTTCCATGGCCCGTGTATGCGTCATGCGCTTCTGAACACCATCCCATAGAAGTCGTCGTAGGTTTCCTTGCGGACTACCTCGACACTTCCCTTCACCGCCATGCCGGCCTTGGGATCATCGATCTCGAGTTGGCCCAGCATCCGCATCCCGTTCTCCAACTCGACGATGCCGAGCCCGAGGGTGGCGACTTCGTACTGAGCCGGCAGGTTGTAGACCCGTGTGAAGGTCAACAACGTTCCGTCCTTCGGGAGCGGCACCGTGTCGAACTCGAAGAAGTCGTTCTTCTTGCAGTTCTTGCACACCATCCGGAACGGATAGTGCATCGTGTCGCAAAGGCGGCACCGATACGCATAGATCTCGCGAGCCATCAGGCCTCCTTCTCAAACGTGAGACAAACGACATTGTTGCCGAAGCCGCCGAAGTTGCAGGTGAAGCCGACTCTGGCACCATCAACCTGCCGCTTGCCGCCGTCTCCGCGTAGCTGGGTGACGATCTCCCACGCCTGCGCAACACCGGTAGCTCCGACCGGGTGGCCGCGACCCTTGAGACCGCCGCCAACGTTGATGGGGATTTTCCCACCAAGCGCCGTCTCGCCCTTCTCGAGGGCGATGTGACCTTCGCCTTTCGGGAAGAACCCGACTTCTTCGCTCTCCACGATCTCGAGGATCGTGAACGCGTCGTGGAGTTCCGCGACGTCGACGTCTTGCGGCGTCAAGCCCGCCATTGCGAACGCATCCGCTGCCGCCTTGCGGACGGCGAGCAGATCAGTCGGTTCTTCGCGCTCATGAACCGCGTGGGTATCGGTCGCCTGACCGACACCGGTGATCTTGATCAATGGTCTGCCGAGCTCCTTGGCCTTCTCTTTCGAGACCAGGATGATGGCTGCGCCACCGTCGGACACCGGACATGCGTCGAAGAACCGCAAGGGTTCGGCGACGTACGGGTTGTTCGTCATCGCTTCGGGAGAGTCGAGGATGCCCTCGAGACTGATCTCCTGCTGCAGGTGCGCCCACACGTTGTTGAGCGCAGCGTTCTGGTTCTTGACTCCAACCATCGCAAGGTGGCGCTCGGTGACGCCGTACTTGTCCATGTAGAGCCGGGTGAACATCGCTGCGTGCGCCGGAAGGGTCACGCCGTAGATGTACTCGGCGATCGGATGCGTCAGTGTTGCGACGAAGTCTGTTGCCTCGAGGCCGTTGACCTCGCGCATCCGCTCGACACCGACGACGAGGACGACATCGTCCATGCCGGACGCGACGGCCTGGAACCCGGCCTTGATGGCCGAACCGCCCGAGGCCGGTCCGTTCTCGATGGACGCGGCACCCGCCGGAGTGAGACTCAGACTGTCGACGACCGCACTGGCGAGCGCCGTCTGGTGGTTGACACGGGCGGCGCCCATGTTCGCCACATAGACCTGGTCGACCTCGGTGATCCCGGCATCCTTGAGCGCCATCATCGACGCGTAGGATGCGATTTCCGACAGCGCGAACTCCAACCGGGTGAACGTGGTGATCCCGATCCCGGCTACGTATACGTCACGCATTGAGGGACCCCTCCTCCATCGCCCACCGCTCGATCATGAGCGCAGTGGCGGTGGGGTCGTACTTCGAGCGAGTTGCCGCGAGCGGATCGAGCGCAGGCGTCGGCGGATCCGAAGGAGGCAGGATCTTCTCCATGGCCTTGTCGAGGATCTCCGGCGGAACCGGGCGACGACCGACGACGAGGCTGGAACGGGCCCGATCGAACAGGTCACGGGTCAACGCCCATGAGGGGACCCCGCCGAGCTCATGGGGAACCTCGAATCGCTTCTCGAGTTTGTACTCGATCATCCAACGGCGGAATCCGATCGGTGATTCGGCGACGATCAGGACCTCATCATGCCCGAGGGCATCGAAGTGGTACTCCATCTTCGCCGCGAAGGCGTGTGCGCCGACGCGAAGGCCGCGACGCAGAGCCAGGGTGTGCAATGACAGACCCAGGATGGGGGTCACTTGGCGGCCGTTGACGATGGCGGCAAGCTCTCCGTCGATCTGCACTGCGAGGACATACTGGTCCTGGAATCGGTACTGATAGTGAGACAACAGCTCGGCGTATACGCGAGAGGCGACAACGTCGTAGTAGTCGCGCTCGACGTGCAACAACGGCTCGACGTGCTTCAGCAGGTCCGGGATCTCATCCCGGTCGACGGCGCGGACCACGGCCGCTTCACCGCTGGCAAGCAGCATGTACTTCGGTTCGTACGGTGCCATCGGCGAATCCACGGGCCGAAGGATCTTCTCTAGGTCGACGGGCATTGGTTCTCCACTCCTCCTGGGTTGCTTCAGTTCTCTGACTTCTCGAAGATCGCCATTGCGACCTTCTCTTGGGTGATCGGCATCGACGTGATGCGGACCCCGAGCGCGTTGTACACCGCGTTGGCGATAACCGGGGCAGCACCGATCATGGTGTGCTCTCCCACGCCGCGGGCGCCGAACGGGCCGTCGGGTTGGGGCACCTCAACGATGATCGGGATGATCTCGTCGGGAATGTCGAAGGCCGTCGGGATCTTGTAGTCCGTGAAGGTCGGGTTCATCATCTTCCCACCCTCGTCGAAGCGCATGTCTTCGTAGAGGACGGTCGCCAGCCCCTGGACCAGACCCCCGGTGATCTGGCCGTTGACCAGATCCGGGTTGATGGCACGCCCGGCGTCGACCGCGAGCGCCGCTTTGCGGACCCAGATTCGGCCGGTGTCCTTGTCGATCTCGAGCACCACGCCGGTGGCACCCACCGTGTAGTGAACATTGGGGTGACCGCCCTGCCCGGTCTCGGGGTCGCTGTTGGCGTTCGTGAACTCGGGCATGAACTTTCCGCTGGCGATGATCGGCCCGCCTCGCCAGGTGCCGTCCTCCGTTTGTATTCCGTCGATGACAAACTCCCGCAGCGGCTTGGAGAACTCCGGATCCGTCTTGCACTTGACGGCTTCGTCCTCGAGGTAGAGCGAGTCGTCCTCGTAGCCGTACACCTGGTGGATGACGTCGAAGATCTTGCCGCGAGCTTCGATGGCGGCCTTCTCGACGGCCAGCCCCGAGCTCCAGGTCACGTGAGACGCGACCGTCTGCCACTCGTACGGATTGCGATCCGTGTCGGGGGTCTCCACCCGGATCTTCCCGACGGGAACCGATAGGACCTCGCTGGCAATCTGGGCCATGACGGTCAGATAGCCCTGACCGAGCTCCATGCCGGAGACGCTGATGTTGATGCTGCCGTCCTCATTGAACTTGAGGAACGACGCGGACGACGAATTCGGTGGCATCGCCGGCGCTTTCCAGAACAGCGCAATTCCCTTGCCGATCACCGTGTTCGGGTTGTCGGATTTCTCTTCGACACCCCAGTCGATGGCCGCCGCGGTCCGGTCGATCGCCTCGATCATGCCGGACGGATTCATGTGGGCGCCGTATGCGAGTTCATCGCCTTCGACGATGGCGTTCTTGCGGCGGAATTCGACGGCGTCCATCCCGATGGCCTCTGCGATGCGGTCCATGTGCGATTCGAGCCCGAAGTGGAATTCGGAGTACCCGAAGCCGCGGTACGGGCCACCCGGGGGAAGGTTCGTGTAGATACACAGCGAGTCGTTGGTGATGTTGGGCACTCGATAGGGGCCGGTGGCCGACAGCCCTGCTGCGTTGACCACGTTGGCCCCATATTCGACGTATGCGCCGGCATCCCAGTAGAGCTTGTGCTCGACGGCGGTGATGGTGCCATCGTTCTTGACGCCGACTTTGAGTTCGGCGACCACGCCCTGCCGCTGGTAGGTGTTATAGAACTCCTGCTCCCTGGTCCACCGGAGCTTCACCGGTCGACCCTTCACCAGCGTCGCCATCGCTGCGCCGAGTATCTCCATGGAGACACCGGCTTTTCCGCCGAAACCACCACCGACGTACGGTGTGATCACCCGAACGTCCTTGTGGCTGAATCCCAATGGAGCGAGGGCTTCGGCGAAAAGATGTCGCTGGGTGTGCGGAGATTGGGACGCGGTCCACACGGTGAGCCGGTCGGCGTAGTCGAGTTTGCTGACCGTGACGTGTGGCTCGATTGCGCAGTGTGCGTACCGGGGCACTCGATAGGTGTCTTCGAGGATGTAGTCGGCTTCGGCGAACGCCTTCTTCGTATCGCCCTTGCGGATCTTTCGCCAGTGGGCGATGTTGGTGTCGGCCTGGGGGAAGAACCAGGGGACGTGGGTGTAGTCGTCGAGATCTGGATGGATCAGGTCGGCGTCGTCGGCGACGGCGCTCCTCGGGTCGAGCAGCGGCGTAAGCACCTCGTACTCGACGCTGATCAGCTTGGCGGCCTGGACCGCCTCGCGATGGCTGCGAGCAACGACCCCGGCTACTTGCTCGCCAACGAAGCGGACGTAGTCCTGGGCGAAGATGTATCGGTCCTCCATGTACATGCCGAACTTGTACGGGAAGTCCTTGCCGGTGGCAACCCGCACGACACCCTTCGCCGCTTCGGCTTCTGCCGTGTCGATGGAGAGGATCCTGGCGTAGGCGTACGGGCTCTCGACGATGGCGGCGTAGAGCAGACCGGGACCGAAGTCGATGTCGTCGACGAACTGGGCGGCGCCGCTGATCTTGTCGAGTCCGTCGATCCTGACTGCAGAGGTTCCAACGCTTGTGAGGTCACCGTCGGCGGTCTCGGCTTCGAAGGGGAACTCCGTGGTCATTCGGATCCCCCATCACCCGCGGCCAGCACGGCTTCGATAATCGGCTCGTAGCCGGTGCAGCGGCACAGATTGCCGGCAAGGGCTTCCTGGACATCGTGACGCGTGGGGTTGGGGTTGTGGTCGAGTAGTTCGGTGGCCGCCAGGACGATGCCGGGAGCGCAGAAACCGCACTGGAAGGAGTTGTTCTGGAGGAACAGATTCTGCAACTCACTGAAGCCCTCGTAGCTGATGCCCTCAACCGTCGTGATCTCATGACCGTCGACTTCAATGGCAAGCACCAGGCAACTCCGGACCGTGCGACCGTCCATGAGGATGGTGCAGGAGCCGCAGTCACCTCGCTCACATCCGATCTTGGGGCTCTTGACGCCTATCCGTTCCCTGAGCACGTCGAGGAGCACGTCCGCGGGAGCGACGTCGAGTGCCCAGTCCTCACCATTGACTTTGAGCTTCAGATCCATCGCCGTCCTCTCAGATGAGCCGTGTGCCGTATGCGGGTCCCGTGCCGGCGAGTCTCTCGGTCGCTGCCATCAAGCCCCGTTTCAGCATCACCTCGGTCATGCGGGCGCGGTACTCGGCGGAAGCCCGCATGTCGGTGATCGGGCTGATTTCACTGCGTACCATGGAGACGACGTCGGTGATGAGCGACTCGTCGAGCGGTCTCCCTCGGAGGGCTTCCTCGATACGGATCGAGCGGATCGGGGTGGGGGCGACCGCTCCGAATGCGACCCGATACTCGTCGCCCGGGTAGACAACGATCCCGACGGCTGCCTGGGCCAGGTCTTCGCCCGCGTACCGCATGAGCTTCACGTAGACACCACCGTGCGGACGAAGGGCGATGGTCAGATGGGTGACGACTTCTTCGTCGGTGCGTGCCGTCTGGCGGAGTCCGACGAACCAGTCATTGATATCGATGCTCCGTTCGCCGTCGGGTCCCACGACGTGGACCGTGGTGTCGTAGGCCAGCAACACGGGTCCGGCGTCGCACGATGGAACGGCCGAACAGATGTTTCCGACCATCGTCGCCCGGTTGCGGATGCCCTGAGACGCCACGGTCTCTGCCATCTCGGCCAGCAATGGAGCATGCTCCCTGACCAATTCCGACTCGATCAGTTCGGTGAACGTGACCAACGAGCCGATGTGGAGGGTCTCTCCCTCGAGTTCGAGCGCGTGGAGGCCGGGAACATCCTTGATGTCGACCACGAGATCGGGAGCGACCGCGTCGTCGCGGAGCCAGGCCACGAGATCGGTTCCACCGGCGAGGAGGCGGACCGATCCGGGGTACTCCTCGAGGATCTGGATGGCCTTCGCGAGCGTGTCCGGACGTTGGTAGTCGAACTCCCTGGCGATGACCAAAACAACCTCCTCCGCCCCCGAAGGCGGAATCTTACAACTTGTGAAGGCACCCTCAGCCGATCGTCGACCCGAATCCGAGTCGAGACAACCCCGGGCCCCGCCAACGTCTCGCTCCAGCTGGAAGTCAGTTCATGGTCGCCGCCAGTGCGTTGATTCCCTGGACAAAACACTCCATCGGAGCCTCCACCAGGCCGGCGCCGACCATCCCTGTGCCGGGCACCTTTCCTGCGATTCCGGTGTTTATCTGCGGTAGGACTCCGGTGCGAACAACGCGGGCGGCGTCGATACCGACCGGTGTGCCACGGAACTCGAGCATCGGGATCTGATAGGCAGGGTGTTCGGCCATCGTGATCTCGTACATCGCAAGGGTCCGACGCACCGCTCCTGCGGCCGTCCCGCCGACGAATCCGACGATCGCCGGCGCTGCCGCCATGGCAAGACCTCCGAGACCAACCGTCTCCGTGATCGTCGAATCGCCGATGTCTGGACTGGCATCCTCCTGGGTGAACGCACCGAGGTAGAGGCCGTCGACGGGAGGAGCCGGAGCAACGAACCATTGATCTCCCGTGCCGGACAGCCTGATGCCGAAGTCGGTGCCGTTGCGAGCCATCACGGTGACGAGACTCGAGGCAGGCACCCCGGATGCGGCGTCCGAACCGAGCTTGCCTGCAGCCATCACCAGGTTGAGCATGAAGTGGTCGTTGCCGTCGATGAACTTGAACACCTCGGCGCGCTGGTCGATCGGTGCATCGGCACCATCGACGAGCGCACCACCGATCTCGCGCAGGAACAGCGACGTCACGGCCCGGTTCCTGTTGTGCCCATCGTCTCCCATCTGCAACGCCTGGGCGATCAGCGACTGAAGGTCGATCGGTCCTCTGCTCCTGAGAACAGCGCTCAGAACCGGTCCCAGTACCTCGTCCATCCAGTGGAGCCGGTCGATCGCCTCCTGGGCAAACGCTCCGTAGCGGAGGACCTTGCCAAGGCCCTCGTTCAGCGTCGAGTAGGCGACGCCGTCGCCTGCTGCGTCGGTGACCACGGCCACCGGCATCGAAGGCGACGTCACACCGGCCATCGGGCCAACCGCCCCGTGGTGATGGCACGGAGACAGGTCGATCGCACCCCCGGCGGCCTTGGCGGCGGCGGCGTCGGGGTCGTCGGCGAGACCCTCGTACAACATCGCACCGATGATCGCTCCCCGCATTGGTCCGCTGGCCCGGTCCCATTCCAGCGGCGGGCCTGCATGGAGGAAGGTTCGATCGGTCATTCCTGGGAACACGTCCCGGGCGACCTTGATGTCGACGAGGTGCGGGCGCACGGCCAGCATTCGGCTGATCGCAGTCGCGTTCGCGTCCCGCATCCGATCGTCGGAGAAGAGGACGGCGAGCGCCTTCTCCGTCCCCGCATGCGGCGGACGCCAATCGGCACGCTCGACCACCGAACCCTGCTGCTCGATCGATGCCGCGAGCATGTCCGTACCGGCTGTTGCCACCACCGGCTCGGTATCGAGAAGCTGACTGAGATCACTCATGATGAAGTCCTTGTCGTTGCGAGGCGTGCCGCTTCGATGGCAGCCGCCGCGTTGGAGAGGTACACCGAAGCTCCTGCGTCGTTGAGTACAGAAGCCTGAGCATCGCGGCCCTGCGGATCGCCGCTCGTCCCACAGAGCGACACCACAACCGCCGCCCCAGCGCTCACCACGCGCTCCACGATGGGAGCGAGTTCGGCGGCCGGGTTGGCGTTGGCCCCGTATCCGAGGACGACATCCATGAGAACCACACCAACCGACTCGTCCTGACCCGCCGCCGCGAGTCGCTCGACGCGAACGGTTTGGTCGATCATCGGGTGTGCCCGGCCCTGGGTGTACTCGTCGTCGCCGTAGTCGATGAACGTATGCCCATCGTCTCCTTCCCGCGTTCCGATCTCGCCGAGGAGGGGCATTGCCACGTGACGTGCTTCGGAGCGCAACGTCCCGCCGCTGAAGAGTCCCCGCACCGAACCGGGCCGGTGGCTCCGTGGGGGTGCCTCCCACGACTCATACGTCGGCCGTGGCCGCCCGAGCATGTCGAGCACCTCTCCCGCCCCCTCTTCAAGTGTTGTCTCCCCCATGAAGGTGATTACGACCGGAGTGGCGCACGCTGCAGCCACGCGACGGACCTTCTCGGCGACCGGCGCCGCCGGTGGCTTTGAGATGACAACGATCAACTCGGTTCCGGGATCCTCGTCGAGTGCTTCCAGCGCTTGCAGGGTCGACGACGCACCCACGTCTTCGGACAGATCATGGCTTCCGGTGCCGAGCGCATGCCTGATCCCCACGCCGGCGTCGTCAAGCAGCGCACACATCTCCTGAATCCCGGTGCCGGATGCACCAACCATGCTTACGGAACCCGGCTGCACGGCGTTGGCGAACCCGAGGCCGAGGCCGTTGACGATCGTTGTGCCGCAGTCGGGGCCCATGACGAGAAGGCCGTGCTCGAGCCCGTACTTCTTGAGGGTGATCTCGTCGGCGATCGGCACGTTGTCGCTGAAGATCATGACGTGGAGGCCTTCCTGGAGCGCCTCCATCGCTTCGACAAAGGCGTGCTCGCCCGGTACCGAGAGCAGAGCAACGTCGGCTCCGTTGATCTTGGCGGCCGTCCCGATGGTTTTCGGGTCGGGGGCATCGAGTCCGCCGGAGCGAACGACGTTCGGAGTAAGTGCCTCTTCAAGCGCCCGGTGCGCTGCGGCAATTGCTTCTTCGCTCTCGGCATGGATAGCAAGAAGGAGATCGTTGGGCCCGATGCCGACGACGGCATCCATGTCGAACCCCATGTCCTCGAGCAAGCTCAAGTTGAGTTCGGTCGCCATAGCGACCAAGGCACTCGAAACCCCATCGACACCCTGCAGCGCCTTACTCGCCTGCATCAATCGGACCGAGTCGTGATAGCGACCGGGGTGTACCTCGACACGAGAGAGCATCGTCTACCTCCGTTGGGACGTGGATTGGGTTTGAAGAAGTGAACGCACGCCGAGAACCATGCCGGCGGCCAGCGCCGGCCCCGAGGTGTGGCCGACGTGCATGAGGTCTCGGTGGCTGAGGGCGACATCACCTCGACCGGCGAGAGCACGCAGCAGGGCTCCGGCGGGTGCCGCAACCCGGCCGTCAACGGCGTGGCAGATCAGAGCGGCTGAGAACGTCGTGGTGCGAATCGATGCGAGCAGTGCAAGCGGACCGGCGACCGCATCGAGCATCGCTGCAGTGGCAGCGCTTCCCACCGCTTCGCCAAGCGTGCGGGTCGCGGCGAGAGCACCCGCCAGATAGTCGTCACCCTCGGGAGTCAGACCCGGGCCTCGTCCTATCAGCGACTCCGCTGCATTCAAGATCCCACCGGGCATACCGGCGGAGAGCGCTGCGAAGAGCGGTCCCGACTCAACATCGGGCACGGTCGATGGCAGGCCTGCTGTTGCCGCTGCGAGTTCCGTGGTCGAGGTTCGACCGAGGATCGGCCGAGGATTCCACCAACGAACAACGTCGACGGTCAACCCCTCGAACACGACCTGGCCGGATCCAATGGTGACCGATGCGCCGTGGTGCACCATCCGGAAGACATCTGCGGCTGCACCAGCCGCAATCTCGACTCCGTTCGGAAGCCGGGTTGCGTCGCGGGTCGACACAACGATCACTTCGCGGTCCACGAGCAGCCAGACGGCGTGGCTCGCGGTTCCGAGCACTGTTGCCGTCGTGTCAGGTTCAGACAACACGCCGCGGATCGCAGTGCTCGCCACCCCCGGCACCCGAGTGGATGCCGGGGAGGGACGAGTGTCGACCGCACTCCTCGCGGTCACGTGCAACTACCCGACGTCGACGATCGCAGCGACCGGTCCACCACCGCTGGGACCCTGGTGGATTGCCGCGACGGAAACGAATACCGCAGCGTCATCGACAGCATTGGCGACGACCCCGCCGACCGCAGCCTTGATGTGGCGATGGTGATGCACGTCCGAGTCGTCCAAGGCCACCTGCCGGCGACCCCTGAGGCGTGCCGTCGGATCGGCTTCGCACTTGACGAAGACGTTGACGACCTTGCCATCGAGATCATCGGAGTTGGCACGCTCTGGGAGATCGAGACCGGCGGACCGGATCGCCCGATAGACGCCTTCCCGGTCGAGGGCATCATTCATCACATCGTGGCCGATGCGGTAGCGGCCGCCGGCGCCGCGAACGTTGCCGACGACGACGGTCTGCGCCTGGTCGAGTTCGACACCCGACGAGCAGGACGCAACCGAGGAGAACAGGCTGAGATCATGCCCGATCTGCTCGGCCGTCGGCATGTCGATCTCTCCGAGCGCAACGGCAATACCGAGTCCGGAGGTTCCGTTCGAAACGTTCATCGACTCCAGGGGATCCTCGGTGTAGACGGTGTGACCACGCGACTTCGCATCATTGATGGTGTCCATGACGAGCAGTGGCGTCTTGGTCTGTACGTAGTGGACGTCGGCCGGATCTTCGATTCCGGCTGCCTTCATCGCACGAAGTACACCCTCGGCGACCTTCGCGACCATGGCAGGGCGGCCAATGTCTTCGGGGAGAATGACGTCGCTCATCGCGTAGCCGACGGCAAGACGGGGCTCGTCAGAAACGGGGCCATCGTCTTCGACGTTCGCGAAGATGGTGGCGTGGGGGCACAAGATGCCGTCGGTGCCGCCCGACCAGACCATCGGGATCTCGTCGACCTCTTCTTGGGACCTGGTGCCCTTCGCCATCAGCACCTTGCGGAAGGCCTGGTCCGCCAGAATCCTGGTGAAGTCGTTGACACCACCGTTGCCCTCGGTCTTGCCAATAACGGCAACGACGCCGTCGGCGTCGAAAACGCCTTCATCGATCAGCGATGCCAATCCAGATGCATCACTGACGCTCTCGAGCACAACCTTGCGTACCTCAACGGCCATCATCTACTCCCTTGTGTGGGCGGATCCGCTGCTCCCGTACCGCGCCTACGCATCGGCGGAGGCGCCGCGAAGAACCAGTCTCGGGACAAGTCCGAATCCTAGGCAAGCGGAGAACGACCCCGATCGGCTTGGCTGCGCCGGACCTGCTTCCTCCGTTCCGGGCGGGTCACTTTCTGAGGATCAATCGGATCGCGAGGATGGTCAGTTCGTACAGGAGGTAGAGAGGCACCGACAGCAGCATCAGCGTCATGGGGTCGCCCGACGGCGTGATGATTGCTGCCGCTATCAGAATGATGAGCACCGCCCACCGACGATTGCTTCTGAGCATCTTGCTGTTGACGACACCGATGGCAGCGGCGGCGAACAGGAACACCGGGAACTCAAACGCCAACCCGAACGCGAGGATGAATCGGGTCGCGAACTTCAGATAGAAGTCGGCTCCGATGATCGGCGTCAGCGCGTCACCGCCGAACTCGAGCAGGAACCCGAGTC
>Ga0316188_10000260_pt1 | contig 20880 bp, 12 predicted proteins | sample Phiworburrow1_MG_FD_204933 | JGI IMG/M metagenome (GOLD analysis project Ga0316188, IMG submission 204933) | Coastal sediment microbial communities from Maine, United States - Phippsburg worm burrow 1 | ecosystem: Environmental > Aquatic > Marine > Coastal > Sediment | place: USA: Maine... | reverse complement strand
GAGCCGTCGAAGAAGAACTCGGCGTCAGCGAACTTCCCTTGGCGGGCGGCATACAAGCGCGAGGGCCGCTCGACCACCAACGTGGCATGGCCGTTGAGTTGCAGCTTCTGCGTGTCGATCGTGACCAATTCATTGCTGATGTCCGCCGACACGCTGAAGGTCTTGGTGCTGGCGAGAAACTTGGACATCGACCGCAGGATCTCGTCTGCATCCGGGTTGAGCGCTTCGGCTGCCATCGCAGGGGCGGCGAAGAGGCCGACGACACCCAGCACGGCGATCAGCAACCCTTCACGAAGGGATGCGTGTCCCTTGGCCAATGGATTCATGCAAACTCCTGATGCAATCCTTCATTTTCCGGGCGTCTCCGCCATCGGGCATTGACCCGAGTCACTTAAGGAGCTGAAACGCCCCTTATCTCGGCATTCAGCACAAGCTTCTCACCCTTGACGCGCCGTAACGCAGGAGGCGTGACCGCCGCGAACGTCTGCTGAGGGCAGGGGGTACGAGGCCGATGAGAGTCGCATAAGGCTCGGTTCCACCCGCTGACGGGCGGCCGCTTACCGGCTGCGCAACTTCAACGACCGGTTTCAGGCGCCAAACTCGGGAAGGCGTCCGTCAAATGCCGACCCATACCAGCCCGTCGACGCGCTCCGAAGCTGTCGGACGACCGGCCCGGATGCTTCACGTTACGCATCTACGAAGCTGCCGTTCGTGGCCTGCGGCGGTCGGCCATCTGCTGACCTTCGCAGGCACGACCCGAGCACCCGCTTGAGACTGGGTCTGGTCGCTCGGCTGATCGATTTGCCAGCGCCAAAGCAGTCGCTGAGAGTGCAGGACGAGGGTCAGCAATGTGACAACGGAATATATCGACGGGGCACTCGAACGCAGCCAAAAAGCCGGTGCTGGCGAACGACGGCTATCAGGCGTCGCATTCCGGGCGAGCGAAGCCAGCCGAATTGTCCGCAGGCGGTTGAGTTGCTCGCCGCAGCGACAGTGCTCAGGCGGTCCGCGCACTGTGTGTATCCCTGACGGCGTGCACTATGGCGCCGGAAAAAGAAAGCGGCGGGCACAGACCCGCCGCTTCGCAGGAAGATTAGCCAAGGTTCAGAAGAAGAGCCACTCCCCAGTGGGTGACTGCTGCTCCACACCGGGAGCAGACCAGTTGCACACCCCAGTCGGGAAAATGGTCTGCAACCGAGTCACCTGTCCCGTTGTCGGCGTCCCGGGGTAGTCCGCCAATGAAACCGGCCGAAGTTGGCACTTGATGATGTCGCTCGCCACGTCAGCGCCAGCAACCTCGCGCGGCGCTGGGGCCGACGGATAGAGGATCTCGCAGGTCTGGGTCGGATTGCGCAATTGCTGCTCGGCGATGAACATCGGTACTGCATCCCGTGTGTTGCAGCCCTCGCGGAGGCTGGCTGGCTTGGCGCGAACCACCTTGGCGTGCATCGGGATGTCGGAGGTGTCGGCCTTCACGTTCGCGACCCATTGGTCCATCTTGTCGAGCGCGTGTTGCAGCAGCGGACTCGCCGAGCTGTAGTAGCCGTATCGAAAGTCCTCGACCAACATGACCTGGTTGTCAGCGTCACCCCCGGTCTTCTTCATGCGCTCGCGCATCGAGAACGAGTGGTAGCGCTGATGAATGTCACCGATCGGGTTGTCATCGGAATAGGCGCGGTAATCGATGATCGGCACATTTCGCAGTCCCATTCCGCCGTTGGTAAGCCGCCCACCTCGATAGGCCGCTTGGATCGCCGGCAGGTCCCCGACGCTGCGCGCCGACCGGAAGCCGCCGTTGACGTCGTAGCCTCCAATCTTCTCGTTTAGGTCAAGGAATTGGTCCATGTTGATCACACCGGCCTGCAATGCCTTCAGGCCGTACTGGATGCCGACGTTGTCCAGCGGACGCAAGGCGAATCCAGTTACCGGGTCACGCCCGTAGACGTTCACAGTGTGGTCGTAAACGCTGCACCGAACTCCCTTGCCCGTGGCAGGGTCGAAGCGGTCCGCCGGAGGGATGATCGTGCAATAGGGCGTCAGCGGGGATACCGCCATCCGCAGCGCGCCGACGTACACGGTGCCCGTGCGAAGCGTCTCGTAATTGAGGAAGCCCGCGATCTGGCGCTGCTGCTCCTTTGTGAGCTTGCCGGGCGCAATGTCGTCGTAGTAGTGGACAAGAAGCCGCGCGTCACTGATCGACTGAATCGTAGCGAAGCCGACCTCGGGGAAGCTGCAACCGGGGATGATTCCGTCAAGCAGGCCAGGGTAGTTGTCCGCCGCCGAATGCTGCTGGTATGAACCGCCCGAGCAGCCCCAACCGATCGTGTAGTTTGGAACGCCGTAGCTCTCGACGAAGCGTTCCTTGGTCATCATCAGCGCTTCAGAGGTGAGCAACTCATTGCAGTTGTTGCCGAACACGTTGAGCGACGAGGAGGCTATCGCGTAGCCGCGGCCGAGAATGACAGGGTCGATCACGCCGCCCGTGCTCGCGCCCTGCCGGTACCAGCCATTGGTGCAGCCCCCGCCGAACGTGAACACCAGGCGCCCGTTCCACGCGGACGAGCGCCGGAACAGACCCGGCGCCGGTTCATTCTTGGGGTCGTGCAACATCGAGGTCTGGTAGATGGCGCGATCCACCGTCCCGGTTTCGATGCGCGTGATGAACGGTACGGTCTTGCCTTCGTTCGTGGTGGTCGTCGCCAGATCGGCGGGGTGGTTGTAAGGCGGGTCGAGACGCTTCCATGCCCCTGCTGTTGTCCGATAGAAGTGATCGACGCGAGTGGCGATTGAACAGTTGGCGTCGAGCGCCGACCCAAGCGGCCTCGATCCATCCGGGAAACTGAAGTTCGCAGTCTCGCAATAGAACGGGGTTTCGTGCGGGCCGGAAAAGACGGGGCCCGTGATGGGGAAATTGTTCAACGTGAGGGTCGCCGACGGACGACCTTTGCCATTGCCGTTGGAGTAGGCCGCCACCTCGTTGGCGCCAAGCTTCAGACCTGTCACCAAACCGGTAAGCGTGCGCGCATTGGCGTCAAGCACTAGGCTCGAAGTAACGTCGCTTCCGTTGACGAAGACTCGCGCTTTCTGCAGCGGCACTACGCGCGGAATCTCCACCTGCAGCAATACGTCGCCGCCCGTCACCGTGTCGGGCCGGGTCGAGAGCGTCCTGATCTCGAATTCGTGCGTCGCCTTGGCCAACGCATGCGACACAGCGCCGATGCCGGCCACCATAACGATCAACGCGACCAGAACGCGGCCGACCCTACGCCAACCTTCCACAAGTGAATCGCTAGTCATTTGTCTCGCTCCTCATCTTGACACCGCTTTGACGGGCAGGTAGGCAGCATCTGCCGGTCTGAATGCCGGCACCACTCGGACAAACCCGCTCCCTAGCATTTAGATGTCGGCCATTCGGGGACGGCTTTGCGCAACCTCGGCGCAGTCGTAGGACACTGCGGGACAGGAGGCCTGTTTGCAGCTGATTTAGCCCAACACCACCTTGCCCGCGAATGATCGCTTCGCGCCTGTCAATCTCGGCAGTCGGATGTCTGGGTCGGCTGCCGGCCTACATGAACAGCGGCTTGATGGCTTCACAAATCATGAAACTGGGCCGCTAGGAAGCGGGCGCTCGCCACCAACTCCTTCCGCTGCACTGCCGGCATTGGTGTCGCATCGCTGGCCGCCACTGAGGGTCAGCCAGCGACAGCAGGGTGAGCGATCTCACCGCCGGAAAGCTGCCCCCCAAGTTGAGCGTCCGGATAGCCGACGTCCACGGTCGGCAGTTGCCGACCCTTTGCGGGTACTCGGGTATTCAGATCGAGGTCCGCAAAGCGGGCATCGAGCGGCGCCACTGGTGATCAGGTGGTAGCCTGGTGGCCCTCCAGGGCCATGCGCGCGATAAACCCCGAGCGAGTCTCGCCCGTGGCGCGAGCCAATGCGTCGAGTCGGTGCAGCACTCGACGCGGCAGACTGATGTTTACTCGTTCAAGAGTGTCATCAAGCACCGCGGGGTCCACCTTGACTACGGCCCAGACCCACGTCCTCCATTCCTTGTGCTTCTTGCGCAAGGCGTCGACGCTGGAGGGCTGAGGAATATCCTGTCCCGTATCAAGGGCGGTTTCAATCCAGGCAGCTATGGCTTCTTCGGCCTTAGCCATGGCCTCTTCCATCGTGTCACCGGCGGAGAAACACCCGGGCAGGTCAGGTACAACGACGCCGAATGCTTCGGTCTCGGTGCCAGGTTCAATGGCTACGGGGTAACGCATGTTGCATGCCTCATTTCAAATCCCGGCCTGTTGCCGTATGGCCTTTACCAGCCCAATCCCAAGGTCCTTCTTGGGGTGAGGAACCACCACGATGCCTTTGTGCTGCGGGTGTGTGAAGACATGATGAGAGCCATTGACACGGGCAAGTCGCCAACCCGCCTTCTTGAGTTCACGTATCAGGTCCGCACTACTCATGTGTGTATGCTACACACGAAGACCCCGTCTGTAAATCGATCAACTACCCCAGGCTGCGGCCAGCGAGCCGGAGCTACAGCGGGGTGCCCGGCGCGTCCGCCAACCCACAGGAGCGCCGCTGCCAGGTTCGACCGGAATGTGGTCTGGCCGCAGAGCGTCATGATTTCCACTGCCCCGAAGCGGCCCGCCGCGGATGCCTGCTTGCGGCCACAACCGGACCTTCCCGACGCGCTCGCAATTTCGGTCCGGGAGTGCCGACGGATGACAGGTTTCAGGCGGCGAAACTGAACGCTTCGTCGTCTCGACCCGGCCAGGAGCGGCCACTCGTGGACGTCGGGTCAAGAGCAGATTGATTGTTCAGCTTTGACAACTGCTTGTGCGCCTCTTCGACTTCGACATCCGGGACTGCCCGAACTGCAGCTGCGCGCCCAAGAATCGCCGGAGCGTGTGCTCAGTCTGATCCGACGGTAGAACCGGCGCAGCACCGCCCGGACAAAGACATTGGGCTAGCTGCTCGGCACTTGCCTCGAGACGATGGCTGACACGTCTCTGGTCTTCGAGGCCAGACGCTAAGTCGCGTCAGGGCACACTAGGCGCGTGCGGTCCGAACCGGACACAATCGAGTCAATGCGAACGCACCCGTCCACGGACCTGGCTCGCACCGGCGACGCCGCAAGCCGCGTGAGGTCGCGCCGTATGGCGCAGATCATCGTCATCTCGATGCTCGCCTTTGGCGCCAGCGCCATCTCTGATCTGCACAGTGGCGACTTGACCAACCTGAACGTGCACGTGCCCACCCAACTGGCGTTGGTGAGCGCGCTGTGGGCCTGGGCGAAGGACCGCCTTCGCGTCGCCAGTGCATTGCTGTTGGCCACGGTCACCGCCGCCATCAGCATACTGGTCTGGCAGAACGCCGGGCTGCGCGACCCAGCCATGCTCGCCTACCCCGGCATCCTAGTCTTCGCCAGCACGATGGCAGGCAGGCGCCTGTTCTTCGCCACGCTCGTGGCGATCTTGGGCTTTGTGACCGTGGTGGCCCTGGCCAACGTGCAGGGCTGGCATGTCAACCAGGTGCCGACGCACAGCGTCTCGAACCTCGTCGACGTCTGCATCATCCTGGCGGCGAATGCCTTTGTGATCTGGCGGCTGGCCGGCGACCTGCACGCAGCGCTGGCAGACCTGCGTGCCGAGAACGCCCGCGTGCGGCAGTCGCAGGCCCATATCGAGTTCCTGGCTACCCACGATGCGCTGACCGGGCTGCCGAACCGCACGCTGGCGCAGGACCGCTTCGATCAGGCGGCAGCGCACGCCGAGCGCGCGCGCTCGGGTGTAGCCGTGATGTTCGTCGACATCGACGATTTCAAGCACGTCAATGATTCGCTCGGCCATCCACAGGGCGACGCGCTGTTGTGCGAGGCGAGCCGCCGGCTGACCGGCACCCTGCGCCAAGGCGACACCGTGTGCCGCCAGGGCGGGGACGAGTTCCTGATCTTACTGTCCGACATAGAAGAGCCCGACGAAGTCACGGAGATCGCACTCAAGCTGCTGGACTCCGTGGCGCAGCCCTTTGGCGTCGACGGTCACGAGATCGCCACTTCGGCCTCAATCGGCATTGCGATGTACCCGGACGACGGGCGCGACTTCAATGAACTGCTGAAGAAGGCCGACATGGCGATGTACAGCGCCAAGGCCGCAGGGCGCAACACTTTGCGCTTCTTCGCCGACGACATGAACGCCGGACTACAGGAGCATGTACGCCTGGTCGCGGGGTTACGCGTGGCGCTGGCGCAGGGCGAGTTGATGCTGCACTACCAGCCGCAGATCGATCTCGCCAGCGGCCGCATCGTCGGCGCCGAGGCGCTGCTGCGCTGGCGCCATCCTACGCTCGGACTGGTGCCGCCGGCCACCCTGATCCGCGCAGCCGAGCAGTCTGGGCTGGTGGTCCAGATCGGCGCTTGGGTGTTGGGCGAAGCTTGTCAGCAGATGAGTCTCTGGCACGAGCAAGGGCTGGACGACCTCGTGGTCAGCGTCAATGTGTCGGCCGTGCAGTTCCAGCGCGGCAGCGTTGAGCGCGACGTGGTCAACGCGCTGGCAACGTCCGGACTGCCGGCACGGGCACTCGAACTTGAACTGACCGAGTCGCTCGTGATCCACGATTCGAGCAAGCTCTCCGCCCTGCTGTTGCGTCTGCGTGCACTCGGGGTGAGCCTGGCGATCGATGACTTCGGCACTGGCTACTCAAACCTCGGTTACCTCAAGCGCTTCGAGTTCGGGCGGCTCAAGATCGACCAGTCGTTTGTGCGGCGTCTGACGACCGACCGGCAGGACGAGGCGATCGTGCACGCGATCATCCAGATGGCGCAAAAGCTCCAGCTTGTCACGATCGCCGAGGGTGTGGAAAGTGCTGCGGTACTGGCACGCCTCCTCGAGTTGGGCTGCAATGCCGGTCAGGGCCTGTTCTGGTCAGCTGCGCTGCCGGCCGATGAATTCGCCGCTTACGCGCGTCGGCACCGGGCCCTGGGCTGGAAACCGCGGCTGGCGTGAGCCGCGGCTCACAGCGGGCAGCTGAGTTGACGCTAAGGCTGCGCCAACCCCAAGAAGCCCTTCAGGCTGGCGTGGCGTGGCGCACGACCGTCACAACCACCGGTTTCAGTCCGTTCGCAGGCACCGGCGCGGGCGTCGCGCCGACCGCGCCGAACACGAGGCCACTGCCGACGACTTCCGCTCGAGGTGTACCGAGGCGGACTCTTGACGAAGCGGTCGCCTAGCTTTCTGACTGAGCCAACGGCACAAATCTGCTGCCGCAGGCTACGTACGGTGCCGGCCAATTCCTGCCGCTGGCGAAGGGCGGCTTCCCAGCATCGCATCTCACGGCCCCGCGCGCGAGGCGACCGCTTTGGGCCACTTCCTCGTGCCACAGTTGGACATCGCAAGCGATGGCGATGCGAAGCAAAGCAAGTCGTCCTTTGACGCTCAAGTCGCCTGGATCAACAGCGTAGTTCCCCAGATCAGCAGCCCGATACCCACGGCGCGCGAAAGCAAGTGGCCGAACGCGACCGTCTTTTCGAACAATACGAACACGGCAAGGCCGACGATCCAATACAGATTCATGACACCGCCGAAGAACAGCAGCGCCATCAGGAACCAGCAACAACCAAGGCAATAGACACCGTGCTCCAGCCCCATGCGTACCGCGCCGAGGCTGCCTGCACGCCAGTGGCCCACAAGAAATCCCAGCGGCGTGCGGCAATGACCCAGACACATGGCCTTCAGCGGCGTCAGTTGCCACACTCCGGCCGCGATCAAGATTGCGGCACCGAGCCAATGGTTGGCCGCCACCAGCATCGGCGATAACAATCGGGCCGACTCCAAGCCCCACTGCAGTGCGGTGGCGACCAGGCTGAAGGCACCCCAGACGAGCAGATAGCCGCCGGTGAACAGGAAAGTCGGCACGAGCGAACCGCTGGCCGCTTTGTCCTTGCGGTTGATGCGTGCGAACAGCAGCAGCATTGGCGCTGCGCTGGGCAGCATCATCGCCACCATCATCACCCACCACATGGCGAAGATCAGCGCCGCATAGGCCGCCGTCCACACGGCTGGCTGCATCAGCCAGCCATCCATCCCGGCCATCGCCGTCATCTGGATGGCGCTCATCTCCATACCGGCGCCGGCCAGCAGCCAAACCCAAGCCATGACTATGATCGTGACCAGCCCCGCGACAAGCACCAATCGGTCGCGCCGCAACAGGGCTTGCAGCCAATCGATCTGCCCGTCCACGCTGGCTAGGGCCTGCCGAACTTCTGCTTATATTCGCTGTAGCTGTGCGTGAGGCCTTTCGGTCCCCAGGCAACGTGGGCCATCGAGCTGTGCCGGCGGTTCAGGTCGAACCTGATCGGCCCGGTGCCCTTGGCGAAGCCGGCGAGATTCTCGGCCTCGTGAAACACCCACCCGTTGGGGAGCACGGTGATCATCTGATGTTCTGCATCAGTGACCGGATTGCGGATCGGCTCACTGTGCGCGCGCACGGTTGCCGGCACCTCGACGCGGACACGTCGCTTGTCCATGTCCCAATCGAAGGTGATTGGCGCGAACAGGGGATCCTTGACGGTCTCGATGATGATGGAAAAGATCTGGAACATGGTGCCGACGGCCTGATCCGCCCCTGACAGGATGTAGAACAGCGCATCCTTCTGCGCGTCATTGGCGCGCTCGTCGATGATCGGGTGCATCACGCCCTGGCCGTGATGGATGGCGCGCGGGAAGTAGAAGGCTGCAACGACAACCAGGCCGTCAAGCATGACACCGTCGCATTGCCCCTTGTCGATCTTGAAACCAACCAGGCCTGTGCAATGCCCATGGGTCGGATCGGCCATTGCCTCGCACGGGCAACCAAGGTCGCAACTGCAGTATTCGACGTACTTGCCTTCGATCATCCATTCTCGAGCCATGCCGGTCTCCTTGCGCCACAATGGGCTGTGCGGCCGGCGGTCGACACCCAGGCCGAGCACCGGTCGCAAACCTCGGCGTGGGAAGTGACCGAGTCAACGCGCGATCGCAGGCGAAGTCAATCCCCTTGAAACGGCTGCTAACGAGCGTCGCATGAATGTCCTGCGACACCGCCATCGCCTCGATTCTGCGAATGGCTGCTGTCGTCCATTGCTGTCACTGAGCCACCCGGTCTGCAACGGCGCCAACGAACGGTAACCAGGGTACTGCCGACATTGCCAGAGTCGGTGCTGGTCCGGCACCGCTCAGGGCCCATCCGATGACTCTGCGCAAGGCGCCGAACTCACGCGTCCGAGCCATAGAACGGTGAGCAGGTGAGCATGTGAAGCGGTGAAGCAACGCAGCGAACGTCAGCGAAGGACTGGTCAGCCGACTGCAGGTCAGCGTCGCGCAACCGCGCCGGCGACTTCGACTTCGCCTACCTGATCGCCCGCGACTGCCAGGCCGGCGTGGCGGGCAGATCAAGGTGCTGGCGCCCGGCGGTACCGACGCCAGATACTGTCGCGGCCCCTGAAAGCGTGTGAGATCAGCGCACGCATTTGCACCATGGCGCCGCTAACGAGGAGGATGACGTAGGAATCCCATGTAACCCGAATCCTGCGGCAGTACACGTCATCCAACTGCGGCGCGATGAAGGGCCGTATGGGCCTCACCCCTCGACCCGATGCGGGACGAGGGCCGGCTGTAGACTCGAATCGCGGGGCCACACCTCGCGAAGGAGTTTCGATGGCCGCTACATCCGATTCGCTGCAGCGCGGCATGGTCGCCCCCGACTTCGCGTTGCCAGGCACCGACGGGCGCTCCTGGCGCTACGCCGACGCTGCCGGACCTGCAGGGCTGGTCGTCATGTTCATCTGCAACCACTGCCCGTACGTGAAGGCAGTCGTCGACCGCATCGTGCGCGACGTTGGCGCGCTGCGCGAGGTAGGGGTCGGCGCCGTCGCGATCAACAGTAACGACGCTCTCGCCTATCCGGAGGATTCGTTCGACCGCATGCAGGCGTTCGCGCAGCGGCACGGTTTCCAATTCCCCTACCTTTACGACGCGTCGCAGCAAGTGGCGCGTGCCTACGGTGCGGCGTGCACGCCAGACTTCTTCGGCTTCGACCGCGAACGCCTGCTGCAGTACCGCGGGCGCCTCGACGCCTCGGGGCGGCTGCCCGGGACATCCAACACGCGGCGCGAACTCTACGAAGCGATGCTGCAGGTCGCGCGCACCGGGCGCGGGCCCGATGTCCAGAATCCGAGCATCGGATGCTCGATCAAGTGGAAGGCCTGACGCAGGTCGGCACACTCAGCGCGGCGCGGCGAAGTTCAGGCGCGCAGCAACGTGCACGAAGGCGGCACCAGAACCCGCCGCAACATGGGGGACATCGTCCCCTCGGCGAACAGCGACATGGGCTGGAACGTTCGACCTACGGGGGCTTGCGGCGTGCCGCAAGACGTCCACTTGACGGAGGGTGTCACGTCGCAGAACTGAGGGTGCATGAGCGGAGATGCAAAGAAGTACGCCCCAAATGAAACTCGCGTTCATGGGAGAACTCGATCACTGGCATTCACGGGCAGCTCCGAGGTGAGGCGGGATGCTCAGGTGGACAAGTCCACCGTAGCCTCCAACCCGTGCGGCTGTTGGGACTGGTGGGCTACAGCGGTGGTGAATACGCAAAGAAGACAGCGCCGCAGATGTGCGCCATCATGGCCATGGTCAGCCGGCCGGTGCAGCGGCCCTGAACATTTGCACCAGCGTGGTTCGGATCTGCGCACGACCAGGGAGGAGCTCTCATGCAATCGGTCTTCGATATCGATTTCGCCGCCCTGACGGCGAAGCGCTTTCATCCGTCGCCTGCAGCCTGGGAGGACGAGGCGCTGTACTTCTTCATGCTCGACCGCTTCTCCGACGGCCAGGAGACCGACTACGTCGGCAACGACGGCTTCCTCGTCACGCGGCTCGGCACGCCGCGCTACTTCGCGCCGAACGACTTCGACAGCGCGGTCGGCAACGATGCCGCCGCCGCGGCCTGGCGCGACGCCGGGGGGCGCTTCGTCGGCGGCACGCTGAAAGGCGCGACGAGCAAGATCGGCTACCTCGCGAGGCTGGGCATCAGTGCGATCTGGGTCAGCCCTGTGTTCAAGCAGCCGCCGTGGGCCGAGTCGTACCACGGCTACGGCGTGCAGGACTTCCTGGCTATCGAGCCGCGCTTCGGTACGGCAGAAGATCTGCGCGACCTGGTCTCGACCGCGCACGCCCACGGCATCCACGTCATTCTCGACATCATCCTCAACCACGCCGGACCGGTGTTCGAGTACGACCCGGATCGCTACCCGGTCGATGGCGGGTTCGACCCGCGCTGGGATGGCGATGGCTACAAGGTCAAGGCGTGGAAGGATGCGGCGGGCCACGCCACGCTGTCGTTTCCGCAGCCCACCGTGGACCCTGACGCGGCCGTATGGCCGCGCGAGCTGCAGGACGCCGACGCCTTCACCCGAAAGGGCCGCATCGACAACTGGGATCACTTCCCGGAGTTCCTGGAAGGCGACTTCTTCGACCTGAAGGACGTGCGCCTCGGCGCGGGGCCCATCGACCACTACGTCGCCTCCCCCGCGTTGCGCGCGCTCGTGCGGGCCTACCAGTACTGGATCGCGTTCGCCGACCTCGACGGCTTTCGCGTCGATACCGTCAAGCACATGGACCCCGGCGCGGTGCGCTACTTCAGCGCTTGCGTCCACGAGTTCGCGCAGTCGATCGGCAAGGAGAACTTCGTCCTCATCGGCGAGATCACCGGCGGACGCGGCAACGCCTTCGCACTGCGCGAGGCCACCGGCCTGGACGCCGCCCTCGGCATCGACGACATCCCGGACAAGCTCGAATATCTGGCCAAGGGTTATCGCAATCCGTCAGACTACTTCGACCTGTTCCGCAATTCCTTCGAACTGGGCAAGGACAGCCACGTCTGGTTCCGCGACAAGGTCGTCACGCTGTACGACGACCATGACCAGGTGAGGAAGGGCGGCCACAAGGCGCGCTTCGCCGCTAACGGCGGGACGCCGTTTGCCCTGAACGTGATGGCGCTGAACGCGCTAACGCTCGGCATCCCGTGCTTCTACTACGGCAGCGAGCAGGGCTTCGACGGGGCGGGCGACAACGACCGTTACCTGCGCGAGGCCATGTTTGGCGGCGGGTTCGGTGCCTTTCGCTCGACGGGGCGCCATGCCTTCGACGAGACCCTGCCGTTGTATCGGGGCCTCGCCGACCTGCTGGCTGTACGCCGCCACAGCCTTGCGCTGCGCCGCGGCCGACAGTATCTGCGCGAGATCTCCGGGGACGGCATCGGCTTCGGCGTGCCCACGATGGTCGACGGGCAGGTCCGTTCGGTCGTCGCGTGGTCGCGGCTGTTTCTCGATCAGGAGTGGCTGTGCGCGATCAACACCGATGCAGGTGGCTCCCGCGCCGCCTGGGTCAACGTCGACGCCGGGCTGTCGCCGCCGGACAGTCGGTTCGTTTGCCGATACGCGTCGGACGCCGTGTGCGTCGGCACCGCGCTCACCGTCGAATCGATCGCAGGACGCAGTGCGGTCTGGCTCGATCTGCCCGCCGCGGGCTGCGTCGTTTGCGGACCGGGTTGAGTCGACTCCGGTTGCCGAACGAATGCACCTTGACGGTCGTTTGCCGGCGAACACGAACTACCGCCGACCGGCACCTGATTCTTATGGCACTGGCGCTCAGGTTCTCAGATTGCCAGATTCTTGCTGTCGCTGGCCGACGTGCACTGGCCGGCGGCTTCAACCGCGGTCACCGGTCACTCGCCACGCTCGTCTTGAGCATCAGATTTTCCGGTAGCGGTCCTTCGCAAGGGCAACTCGCACCGCGGCGACTGAGCGGCTGCTTCCGCCCGACTGTGCTGCGCGCTTTCAACAGCGGACGAACAGTTCCAGCAGGATCCATAAGCGAGTCAGTACGACTCGTGCGCTCCTCCCTGACGATGACCCGCGAGCTCCGCGAGTCGCGCCGCGAGAGCCAGCGACAGTTCACCGTCAGCGACAACCACCGCTTCCGTCGAGCCACCGTCAGCGGCCGTCGCCTGCGCTGTTGCGACTGCCTTGACCGGAATGACCCTACCTTCGTGGACCGTGCCCCAGACCCGGATGTCCTTGACCTTCATCGGGTCGACGGTCAGCGGGTTGTCGGCGAGGATGGTGAAGTTGGCGAGCTTGCCGGGCACGATGCTGCCGACCTCCTTCTCCATCTGCAGCGAGTAGGCCGCGTCCAGCGTCACGGCCTTCAGCGCGCCGAGCCGGCTCACGCGCTGCTCCGGCCCGCGCAGGTTGCCCTCGTTGGTGACGCGATTGACCCCGGACCACATCAGGAACAGCGGCTGGCCCGGCGCCATCGGCATGTCCGAGTGGAACGAGTACGAGATGCCCGCCCTCTCGACGTCGCCCATGCGCACCATCGGGTCGGCACGCTGCGGATCGAGGCCGTTGGAGCGGTAGTTGTCGGCGAGTGCCACCGGGTAGTACGGGTTGCCGCTGACGATCGCCCCCAGGCGCTGGATCCGCGCGACCTGCTCGGGACGCGAGACCGCGAAGTGCACGATCACGGTGCGATGATCGTGGCGCGGCGCGCGCCGCATGTTCTCCTCGAGCTGGTCGAGCACCATGTCGAGTCCGGCATCGCCGTTGACGTGTACGTGGAGCTGGTAGCCCAGGTCCCAGTAGACGCAGAAGGTCCGGGCGAAGAAGTCCGGCTCCATCATCCACGCGCCCTTGTGGCCGTCGTTGTAGCCGGCCGACACCTGCATCGCCTGCGAGTAGATCGCGCCGTCGGCAAAAAGCTTCACCTGCTTCGGGAGGTAGGCGGTCATCCCCTGCCCCCAGGAGAGGAGCTTCTCGGTCTCCTCAGCGACCTTCTCGTCGGGGAAGGCCCCGGTGATCGACTTGCCGTCGACGATGAAGTAGAAGCGGAACGGCGAGGACGAGTCGCTCAGCACGGCGTTCTGCGCGTCCTGCGCCTTCCTGACCGAGATGCCGCCGGGCTCGGCGCCCAGCGTGACGCCGTTGGCGTGGTAGTAGGCCTTGACGAACTCGAGCCCCGCGCGCAGGCGCTCGGGCGAGGCGATCGCTGCGGCGGTCAGTGGCAGGAGTGCGAACCAACCCTGTTCCCAGTAGTGACCGTTGGCGAAGTCCGACTGCTTTATCGCGCTGTCGGGCAGCTTGTCGAACCAGGCCTTGGTCACGCCGAACTTCTTCTCGGCGGCCGAGTTGAGATACATCTCGTGGGCCGAGCGGTGCCAGACGACGATCGGTCGTGTCATGCTGATCGCGTCGAGGTCGGCCTTGGCGAGCTTGCCATGGAAGTATTGGTGATAGCCCCAGGTGAGCAGCAGCGCGTTCGGGTCCTTCATCCGGGCGCTCGCCGCCGCGAGCTTCTTCAGATAGTCGTCCCGGCTCTTGGCCGCGGGTCGGGTGCCGTCGGGCAGCACCCAGTCCTCGATAGCGATGATCTCGCTCGTCATCGTCAGCGCAGCGAGCAGAGGATGGTCGTGCTGGGCGATGAATCCGGGCACCACGACCTGGTCCGCGAGCTGGGTGTTCACCGTGTAGGGCTGGGTTCCCGCCGCCTTCGTGAGGTCGTCGAGTTCGCCAACCGCGAGGATGCGGTCGCCCACGACCGCCACGGCCCGCGCGCTCGGCTTGGCGGGATCGAGCGTGACGATCTCGCGGGCCTGATAAATGACGATCGGCGGCAATGCCTGCAGCGCCGCCGAGAGGTCCTGGAGTGAGGACTCGGCGGCCGTACCCGCTGTCGAGCCAAAGACCGCCGCACCGAAGGCCAAGACGCGAACCGATCTTCGGGAGCAGACCAGAGTCAAGCGATTCAGCATCGTGCGCTCCATAGCGAGAATTGACAAAGCCGCTCCTTGCGCATTGGGCGCGTCGACACGACCCTTGCAGGGCGGCGATTCTGCCCGCCCATGTCGATGACGGGAATCGGCCGGTGGTTCGGTTTCGCGGTGCCGACCTTCACGGCGAGCGGCCAACTTGGCGACTCCCCGTTTGGGCGAACAAGAGCAATCCCGGCAACCGGCCACGACCGGCCAGAGGAACCATTTCTTCAAAGCGGACGGCCGCGAAGCGGGCCACCGAGCGGCTGGCCGGGTTAGCCGCCGGTACCACCGGCGTGACGGTGCCTTCCCGAAACCCTTCGCGACGGAGCCGGATCAACATCGGATCGCTTGGCTTCAGCCTCGACGGCACGCAAGGTCTCGATGAACGTCCCTGCAGCCGGCGCCAAGGTCCGGCCGCGAAGGTAGAGCACGCCATGAGTCGTTCGCATCTCCGGTACGCGGCAGTCCAGCTTGACGAGGCGCCGCGCCGCCACGTCCTCGGCAAGCAGCGCGGCGGTGCTCGGGAAAAGGGCATCGCTGTCAAGCGCGATCAGCCGGGCGTGTGCGAGCGAATTGACCAGGATCTGCGGGATGAAATTGGTGACGCTTGGGCCGTCACTGGCCGTCGCGGCAGCGACGCTGGAGACGAGCTGCGCCTGGGCACCACGGAGCGAAGCTGACACCAAGGGAAACTCAAGCGCCCGCGCTAGAGTCGGCCGAGTCTCCTTGGATAACGGATGCCCAGGTCTACATGCAAGATAGACGCGCAATGCCGGAAGAGATTCGACTCTAAGCCGGACGTCGGTCTCAAGCCCGACAATCGAGGCGACGCCAACGTCGATGCGTCCGGCCAATACGTCCTCTAACACTTGATCCGGGTCGGCAACGGTGAACCTGATCCGCAGGCGAGGATGTGCGTGAACAACACGGGCGACAGCCTTGGCCACGGAGATCTCGGCAGGAAATGGGCCGGCACCGACCGCAAGCGATCCCGCTTCGAGCCCGGCGAGGAGCTGAATCTCCCGCCGCAGATCGGCGTCGCTTCTGAGTATCGATTCGCCGCGTTCGAGCAGAACGCGGCCAAACGGCGTTGGTATCGCGCCCTTGCGTGTCCGATCGAACAGCGGAACCCCGAGGGACCGTTCCAGCGTAGCAATCCCACGGGTGAGACTCGGCTGCGAGATGCCGATCTCTTCGGCCGCCCGCACGAAGCTGCCGTGGCGCCCGAGCGCGATCGCGAGGCGAATGTGTCGGAGATCATTCACGATACGAAAAGCGTATCACGAAGGCTCGATTGCGACATTGGACATATCGAAGCAGCAAAGGGACACTGCGCGCCTTTGCCGACCCCGCCACGCCCAACGCCAAGCGCGCGAGCCAATGTCAGGAGTACCTCGCCCATGACCCCGCGTCACGCAATGAAGTTTCTGGCCGGTTGTTTCTGCCTTGCTGCGGTTCTGCTCGCCAGCACCGCTTCGGCCCAGACCGCCAAGCGACCCAACATCCTCGTCATCTGGGGCGACGACATTGGCACCTGGAATATCAGCCACAACAGCCGCGGCATGATGGGCTACCAGACCCCCAACATCGACCGCATCGCCAGGGAAGGCTTGGGCTTCACCGACTACTACGCGCAGCAGAGTTGTACGGCGGGGCGCGCGGCCTTCATTGGTGGCTCAGTGCCGGTGCGCAGCGGCATGACCAAGGTTGGCATTCCCGGCGCCAAGGAAGGCTGGAAAGCGGTCGATGTCACGATGGCCACGGTGCTCAAGGGCCAGGGCTATGCCACCGGGCAGTTCGGCAAGAACCACCAGGGCGACCGCGACGAGCACCTGCCGACGATGCACGGCTTCGACGAGTTCTTCGGCAATCTCTACCACCTGAATGCCGAGGAAGAACCGGAGAACCTGGACTATCCGAAGAACCCCGAATTTCGCAAGAGGTTCGGCCCGCGCGGTGTGATCCATTCGTGGGCCGACGGCAGGGGCGGCCAGAAAATCGAGGACACTGGGCCGCTGACGAAGAAGCGCATGGAGACCGTGGACGACGAGACGTCTGACGCCGCGATCGCCTTCATCCAGGGCCAGGTCAAGGCCGGCAAGCCCTTCTTCGTTTGGTGGAACGGCACCCGCATGCACTTCCGCACCCATGTGAAGGCCGAACTGCGTGGCAAGTCGGGGCAGGACGAATACTCCGACGGCATGGTCGAGCATGACGGACACGTCGGCAAGCTGCTGAAGGCGCTTGACGACCTCGGTCTGGCCAGCGACACCGTCGTCATGTACTCCACCGACAACGGGCCGCACTACAACACCTGGCCCGACGCCGGCACCACGCCGTTCCGCAGCGAGAAGAACTCCAACTGGGAAGGCGCATACCGGGTGCCGGCATTCGTGCGCTGGCCAGGAAAGTTTCCTGCAGGCACGACGCTGAACGGCATCGTCGCGCATGAAGATTGGCTCACCACCTTTGCGGCCATTGCCGGCGACACCGACGTGAAGGAGCGGCTGCTCAAGGGAACGACGATCAACGGACGCAATTACCGGGCTCACCTCGACGGCTACAACCAGCTCGACTACCTGACGGGCAAGAGCAAGGTCTCGCCACGCAACGAGTTCTTCTACGTCAACGACGACGGCCAGATCGTCGCCCTGCGCTACCAGGACTGGAAGGCGGTATTCCTCGAGAACCGCGGCCAGGGCTTCGGCGTGTGGCGCGAACCCTTCACCGAACTGCGCGTGCCACTGCTGTTCAACCTTCGCCGCGATCCGTTCGAGAAGGCGCAGCACAACGCCACGACCTATGACGACTGGTTCCTCGACCGAGTATTCGTTCTTGCGCCCCTTAAGGCCATCGCGGGGAACTTCCTGTTGAGCATGAAGGACTATCCGCCGAGCGCGACGCCGGGTTCGTTCAATCTGGACAAGATCCAGAAGCAGATCGAGGCGAGCATGGGAGGCAAGTAGCTAGGCTGCTTTCCTCGCTCGCTGTGACTTCAAGTGCAGCCGCTCTGCGGGGCGGTCAAGTCTTGCCAAGGAGAAGCCGGGAATGACGCTCAATATGCGAATCTGGATGCGTGCGGCGGCTGGCGTTGTCGCGCTCGCCGGCACGGTGGCAGTGTTGGCGCAGGATGTCCCCGGGCCGGCGGACAAGAAGATCATCTACTCGCCCTACCCGGCGAAGACCTTTCCCAACCGCGTGTACTTCGGCGACACGCACCTGCATACCTCGTACTCCGCCGACGCCGGCATGGCCGGCGCAATCGTCGGGCCCGAGGACGCCTATCGGTTTGCTCGCGGCGAAGAGGTCAAGTCCAATAGCGGGCTGCCGGTCAAGCTGTCGCGACCGCTCGACTTTCTGGTGATTGCCGATCATGCCGAAAACCTCGGCCTCGCGCCGATGATCGCAGCGTCCGATCCCGCGCTGCTCAAGTCGGAATGGGGCAAGAAGGTGCACGATCTGGCCAAGACCGGCACCATTGAAGGGCAGGGGGCAGCCTTCAACATGTGGATCGCCGCGATGCAGGCGTTGAAGGACCCCTTCAAAGGCCAGGAAGAATCGATGGCTCGCCCGGCCTGGAAGCGACTCACTGCGGCCGCCGAGAAATACAACGAACCCGGCCGCTTCAGCGCCATCATCGGCTACGAGTGGACCTCGGGACCCGATGGCAACAACCTGCACCGCAACGTCCTCTTCCGCGACGGCAAGGACAAGGCCGACCAGATCATTCCACTGTCCTACTACGACACCGGGGATCCCGAGGACCTGTGGAAGTGGATGGCCGACTACGAAAAGAAGACTGGTGGCAAGGTGCTGGCCATTCCGCACAACGGCAACCTGTCGAACGGCCTGATGTTCGACGATGTCACGCTCACCACCCGTAAGCCGCTCGACCGCGACTATGCCGAGCGCCGCATGCGCTGGGAGCCGATCTACGAAACCACCCAGCCCAAGGGCGACGGCGAGACGCACCCGGCGCTGTCGCGCAATGACGAGTTCGCCAATTTCGAACGCTGGGACAAAGGCAGCTTCGGACCGGTGCTGAAGACGCCCGACATGCTGCCGCGCGAATACACCCGCGAGGCGCTCAAGCGCGGACTGGCCTATGAGGCCAAGCTCGGCGTCAACCCTTTCAAGTTCGGCCTCATCGGCTCGACCGACATGCACACCGGCCTGGTCACCACCACCGAGGACAACTTCTTCGGCAAGGTGGCGGTGCTGGAACCCTCCGCCGACCCAATCCGCTTCGATGAAGTGATCGTTGGCCGTGTGCCGGCCAACCGCGCACGCAGCAACCAGCACCTCGCACGCGAGACCAGTGCATCGGGCTTGGCGGCCGTCTGGGCACGCGACAACACGCGCGAAGCGCTGTGGGACGCGATGGCACGCAAGGAGGTCTACGCGACGACCGGGACCCGGCTCGTTGTGCGCGTCTTCGGCGGCTTCGATTTCAATGCGAAGGACCTCGAACGCTCAGACTTTGCCGAGCAGGGCTACCAGCGCGGCGTGCCAATGGGAGGCGACCTCAGGAGCGCGCCGGCGGGCAAGGCGCCGGCCTTCTTGATCCGCGCGCTGCGCGACGCCGATGGTGCCAACCTGGACCGCGTGCAGGTCATCAAAGGCTGGCTCGATGCCGCCGGCAGGACGCACGAGAAGGTCTACGACGTGGCCTGGTCCGGCAACCGCAAGCCTGGCGCCGACGGCAAGCTGCCGTCGGTGGGCAACACGGTGAACGTCAAGGACGCGAGCTATACCAACGCCATCGGCGCACCCTACCTGACCGCGTACTGGAAAGACCCTGCCTTCGACGCGAAGCAGCGCGCCTTCTACTACGTGCGCGTCCTCGAGATCCCGACGCCGCGCTGGACCACCTTCGACGCCAAGATCTTTGGGGTGAAGCTTCCCACCGATGTGCCGGCCAGCATCCAGGAGCGCGCGTATACGTCGCCGATCTGGTATACGCCGACATGATCCATCTACCTGCGAGACAGGCGAAGCGGTCGCGCGTCCGCAGACGCGCCGCGTTTTCCAGTAATCGAAAAGCGCCCACGGCGGTCACCGATTAACGTCGTCAATCCCAAACATTTGCTGGTCGCTGTTGCGGCGATTCTGCTGGCCGGCTGCGGGCCGGCCTCGGAACCGCCGACGAAAGCGCCGGTGGCCGTGGTTCAGGCATCGGCACCCGTGGCGGAAGAGCCGCAGACCGTGCGACTGGGCGGCGAAGCCACCGGGGCGGGTACGCTGACCGCCGACTCGGGCGAGTACCAGCCGGCCGACCCCGCCAAATTCCACAAGGAACCCGGCTACTCACCCTACGCTGGGCGCAAGTATCCGGAGCGGCCGTACTTCGGTGACGAACATGTGCACACCGCCTGGTCGGCGGACGCTGGTGGCTCGGGCACGACACTCGGACCGGAGGAAGCAACGCGATTCGCGCGCGGCGAAGAAGTGCTCTCGACCAGCGGCCAGCCCGTGAAGCTCGGCACCCCGCTGGATTGGGTCGTGATCTCGGACCACTCGGACGGCATGGGCGTGATCGCCGAGATCAAGGGCGGCACCCTTTGATGAGTGAGCGCGATGCGGCGGCCGTAGTTGACCAGGGTCAGGGCCAAACGCACGGGCAAGCCAAGAATCCGTACGTGGGCACTACATGGGAGACCAGCATGTGGGACGTCATCGTCATTGGTTCGGGCATCGGCGGGTTGGCGGCTGCGGCCGCGCTCGGCAAACGAGGCAAGCGCGTCCTGGTGCTGGAACAGCACAGCGTGGCCGGCGGACAAACCCAGACCTTTCGACGTCAGGATTGGGAGTTCGCCACGGGTGTTCACTACATCGGCGGGGTTGGCCCGAAGCCGGGCGGCGACGGTCAATTCGGGCGCCTGCTCGCATGGTTGAGCGACGGCGCGTTGCAATTTTCGCCTTGTGCCAACCCCTACGACATCGTGCGACTGCCGGGCTTCGAGTTCGGCATTCCGCATCCCGAGGCAGCCTATCGCTCGGCATTGCTCGAGCGCTTCCCCGGCGAGCAGA
>Ga0316188_10000259_pt1 | contig 20881 bp, 17 predicted proteins | sample Phiworburrow1_MG_FD_204933 | JGI IMG/M metagenome (GOLD analysis project Ga0316188, IMG submission 204933) | Coastal sediment microbial communities from Maine, United States - Phippsburg worm burrow 1 | ecosystem: Environmental > Aquatic > Marine > Coastal > Sediment | place: USA: Maine... | reverse complement strand
GATTTCGTGCTCGAGCATCTCCTCGATCGCCAATTCGATCTCATCCGGCAGTTTTGTGCCGCCCGCAGAGAAGAATTTGATGCCATTGTCACTGAAGGGATTGTGTGACGCACTTATCACGATGCCCGCGCTGGCATGAAAAGTCCGCGTGAGATAGGCAATTCCCGGCGTAGGCATGGGACCGAGCAGCGCGACATCGACCCCTGCGGCGACCAGACCCGCCTCCAGGGCGGACTCGAACATGTAGCCAGAGATGCGGGTATCCTTGCCAATGATGAATTTGCCTCGGCCCTTTTTGACCATTACCCGACCCGCCGCCCAGCCCAGGTGCAACATGAAATCTGGCGTGATCGGCCGCGTACCTACGGCACCGCGAATACCGTCAGTACCGAAATATTTTCTTTTTGTCATTCGGTCGTTTCCTTAAAAACAGCGCTAATCACATCAACCGCGTCCCGCGTCTGCGCCACGTCATGAACCCGCACAATCGCCACACCTTGACTGACGGCGAGAGCCGCCAGCGCCAAGCTCCCTGCGAGTCGGCCATCGACAGCACGACCGGTGATGCCACCAATCATTGACTTGCGGGAAACGCCCACGAGAACGGGGAAACCGGTTGCAACAAACTCGGGGAGATGCCTGAAGATCGCCAGGTTCTGCCCGAGGGACTTGCCAAAGCCAAAGCCGGGATCAATGATTATCCTGTCCGGCGCAACGCCACAGCCGATGCAGACTTCAGCCCTTTGCAGAAGAAATTCTAGAACATCCTGTACGACATCCGCATAACTGGGAGCCTGCTGCATGAACTGGGGCTCACCCTGCATATGCATCAGGCAGACGGTAGCCCCTGCATCAGCCACCGCGTCGAGCGCGCCAGGCCGTCGCAGCGCCCTGACATCGTTGATCATCACCGCACCCCGACTCAGCGCATCACGCATCACCGGCGCACAGCTGGTATCCACCGAGATCGCCACCTCAAAACGACAGGCCAGCGCCTCAACGACGGGCAATACGCGATCCATTTCCTCCTGCAACGACACCGGCGCCGATCCTGGACGCGTCGACTCCCCGCCCACATCCAGAATATCCACCCCATGGGCAATCATCTCAGCTGCTCGGTATAACACGCCATCCAAGGCGACGTGGTTGCCCGACCAGAACCGTCCACCATCAGAAAATGAGTCCGGTGTGACGTTGAGAATGCCCATTACCGCGGGCGCGGCCAATTGAAAAGATCGGGGGCCACACCCCAAGGTCAGGCGCAGCGCGCTCTTCCCAGCTTGGAACGCGTCAAATCCGCTCACTCCACTGCCTAGTGTTCGCCTACCGGCCCCCCAATCGGTCCCGTGGCGCCACCGGTCCCCGGCGCCCGCTCATCCGCAGCCCGCTCGTCACCTGAGCCGACTCCTCCGTCGATATCATTCCAATCCGAAGGCGGCTTGGGCGGCCTGCCCGCCATGATCTCGTCGATCTGCGCGGCGTCGATGGTTTCGTACAGCATGAGCGCATCGGCCATCATTTGCAGTTTGTCACGGTGCTCCTCCAGGATCGCCTTGGCCCGCCCATAGCACTCATCGATGATACGCCGCACTTCCTCGTCAATCTGCCGAGCCGTCTCGCCGGATACGGTCTTGCTGTGCATGGTCGCGGAGCGCCCGAGAAACACTTCATCATCGCTTTCGTCATACAGGAGAGGACCCATTCTCTCCGACAGGCCCCACTTCGTGACCATATTGCGCGCGATCTCAGTGGCCCGCTGGATATCATTTTGAGCACCGGTCGTTACGCCATCGTCGCCGAGAGTAAGCTGCTCGGCGATACGACCGCCAAACAGGCTGCAGATCTGGCTCAGTATGGCCCGACGAGAACGGCTATAGCGGTCCTCCTCCGGCAGAAACATCGTCACGCCCAACGCTCGGCCTCTCGGGATGATGCTGACTTTGTACACCGGGTCGTGTTCGGGCACCATTCTTCCAACGATGGCATGACCGGCCTCGTGATAGGCCGTATTCCGCTTTTCCGCTTCAGACATCACCATGGATTTGCGCTCGGCGCCCATCATGATCTTGTCCTTTGCCAGCTCGAATTGCGCCATCGCCACCAGTCGCAGATTGGAGCGTGCCGCAAACAGCGCCGCTTCATTGGCGAGGTTCGCCAAGTCAGCACCGGAGAAACCAGGGGTGCCTCTTGCGATCACAGCAGGCACTACATCGTCGGCCAGCGGCAACTTGCGCATGTGAACCTTGAGTATCTGCTCTCTGCCCCGGATATCCGGCAGACCCACCACCACCTGGCGGTCGAATCGCCCAGGCCGCAACAGCGCCGGATCCAGCACATCGGGGCGGTTGGTCGCGGAAATGACGATCACGCCGTCATTGGCCTCGAAGCCATCCATCTCGACCAGCAACTGATTCAGTGTCTGCTCGCGCTCATCGTGGCCGCCCCCCAACCCAGCACCGCGGTGACGGCCCACGGCATCGATTTCATCGATGAATATGATACAGGGTGCCTGCTTCTTGGCCTGGTCGAACATGTCGCGCACGCGTGATGCCCCCACGCCCACGAACATCTCGACGAAATCCGACCCGGAGATGGAGAAGAAGGGCACCTTGGCCTCCCCTGCGATGGCCTTGGCCAAGAGGGTCTTACCCGTTCCGGGAGGGCCAACCATCAGCACACCTCGCGGAATGCGTCCGCCCAATCGCTGAAACTTGCCCGGGTCGCGCAGGAACTCCACCAGTTCCTGTACGTCCTCCTTCGCCTCATCGACCCCCGCCACATCGGCAAAAGTCGTCTTGATCTGATCCTCACCCAGCAGGCGCGCCTTGCTCTTGCCGAATGCCATGGGGCCGCCTCGGCCTCCCCCACCACCTTGCATCTGGCGCATGAAAAACATGAACACCGCCAGGATAATCAGAATGGGGAAGCTCGCCACCAGGAGTTGCGTCCATAGGCTCTGCTGCTCGGGCTCGGTACCCTTGACCTGCACCCGATGCTCCCAGAGATCATCCATCAGCTTCGGATCATCCAGCATGGGCCGGATCGTTTTAAACTGCGAGCCATCCTGACGCTCGCCCATGATCACCAGGCCGTCGATTACGACCTGCTTCACTCTGTCATCGCGAATCTCGCGAATAAAAGTGCTGTAATCGAGCGTCTCCTTAGCCGATTGTACGTTGAAGTTCTGAAAAACGGTCAGCAGCACGGCCGCGATCACCAACCACAACAACAAGTTTTTTACCATATCATTCAAGGAATAACCCTCTCATCGGATTGGCTGGCGCAGCCCTGCCAGCGCTTACAACGCTTCACTCTACTACAGATTCCGCGAGGTCAACAATTCACAATTCACACTGCTGCACTCCCGCCGCACCTGCTGCGACAGCCAATGAAAAACAACACGCCGCGTGCGCGCCGGACTATCGCCGGCCTGCACAGCGTATACGCACGGACTGGCCAGGCGGTTGATAACTGAAGCGGGGACGGTGCTCCTATTGCGGCATGCTTAACTCTCGGCTTTGAAGCCGCGCGCGAGCAGGTACATTTCGCGCGAGCGCGAGCGCGAGGCATCGGGCTTTCTACTCGAGACCCGCTCAAAATCCGCGCGCAAATCCCGCAGATAGCTTTCAAAGCCTTCGCCCTGAAACACCTTGGTCAACAGACTCCCCCCCGGTTGCAGCACCGTTCTGGCAAACTCGTGGGCAAGCTCCGCCAGATGCATCGCCCGGGGCTGGTCTACGGCCTTCATGCCACTCATATTGGGGGCCATATCGGAAATTACAAGGTCCACGTAACTACCCCCGAGCAACTCCAGCAGCTGCAGCAGGACTTGCTCATCGGTAAAGTCCCCACAGATGAACTCGACGCCGGCCAATGCGTCCATGGGAAGAATATCGCAGCTCACAACCCGACCCGATCGCCCCACGTGGCCGGCGGCCACCTGCGACCAGCCGCCAGGCGCTGCGCCCAGGTCGACCACTGTCATGCCGGGCTTGATGATATGATCCCTGCCCTGGATTTCGAGCAGCTTGTAGCATGCCCTGGATCGATAGCCCTCGGCCTGCGCCGTTTTGACGTAGGGGTCACGAAAGTGCTCCTGCAGCCAGCGTCGGCTGCTCTTTTTTCTGGGCATAGTTAAAAGCTCTTTAATCATGCGGACGGCCGGGATAGCGTAGAATGGCCGCCCCAATACCCACTGACGGCGAGCAATCAGGCAATGCAGCTAGACAACCCCACCAAAAAGCATTTACGGGGCATCGGCCACGGGCTGAAGCCTCTGGTTACCGTTGCCAGCAAAGGGCTCACCGACGCCGTGTGCTCAGAGATCAATCGGGCGCTGGATGATCACGAGTTGATCAAGGTGAGCATCCGGACAAATGACCGAGCGGAACTGCGCCGCATTGCGGCCGAGATGAGTGGACGTTGCGGGGCAGAACTGGTTCAGCTCATAGGTCACGTTGCGCTGCTCTTCCGAGCGGCGGACAAACCCGACCCTCGGCTCTCGAATGTGCTGCGCGCCCAGAGCCAGCGCATCTGAGCGGTTCCAGAGGCCGCCCTCCGGAAAGCCGGCTCACGCGACAACCCGAGGGCACCGCCGTCAGAGATGTTCGACGGACTCTATTTCGTACTCCACCTCTCCCGAGGGCGTTCTCACCACCACGACGTCACCCTCTTCCTTGCCGATCAAGGCGCGCGCCACTGGCGAACTGATGGATATCTTGTTGCGCTTCACATCAGACTCATCGTCACCAACAATCTGGTAGCGCAGGGTCTCTTCGGAATCGAGATTCAGCAAGGTCACCGTTACCCCGAAAATCACCTTGCCGGTCCTGGGCAGTTGGGTAACGTCAATAACCCTGGCCTCTGCCAGTTTGCCTTCAATCTCCTGGATGCGCCCCTCGGCGAAGCCCTGCTGCTCGCGGGCGGCGTGATACTCAGCATTCTCTTTGAGGTCGCCATGCTCACGCGCCTCGGCAATTGCCTGAATGATCCGCGGCCGCTCAACCGTCTTGAGATGCTGAAGCTCTGCGCGCAACGCTGCCTCACCCGCCTTGGTCATGGGAACCTGCGGCATTTATGAAACCTCCACTGTAAAATCCTGTATGCGGCGCACTGAATCCAGATTACCTATGGCAATTGCCTCACACACCGCGCACGCGCCAGCCAACGTGGTGGTATAGAACACCTTTCTCGCCAACGCCGTGCGGCGAATCGTAGCAGAATCGGCGATGGCCTGACGCCCCTCGGTGGTATTGACGATCAGGGAGAACTCATCGTTTTTCAGCATGTCGACGATATGCGGACGCCCCTCGGCAACTTTGTTGACGCGCTCTGAAGCAATGCCCGCCCGCGCGAGCATATCGTGGGTGCCGCGCGTCGCCACCAGGGTAAAGCCAAGCCGCTCCAACTTTCCAGCGACATCAACGATGCCAGGCTTGTCGGCGTCGCGGACGCTCAGGAACACCTTGCCACCGCTAGGGAGCCTCTCCCCTGCCCCCATGGTGGCCTTCAGATAGGCCTCGGCAAAAGTATCACCAACGCCCATGACCTCACCGGTCGATTTCATCTCGGGTCCCAGGATTGGATCGACACCCGGAAACTTGTTGAAGGGAAACACCGCTTCCTTTACGTTGAACTGGCGCGGAATCCTCTCCGTCAGGAAATTCTGCTCACGCAGGCTGCGTCCAGCCATACAGCGCGCCGCGATCTTCGCCAGCGACTCACCGATGGCCTTGGACACAAAGGGTACGGTGCGGGACGCGCGTGGATTGACCTCTATGACATAGACCTCACCGTCCTGGTACGCCAACTGCACATTCATGAGCCCCACCACGCGCAACTCCAGCGCCATGCACCGCACCATCTCCCGCATGCGATCCTGCACCGCCGGTTCGAGACTGTAGGGCGGCAACGAGCAGGCCGAATCACCGGAGTGAACGCCAGCTTGCTCAATGTGCTGCATGATGGCACCGATCACGACATCGCGGCCGTCGCTCACCGCGTCGATATCGACCTCGATAGCCGAACTGAGAAAGCGATCCAGCAAGACCGGCGAGTCCTCACTCACCTGCACCGCGTCTCGCATATAGCGCAACAGTTCAGCTTCCTTGTGAACGATCTCCATGGCACGCCCGCCCAGCACATAGGAGGGGCGCACCACCAGCGGATAACCGATGGTTGCCGCCGCCTCCAAGGCCTGCTCCGTGGAGCGCACGGTGACGTTTGGAGGCTGCCGCAGACCCAGGCGCTGGATCATCTGCTGGAAGCGCTCGCGATCCTCGGCGCGGTCGATCGCGTCCGGACTGGTGCCGATGATGGGCACACCGGCAGCCTCAAGGTCTCGCGCCAGTTTCAGCGGGGTCTGCCCGCCAAACTGCACGATAACGCCCTTCGGCCGCTCCCGATGTATGATCGCCAGCACGTCTTCGAGCGTGACCGGCTCGAAATAGAGCCGGTCCGATGTATCGTAGTCGGTGGAAACCGTCTCCGGATTGCAGTTGACCATGATGGTTTCATACCCATCAGCGCGCATCGCCAGGGCAGCGTGTACACAGCAGTAGTCGAACTCTATCCCCTGACCGATACGATTGGGGCCGCCGCCCAGTACCAGGATTTTTTCACGCTCGGTGGGCTGCGCCTCACACTCCTCTTCATAGGTCGAGTACATATAGGCGGTGGCTGAGGGAAACTCCGCGGCGCAGGTATCCACCCGCTTAAAAACGGGGCGGATCCCCAATGCTTCCCGCCGTTGGCGCACATCGGCTTCCAAAGCCCCCAGCAACACGCTCAGCCGCTTATCAGAAAAACCCTTGCGCTTGAGCCGATAGAGCGCCTGGGCATCCAGATCGGTGATTGACTGCCCGGCCAGCGCACGCTCCTGCGCGATCAGATCCTCGATCTGGGTGAGGAACCACGGGTCGACCGAACAGAACTCAGCGACCTCGGCCACCGGCATACCAGCCCGGAACGCGTCGGCAATATACCAGATGCGATCCGCACGCGGATTGCTCAACTCCTGAATCAAGCGCGAGCGCGCCTCCGAGTAGTCCCCCAGAATGCGCGGCTCAAATCCGGATGAACCCACCTCCAGCCCCCTCAGCGCCTTCTGCAGGGATTCCTGGAAGGTGCGGCCGATGGCCATGACCTCGCCCACGGATTTCATCTGGGTATGCAGCCGATCATCCGCCTCGGGAAATTTTTCGAAGGTGAAGCGGGGAATCTTGGTGACTACGTAGTCGATGGTCGGTTCAAAGGAGGCCGGGGTCGCTCCCCCGGTGATATCGTTGCTCAACTCGTCCAGGGTATAGCCAACGGCCAGCTTGGCAGCCACCTTGGCGATCGGAAACCCGGTCGCCTTGGATGCCAGCGCCGACGAGCGCGAAACCCGCGGATTCATCTCGATAATGACCATGCGGCCGCTCGCCGGGTCTACGCCAAACTGCACGTTGGAGCCGCCAGTCTCGACGCCGATTTCACGCAATACCGCGATCGAGGCATTGCGCATGATCTGGTATTCCTTATCCGTCAGCGTCTGGGCCGGGGCGACGGTTATCGAGTCTCCAGTATGCACCCCCATGGCGTCGAAATTTTCAATCGAACAGACGATGATGCAGTTATCGTTGCGATCGCGCACCACCTCCATCTCGAATTCTTTCCAGCCGATCAAGGACTCGTCGATCAGTAACTCATTGGTTGGCGACAAGTCGAGGCCGCGTTCGCAGATTTCCAGGAAATCGTCGCGATTGTAGGCGATGCCACCTCCTGATCCGCCCATCGTAAAAGAGGGCCTGATAATGCAAGGGAAGCCAATCTGATCGAGTACCTGCAGGGCCTCCTCCAAACTGTGCGCGATAGCCGAGCGCGGCGTCTCCAGGCCGATGGCCTTCATCGCCCGATCAAACCTCTCCCGGTCCTCGGCCTTGTCGATCGCATCTCTATTGGCGCCGATCAACTCCACCCCATGGGCTTCAAGGACGCCTTCTCTTGCCAGATCGAGGGCACAGTTAAGGGCCGTCTGCCCCCCCATGGTCGGCAGCAGCGCGTCGGGTTTCTCAATTTCGATAATGCGCGCCACCGTGCGCCAATTGACCGGCTCTATATAGGTCGCATCGGCCATCGCCGGGTCGGTCATGATGGTCGCAGGATTGGAGTTGACCAAAACCACCCGATAGCCTTCCTCGCGCAGCGCCTTGCATGCCTGCGCGCCCGAGTAATCGAACTCGCAGGCCTGGCCAATGACAATGGGCCCGGCACCTACGATCAAAATGGACTTTATGTCTGTGCGTTTAGGCATGGTTCGCCTCGTGGTGAGCAGATTTCTCGTTGATCTGAGTCCGAGCGATAGCATGGCAGGATGACCTGCGCCAGACACCCGGCCCTCCAATTAACGGCCAGCACCTGTCCCGACTTTGGCCGCCCGCGGTGCGAAACCCGCAGAGGTGGATCACTCGCCCCTGCTGGACGCCATCAACTCGATGAAATGGTCGAACAGCGGCGCCGCATCATGCGGCCCCGGACTCGCCTCGGGATGCCCCTGAAAGCCAAACGCGGGACAATCGGTACGCTCGACACCTTGCAGCGAACCGTCGAACAGAGAGCGATGGGTAGGCACCAGAGTCGGTGGCAAACTGGACTCGTCGACCGCGAAGCCGTGATTCTGGCTGGTGATCAGCACCGACCGGTCAGCGAGACTCTGCACCGGATGGTTTGCGCCGTGATGGCCAAATTTCATCTTGGCAGTGCGCGCCCCACTCGCCAGCGCGAGCAACTGGTGTCCCAGACAGATTCCAAACACGGGAACCCGCTCCTGGAGCACCTGGCGAATGGCAGCGATGGCATAATCACAGGGCTCCGGATCGCCAGGGCCGTTCGAGAGGAAGACGCCGTCCGGCTTCATGGCCAGCACCTCACCCGCCGTAGTCCGGGCGGGCACCACGCGCAACTCGCAGCCTCGATCCACCAGCATCCTCAGAATGTTACGCTTGACCCCGAAGTCATATGCGACCACGCGAAAACGCGTTTGGCCGGCCGGCGCGAATCCCCGCCCCAGTCGCCAGCTGCCGCCCGCCCAGTTGTAGCTCTCTTCAGTGGTAACCAGCGTGGCCAGGTCCATGCCCTTCAATCCCGGAAACGCCTGCGCCGACTGCAGCGCAACTCCCTCGTCGATATCGGCGCCAGCCATGACACAACCGGCCAGTGCACCTTTGTCGCGAAGAATTCGCGTCAAACGGCGCGTGTCGATGTCCGCTATCGCAACGACATTGCGCGACTGCAGGTAATGCCCCAAAGATTGTTCGCAGCGGAAGTTGCTTGCCACCAATGAAAGATCGCGAATCACCAACCCCGCGGCCCAGACCCGATCGGATTCTTCGTCCTCGCCATTGACGCCGACATTGCCGATGTGGGGGTAGGTCAGGGTGACGATCTGGCGCGCATAGGAGGGGTCAGTGAGAATCTCCTGATACCCGGTCATGGCCGTGTTGAAGACCACCTCACCACTGCTGGCGCCATCCGCGCCAACGGCAGAGCCACGAAAGACGCTGCCATCTTCTAGCACCAGAATAGCTGGCCTGGACAAGGACACCTCCTTATACACACCTGGAGTGGCATACTCCAGTCCCGCGGACCCAAAAAAAGCGAGAAGAAGCTTTCGCTCACATCTCGCCCGCTACCTGCAGTGGCTCTCGGCCAGGACAAAGCACCGCCAGCCGGTGACAGGACAGAATATTTGTTGCATTGACTGGCCGCGAATTGTAAGCAAATGATTGGTAATTGTCCACGAATACCCGGCCGGACCCTTGCCCGGATGCAACTTCACTGCTAGCCTGAACACTAGCGGAATTGTTTGCTTCATCTCAATAGTAAGTCATTCCTAATCATATACTTACGCCGGGTTCATTCAGTGGAAGCAGAAGAGCAGATTTCTGGCAAAAAGCTGGTCAAAGTAAACACCGACAAATTGGCCATGGGCATGTACATCGCCAAGCTCGACCGCCCCTGGCTGGACAGCCCCTTTCTGTTCCAGGGTTTTCCGCTGGAGCGGAACGAAGACCTGGCCACCCTCAGGGCCCTGTGCGACTACGTTTATGTCGATGCCGTAAAGTCCAAGTCACTGCGGCGCCCCGCCAAACGCGAAGAATCTCTTGACGACATCCTCAAGCGCGAGAAGACCACCTACATCAAGGCCCATCCCGTCGAAAACGAAATCGATCGGGCAAAAACCGACTACGACGTAGCGCTGGCATCCGTAGAAGAGATACTCCAGCAGGCTGCCCGGGGCGAGACAATCAACGCCAAAATCGCCAAGCAACACGTAAAGGCCTGTGTAGACAGCGTGATCCGCAATCCCAACGCCCTCATCTGGCTATCGCATATCAAGCATGTGGACAACCACACCGCCGAACACTGCCTGCACGTAGGCATACTGGCGATCGCCCTCGGGCGGCAGCTCGGCCTGCCCCGCCGACACCTGGAAACGCTGGGATTGTGCGGAATGCTGCACGACGTCGGCAAGACCCGGGTAAACCTGAAAGTGCTGTTCAAGCAAGACAAACTCACCCCTGAGGAGTTCGAGCACCTCAAACAGCATCCGGTGTACGGACGCGATCTCCTGCAGCATGACCCGATGATGCCCCCGGAAGTCATCGAAGCGGCCTTCTCCCACCACGAGCGCATCGATGGCCAAGGCTACCCGCGAGGTATCGATGCCTCGATGCTGTCATTCTACACGCGCATTACCAGCATCGTAGATGCCTACGATGGCCTTACCAGCCCCCGCATGTTCAGCGAGCAGAAATCGAGCACGGCCGCATTGAAGATTCTTTACGAACAGCGAGGCAAGCAGTTTGATCAGGACCTGGTGGTAAAATTCATCGAGTGTGTCGGCCTGTATCCGCCTGGCTGCATCGTGGAATTGAGCAGCGGCGAAGTCGGTGTCGTCATCGCTTCGGATGCCGACAACCGGCTTCACCCCAAAGTCGTGCTGGTACTGGACGGCAACAAAAGGCCGATCAAGAAGACGATGATCGATCTCAAGACGCTGGACGAGGCGCAGCGCAAGGAATATCACATCAAACAGGTAATCCGTGACGGCACTTACGGCGTGCGCCTGGAGGAATTTACCGCCAACACCGACTTTGCCCCGACTGTATAGCGGATAGGGTCCCTCCCCGCCTTGTGACAGCGTCATGCGGCAGCTACAGCGGGCGCCTGATCCCTCTTAGCCTGCTGTTACTTCAGGCCCAGCACGTCCTGCATATCGAAAAGCCCACGATCGCGGCCGCTTAACCAGAGGGCGGCACGTACCGCCCCTCGGGCGAACGCCATACGGGAGCTCGCCTTATGGGTTATCTCGACGCGCTCGCCTTCTGCCGCGAACATGACGGTGTGATCCCCTACAATATCGCCCGCCCGCACCGTGGCAAAACCAATCGTCTGAGGATCGCGAGCGCCGGTCTGCCCTTCCCGACCATAAACCGCCACCCGCGCCAGATCGCGCCCCAGCGCCTCCGCGACGACTTCACCCAGTCGCAGCGCCGTCCCGGACGGCGCATCGACTTTGTGGCGGTGATGCGCTTCGTAGACTTCGATATCCGACTCATCACCCAGTACGCGCGCGGCCAGATCCACCAATTTAAAGCACAGATTGACTCCCACGCTGTAATTTGACGCCATGCAGATGGCGACGTCCTGCCCCGCGCGAGCGATCTCGGCCCGCTGCGACGCGGTGCAGCCGGTCGTGCCAATGACCACGCGCTTGCCGGCGGCGCGGCAGCACGCCACATTCGCGATGGTGGCGGACGGCGCAGTGAAATCGATCAGCACATCGAAATCATCGAGCACTGCAGCCAGATCGTCGACCACGGCTATGCCGTTGCGGCCAAGCCCGGCCAACTCACCCGCATCGGCCCCGATCAGACTGCTGCCTGAACGCTCGATTGCCGCGCTCAACACGGCGTTGTCTGCGAGCTCAATGGCATTGATCAGGGCTCTGCCCATGCGCCCGGCCGCACCGGTGACTGCTATTCGTGTCATCATTGGCTGCCTGCCGGACTAGAGTTTCATGTCATCGAAGAAGTTTTTGACGCCGTCAAACCAGGAGTGCTTGCGTGGAGAATGCTTGTCGCCCTGATTGCCAAGCGAAGCCTGGAAAGCCTCCAGCAACTCCTTCTGCTGGCGCGTCAATTTGACCGGCGTTTCAACGACCACGCGACACAGCAAATCGCCCACGGGACCTCCACGCACCGGCTTGACGCCCTTGCCGCGAATGCGGAACAGCTTGCCCGTCTGGGTCTCCGCGGGAATCTTCAGCTTCACGCGACCGTCCAGCGTGGGCACTTCCAATTCGCCGCCGAGCGCGGCGTCGACAATACTGATGGGCACTTCACAGTAGAGGTGGCGCCCATCGCGCTCAAACAGCGCGTGCTCCTTGACCGCGATCTGCACGTACAGGTCACCGCGAGGTCCGCCATCGGGACTGCTCTCTCCCTCACCGGACAAGCGGATGCGATCGCCGCTGTCCACGCCGGGCGGCACTTTGACCGACAGACTCTTTTCCTTCTCCACCCGCCCCTGACCGCGGCACCCGCCGCAGGGATCGGATATCATCTTGCCCTTGCCACGGCAGGTCGGACAGGTCTGCTGTACCGCAAAGAAGCCCTGCTGCATCCGCACATGTCCGCTGCCGCCACACATGGTGCAGTCGGTGGGCGAACTGCCCCTCCTGGAACCGCTTCCGCCACACTCATCGCATTCGACCAGGGTCGGCACCTTGATCGTGATGGTGGTACCCTTGACGGCCTCTTCAAGCGAGATCGACAGGTTGTAGCGCAGGTCGGAGCCACGCTGCGGGCCGCGGCCCCTGCCGCCGCCGAAAATATCCCCGAAGACATCCCCGAATATATCGGAGAAGCTTGCCCCGCCGCCACCGCCCATCTGGGAGTCGACACCGGCGTGGCCAAATCGATCATAGGCCCCCCGCTTGTCGGCGTCGGACAGAATTTCGTACGCCTCGGCGGCTTCTTTGAACTTTTCCTCAGCAGACGGATCGTCCGTGTTGCGATCCGGGTGGTACTTCATGGCAATGCGGCGATAGGCTTTCTTGATTTCCTGCTCGGAAGCCCCCCGCGCTACCCCAAGGATCTCGTAATAATCGCGTTTGGACATGCCTGTGACTTCTGTGTTGTCTCAATGAAATAAAAGCAGCGAGCGCGGAACATCGCTGCCCCACGCTCACCGCTGTCTTCTGCCCGGCCCCAGACGGCACCGGGCCCGGTCGACCAGGCTCAGCGCCGACCCTTGTCGTCTTTGACCTCTTCAAACTCCGCATCGACGACGTTATCGTCGGCCCGGCCCGAAGACTGCGCGTGATCGGCATGGGCCTGCCCGCCCTCCTGCTGCGCCGCCTGCTCAGCATACATTTTCTGCGCCAGCGCGCTGGAAGCCTCCGACAGTTTCTGCGTGGCAGCCTCGATGGCCGCCTTGCTGTCACCCTTGACGGCGACCTCAACCTCCTTGATCGCCTCCTCGATCTTCGCCTTCTCGTCGGGGCTGGCTTTGTCGCCCGCTTCCTGCAGCGTCTTCCTGGCGGCATGAGCAAGGCCGTCCGCTGCATTGCGCGCCGTTACCATCTCCTCGAACTTGCGATCCGCCTCCGCATTCGCCTCGGCGTCGGCGACCATCTTTTCAATATCGTCGTCGCTCAGACCGCCCGACGCCTTGATGATGATGGACTGCTGCTTACCCGTGGCCTTGTCCTTGGCTGATACGTTGAGTATGCCATTGGCGTCGAGGTCGAACGTAACCTCGATCTGCGGCATACCGCGCGACGCGGGCGGAATATCAGCCAGATCGAAGCGGCCCAGCGACTTGTTCTGGGATGCCTGCTTGCGCTCACCCTGCACCACGTGAATGGTAACCGCTGTCTGATTGTCCTCCGCGGTAGAAAAGACCTGCGATTTCTTGGTGGGAATCGTCGTGTTCTTCTCGATCAGCGGCGTGGCCACGCCACCCATAGTCTCGATACCCAGGGTCAGCGGCGTGACGTCGAGCAACAGGACGTCCTTGACATCGCCGGCGAGCACGGCAGCCTGGATGGCGGCACCGACGGCGACCGCTTCGTCAGGGTTGACATCCTTGCGGGGCTCCTTGCCGAAAAACGCGGCCACTTTTTTCTGCACCAGCGGCATGCGGGTCTGTCCGCCGACCAGGATCACTTCGTTGATGGCACTGGTCGCCACGCCGGCATCCTTCAGGGCGATGCGGCAGGGTTCCAGCGACCGCTCCACCAGTTCCTCGACCAGGGATTCAAGCTTGGAGCGCGTCAGTTTAACCACCATGTGTTTCGGCCCGCTGGCGTCGGCGGTGATATAGGGCAGATTGACTTCCGTCTGCTGGCTGGAAGACAACTCTATCTTCGCCTTCTCTGCTGCCTCTTTCAGCCGCTGCATGGCCAGCGGATCACCCTTGAGGTCGATGCCGCTGTCTTTCTTGAACTCGGACGCCAGATAGTTGATCAGCGTCAGGTCAAAGTCTTCGCCGCCCAGGAAGGTATCGCCATTGGTTGACAGCACTTCAAACTGCTTTTCGCCATCCACGTCGGCAATCTCGATGATCGAGATGTCAAACGTGCCGCCGCCGAGGTCATAGACGGCGATGGTGTGATCGCCGCCCTCGCGATCGATACCATAGGCCAGCGCCGCCGCAGTGGGCTCATTGATGATGCGCTTCACTTCCAGGCCCGCGATGCGCCCGGCGTCTTTGGTTGCCTGGCGCTGCGAGTCATTGAAGTAGGCAGGCACGGTAATGACGGCCTCGGTGACCTTCTCACCCAGGTAATCCTCTGCCGTCTTTTTCATCTTCTTGAGCACTTCGGCCGACACCTGTGGCGGCGCCATTTTCTGGCCCTTCACCTCGACCCAGGCATCACCGTTATCCGCCTTGACGATGCGGTAGGGCACCATGGCGATGTCCTTCTGCACCACCGCATCATCGTAGCGGCGCCCGATCAGCCGCTTCACAGCGTACAGCGTGTTGTTGGGGTTGGTCACAGCCTGCCGCTTGGCCGGCTGCCCCACCAGCGTTTCCTGATCGTCGGTATAGGCGACGACCGACGGCGTAGTGCGGTCGCCCTCGGCGTTTTCTATGACGCGCGGCTTGTCACCGTCCAGAATGGCCACACAGGAGTTAGTCGTCCCCAGGTCTATTCCGATGATTCTACCCATTAAATCCACTCTCCAGTCGCAATCGTTGAAAGATGTTTCGAAAAAACAAAAGGCTATTAGCCGCTAATATTGGCGCGTTGCCGGCGATTTCAAGCCCCCGGGGACCACTTAATGTCACTTCACAGCCGCGGCGGGGCCATCAGCGGGACACCACCACCATGGCCGCGCGCACCAGGCGACCGTTGAGGGTGTAGCCCTTCTGCACCACGTTCAGCACGCTGCCAGGCTCCACATCGGGGCTTTCCAGCATGGAAATCGCCTGGTGAAACTTAGGATCGAAGGGCTCGCCGACAGGGTTGAGCTGCTCGACGTTGAAGCGCGCGAGCACATCGAGAAAGCTCTTCAGCGTGAGCTGAACACCCTCCAGCACGGTAGATGCACTCCCGGCCTCCGCCGGCATGCTCTCCAAGGCCCGCTCCAGATTGTCGATGACCGGCACCAGGTCCTGCACAAAGCGCTCCAGGGCGAACAGGCGCGCGCTGCTGACATCTTTTTCTGCGCGCCGCCGCGCATTCTGGGCCTCTGCCACCGCCCGCATCATCTGGTCGCGGGCCTCGGCGGCCTCCTGCTGGGCCACTTCGAGCTGCGCCCGCAGGCCATCGATATCAGCAGCGGGCTGCATCGTCTCTTCGAGCGCGAGCTCAGGCTCCGTCGCCGCGCAATCCTGCCCGGCAGCGTCGGCCAGCGCGGCCTCTGCAGTCTTGGCCTCCGCGGCCTGGGGATTCTCCGGGGTATCGTTCTCCTGCTTGTTCACCACGCTTGGTCTCCACTAATGTCAATAAATCCTGGCTGGCAAATATTGGGGCGAGGAAGGAGTATTTCAAGCGTTCCAGAACACGGCAGGCGGCATCGGCAGGGGGCAGGCAGCCCTCCAGGGCGCGACGCCGGTCGAGGGGCGGTGCTAAGCTTTTTCCAGCGCGTCACTCAACAGCCTGGCGGTAATGCTCACCAGTGGAATCACGCGCTCATAGGCCATGCGGGTGGGCCCGATGACGCCCAGCACGCCGACCTTGGTGCCACTGACCTGGTACGGAGTGGTCACTACGCTGAAATCATCCAGCACCGAAAAACCCGACTCCTCACCGATAAACACCTGGGTGCCCTCTGCGCTCATGCAGCGCTCCAGCAAATCGAGCAGATCGCCCTTTTTCTCGAAGGCCTCGAACAGCTGCCGCAGGGGTTCGAGGTCGGCGCCCGTCGTGCCACCCAGCAGGTGGCTCTCGCCAGCGAGCAGATAATCGCTCTCCTGCGCCTCGCCGAAGGCCTTGGCGGCGAGATCCACGGTGTCCTGCATGAGCCTCGCCAGCTTGTCCTTGTCCGCCTGCATCTCATTGACCAGGGCCTGACGCACTTGCGCCAGCTGGCGCCCCGCATAGTGCCGATTGATAAAGTTGGCCGCCTCTTTCAACTCCACCTCGGTCAACTTGCGCTGCGGATGGATGATGCGGTTCTGCACCTCCTTTTCGTTCAATACCAGCACCACCAGCACCGCGCCGGAGGCTAGCGGCAGAAACTCCACCAAGCGCAGCGTTTCAACTTTCCGCCGCGGCAGCGTCACCAATCCAGCCTGCCGGGACAATCCCGCCAGCAGGCGGCTGGTGGCGTCCACCAGCTGCTCGCGGGAGAGATCTCCGCGCAACGACCCTCTGAGATGGCGCAATGCCTGCTGATCCAGCGGCCTCATGGTGATGAGCGTGTCGACGAAAAAGCGATAACCACGCACCGTAGGCACCCGCCCTGCTGAGGTATGCGGCGACTCGATGTATCCCATCGCCTCCAGGTCGGCCATCACGTTGCGGATAGTGGCAGCGCTGAGCGACATCGCGCTACGCTCACTGATCAACCGGGATCCCACCGGCTGACCCCCGTGAATGTAACACTCGATAAGGTTTTTCAGCACCTGCTGGCTTCTTTCGGTCAGGGGACCGTCAGGCATAGGTCACTCTCGCTCCCGCTTGCGACGAACACTTTGCGTGCCCGCCAGGTGGCCACAGCAATATCGCTTTCTTGACTCTCCACCAAAAGCTGTATATAAATACAGTAAAGGAGGCCTGCAGACTCATGCTCACACATCTCAGTATAAGCAATTACGCGATCGCCAAACAGCTGGACCTCAACTTTGGCCAAGGCATGACGGTGATCACAGGCGAAACAGGCGCCGGCAAATCCATCACGCTCGATGCGCTGGGTCTCACCCTCGGCGACCGCTCGGACAGCAACTCGGTGGGCGTCCACGGCGACTTCGCCGAAATACACGCCGGTTTCGACATCGAAGACAACGCCGAGATCACCCAATGGCTGCAGGAGCGCGATCTGGCGCACAACCACGAGTTACTGCTGCGCCGCGTGATATTCCGCGACGGCAAATCACGCGCTTACATCAACGGCCGCCCCGCCACCCTGCAGGACCTGAAAATGCTGGGCGCGCACCTGGTCGAGATACACGGACAGCACGACCACCAGTCACTGCTCAAACGCGACAACCAACGTAAACTGCTCGACACCTTCGCCAAGGCACAGGAACTCAGCGGCGGCGTCGCCGCGAAGATGCGCCAGTACCGCAAACTCGAGCAGCAACTGCGCGCTTCGACCAGCCAGTCGATGGAGCAGACCGCCCGGGCCCAGCTGCTCAGATATCAGGTCGACGAGCTCGCGCTGCTGGCACTGGCACCCGGCGAGCTGGCGGAACTCGAGCAGACACAGGTGCGCCTGGCCCAGACCGAGGAGGCCCTTGCCTCCAACCAGCGCGCGATGGAGCTGTGCTGTGGCGATGACAATGGCGCGTCGATCTCACTGCATCGCGCGATCAAAGTGCTCGAGCAGGTCGCCGCGCCAGGGCAAGCGCTGAACAGCGCGCTGCAGCTGCTCTACAACGCTCGGATACAGCTCGAAGAAGCCGAAGTCTCGCTCAAGGAGCACGCAGACAGCCTGGAATTCGACGACCAGCAGCTCCAGCAGATCGAGGCACGCCTGTCCCAGGCCTATCAAATCGCCCGTAAACACCGCGTCCAGCCCAGTGACCTACCGGCGCTCACCGCCCGCCTGCAGGCAGAACTCGCCAGCATTGACGGGGGCGACGACATGCGTGCGGCACTGGAAGTCGAACTGAAAAAGACGCGCGCGCAAGCCCTGCTAATGGCTCAGGAGCTCACCACTCACCGCCGGAGCGCTGCCGCAGCACTGAGCGAAGCCGTGAATTCTCTGCTCTCGTCGCTGCGCATGCAGCACTGCCGGTTTCAGGTGGCGTTGCTGCCGCTGGAAGAGCCAAGCCATTGCGGCTTGGAAGAGATCGAATTCCGCATCAGCACCGATGCGGGGCGCGAACCCCAACCGCTCGGCCGCATCGCGTCCGGCGGCGAACTGTCACGCGTAGGATTGGCAATTCAGGTCGCTACGACGGACAGCCGCCGAACCCCGACCATGATCTTCGACGAAGTCGATGCCGGTATCGGCGGCGGCGTCGCCGAGGTGGTTGGCAACCTGCTGCGCGAACTCGGGAAAAACTGCCAGGTCATCTGTATTACCCATCTGGCGCAGGTGGCCTGCAAGGGTCATCATCATTTTGTGGTGGCCAAGCATCACGCGCCAACGCAGACCAGCACCACCATCAACAGCCTGGATGAGAACGAAAAGGTGGCTGAAATTGCCAGGATGCTGGGCGGCATAGCTATTACCGAACAAACCCGCGCCCACGCCCGCGAAATGCTCGCAACTCAGCACTGACAGAGACACGCCGCAGCATAGCGCCACCCCGGCGCGGGACCACTTGACACAACGCTGACAGTTCACCCGCGATCATTTCTTGCGTTTTACGTACAACACCAGGCTATGATCTACCAGTTCATAACCATGAGCTGCGGCGATCTCTGCTTGACGCTGCTCGATGACTTCATCGTAAAACTCGATGACTTTGTCGTCATCAAGACAAACCATATGATCGTGATGCTCATCCGAGGCCAACTCGAAAACCGAGTGACCACCCTCGAAGTTATGCCTGATCACCAGGCCGGCAGTCTGGAACTGGGTCAGCACCCGATAGACGGTCGCGAGGCCCACATCGTCTCCGTGCTCGAGAAGCGCCCGATAGACATCCTCGGCACTCATGTGATGCTGGCTGCCTTCCATGGACTCCAGCATCTGCAGGATCTTGACTCTCGGCAGCGTTACCTTCAGGCCCGCCTTGCGCAGTTCATGGTTCTCAGCAGACATGATCTGCTCGCCGCGCTGTTCGCGAGATCGAATCAAGTGCGATATGATTGCCGCCCCGGGCACGATAATTGTAGCGAATCACTGATGCAAAAATTCCTTTGGTTGATTTTGGCCTTTTGCCTGGCCGCCTGTGCCGAATTCCCCGGCGTATACCGAATCGATATCCAGCAGGGTAATATCGTTACGCAGGATGCGCTGAAACAACTCAAAGCCGGCATGACAACGCGCCAGGTCCGCTTTGTGCTCGGCAGCCCTCTTATCAAGAACACCTTTGATACGCAGCGCTGGACGTACATTTACAGTATGCAACGAGGGGGCGAAGACCGGAAGCAGGAATCACTCACGCTGCTGTTTGATGAGAGCGAGCGCCTGCTATCCTGGAGCGGAGACATGCTGACTGCGCAGGTCTCCGAACAATAACCAGCTAGCCGGCGCCGACCTCAAGCTTTCTTCTCTTTGGCCTGCGCCGCCCGCTGTTTGCGGACATCCTTGGGATCCGCCTTGAGCGGGCGGTAGATTTCAACGCGCTCCCCGGCGTTCATTACGTACTCCCTCGGCTTGATGATCTTACCAAAGACACCCATGTCCGCGGCCTCGATATCGAGGCCCGGGAAATGCCCGGCAATGCCTGATAGCTTGACCGCTTCATAGGCCGTAGTGCCGGAGGGAACTTCGAGCCTGAGCAGTTTCTGCTCACGCGGCAGGGCGTAAACCACCTCCACCTGAATATTTTCACCACCTGATGCCATACTTCCCTTCACACTGATAACGGAGGGCGCCGACGATAACCGCAAGGCGCACATTGTAGCCCAAGGGCGCTCCGTCGGCACCAGTCTATCCCCGGGCTCGCCCCCTCATGTCGCTCTCCTACAGACTGACTGGGCCGAGCGTGCACGGGAGAAGACACCGGCGCCTTCAGAAGATTTTCTTACAATGCCCACGCCAGCGATTATAATTCCGCCCATGAGTAAGCATCGATCACAAAAGCCCGACAACACCATCGCGCTCAATAAGCGAGCCAGGCACGATTATCATCTGGAGGACCGCTTCGAGGCGGGCGTGGCCCTGGAGGGCTGGGAGGTCAAAGCACTGCGCCGGGGCAAGGCGCAGATTACCGAAAGCTACGTTATGTTCAAGAATGGTGAAGCATGGCTCCTGGGGGCGCAGATATCACCCCTCTCAACAGCCTCCACGCACGTTTCGCCGGACCCCACCCGCACCAGAAAGCTATTGCTCAACCGCCGTGAACTGAACGACCTGCTCGGGGCGACACAGCAGAAGGGATACACCTGCGTCTGCACGCGCATGTACTGGAAACAGCATCTGGTCAAGGCGGAAATCGCTCTGGCCAAAGGCAAGGAGATGCACGACAAGCGCGAGACCGAGAAGAACAGGGACTGGAACCGGGAAAAGCAGCGCTTGCTGCGCACTGAAAACCGCTGAGTCAAGCG
>Ga0316188_10000258_pt1 | contig 20901 bp, 20 predicted proteins | sample Phiworburrow1_MG_FD_204933 | JGI IMG/M metagenome (GOLD analysis project Ga0316188, IMG submission 204933) | Coastal sediment microbial communities from Maine, United States - Phippsburg worm burrow 1 | ecosystem: Environmental > Aquatic > Marine > Coastal > Sediment | place: USA: Maine... | reverse complement strand
GTCCCGCGGGCGATCGCCGAAGCCGAGGGCATCGCGCTCACCGACGACCACTGGACCGTGATCAACTATCTGCGGGACCAGTACCGGGAGCATGGCCAGACTCCGAATTTCCGGAACATGCTGAAGGACCTCACCGAGCTGATGCCGCACCACGACAGCAAGACCCTGTACGACCTGTTTCCGGGCGGCCCGGCCAAGCAGGGCGTGCGGGTCGCCGGACTGCCAAGACCGTTTGGCAAGGGTGGATATTGACCCCGCCGATGAGTGAGAAGCCGGCGAGCAACCTCCTGCGGCGCACCAAGAGCCGCTTCTTCGCCAAGGACAAGGCGCGCGATCCCGCGACGCTGGCCAGCGTCGCGGCGTTCACGACCTGGCGGCTCGGCCTGCAGACGATCAAGCGCATGCGCGACGCCGACTTCGAGATCGAGGCGACACCCCAGTACTTCGACTTCCTGAGCGAGTTCCTGGTGTTCCTGATCAACGTTGCCGACCGTTTTGCGTTCGCCCGGCTGCCGCTGCCGGAGCGGCGCGTATTCACGGTGTCGATGGTCCGGCGCCTCGCCGAGTTGCTGACGGAGAACGAATCGCGCCTGCTGGGCACCGACCCGGAGGCGATCCGGCGCGGGTTCATCGACCGCTTCAACGCACGCGCGGACGACTACGCGAGCTTCGAGTTCGACGAAGCGAACGGACCGGACTTCGCGTTCCTGCGCTACGCGGGCCACGCGATGCTCGGCGTCGTGGCGGAGCGGGACCGCGCCTGGGTGACCGATCAGGTGATGACGATCGAGGCGCCGGACGCCGTCACGACGCTGCGCCGGGTGATGGACAACGTCGTCGGTACGGCGGGTTCGATCATCGCGGCGCCTGAGGAGGAGGAGACGACGCCCGGCCCGTTCCCCGAGATGCCGCAGGTCGACGCGCCGGTCGACGACCCGATACCGCCGGAGTAGGCGTGGATCCTTCGAGTCCGTTCGACCTCGCCGATGACAGCGCCTACCGTGCCTGGCGCGATCGCAAGCTCGCCTCGGCGCCAACCGCGGCCGAGCAGCTGCTCGTGGAGGTCGCCGATCCCGGCCGGCTGTCGCGTGCCGAGCGCGACGCTCTCGCCGAACGCTGCGACCGGGCCAACATGGCGGTGTACGCAGCGCCGCCGCGCAGCGACGGCGCGTCGGACGTGCCGCGGCAGATCGGGGCCCAGCTCGGGCTGCGCACCCTGGATGTCAACTACCTCGCGGACGACGACGGCATCACGCCGCTGGCCACGACGGATACCGGCCCGCGCAGCGGCTACATCCCGTACACCAACCGCGCGATCCGCTGGCACACCGACGGCTACTACAACCCGCCAGGGCGCCGCATCCGCGCGATGATCCTGCATTGCGTGCAGCGCGCCGAGCAGGGCGGCGCGAACCGCGTGTTCGACCACGAGCTTGCCTACATTGCGCTGCGCGACGCCGACCCTCGCTACGTTGCGGCGCTGATGCAGGACGATGCCATGACCATCCCCGCGCGCTCGGAGGAGGGCGAGGTCGCGCGCGGAGACCAGAGCGGACCGGTGTTCAGCGCCACCGCTGACGGCCGCCTGCACATGCGCTACACCGCGCGAACGCGCAGCATCGTATGGAAGGACGATCCGCTGGTGCACGCCGCGACGGCGGCCCTGCTGCAGGTGCTGGAAACGGACCCGCACGTGCTGCTGCTGCGGCTGGAACCCGGGATGGGAATCGTCTGCAACAACGTGCTGCACGATCGGTCCGCGTTCACCGACTCCGCCACGCGGCGCCGGCTGATCCTGCGGGGCCGCTTCTACGAGGCGGTCGCGGCGGCCGCTGGCGCCACGGCTGCCGTCCGCGCTGCGGACGCCCCGGCCTGACGCAAGGCCGCAGGCCGATCGAGTCGGACGAGGGCGGTACGGCGAGCGGCTACGTCGCCGTTGACGCGCAGGCTGTCAGTCCTGTACCCACGGCAGGCCGCGGTGGCGCCAGCCGTCGATCTCGCCACGGCGCCTGCTGTGGTTGCGCTGGCCCTCGAATCCCTCGAGCACGTTGTAGACGCGCGCGTAGCCGGCTTCGGCGGCGGCATCGGCCGCTGCGTCGGACCGTACCGCGCTCCGGCACAGCAGCAGTACCGGTTCCGACGGCGAGGCCACGCGCCGGAGCGTTTCGAGGAACACGGCGAGCGGCTGCGGATCGTAGCCGCGCCACTCGACGTTGACGGAACCCGGAACCGAGCCGACGAACTTGAACTCGGGAGGGGTTCGGACATCGACCAGCTTGGCCTTGCCCTGCGTGAACAGCGTCCAGGCTTCGACCGGCGTCACCGCCCCGGCGTACGGCAGCTCCAGCTCGATCTTGCGCGTGTGGGCCAGATCGAAGATCGCATCTGCGGGCAGGTTCGCCACCCTGTCTGCGGCGTGATGAATGGTCGGCGTGGTCAGTGTCGTCACTTGCGGGCCTGTCGATGGTTTCGGCATCGGAGGGCGCAGCTTAACGACGCAGCGGCGCGCCGAACCGTGATTTCCCTCATATGCATATGCCCGGTCGGAGGCCGCGTCGAGGGGCGTTGCCGAGGTTGGCCAACGCCTGGCCCGATGCGTTGGTCGAGAGAAAGTCGGGATGCGGTGGGTCTGCGGCGCTACGACATTTGGCGGCCGGGGACGGAGTGGCCCCCGTCTGATCCAGGGTCGCGACGCTCGGCGAAATGTGGTGGCCAAGGACGGAATTGAACCGCCGACACAAGGATTTTCAATCCTCTGCTCTACCGACTGAGCTACTTGGCCTTCCTTGAGGCATCGGCGACGGAAATTCCTTCGCCGTTGTTCGTGACGGGCGGACATCAGTGTCACGAAGGGCGCAGAGTATAGCGGAGCCGAATCTCCCTCCCAAACGCCGGACGCGCTGGCCGCGGGACCTGGCTCGGGCAGGACGGACTTCCGGATGCTGCCGTGACTCGCGCTGCCCGTGCGACGCCGCCCGGGAGCTTGGCCTCGGCGCCTAGGCGAGCGGCTGATCGAGCAGGGCGTCGCTGCCGAGCAATCCGGACAGCACCATGTCGCGCGAGGCCGCGACCTGCTGCTCCGCGATCCGCGCTGCCGCCTCGCCGTCGTTCCTTTGCAGGGCGTCGAGCAGCGCGTGATGCTCGTGCTGCATTTCGGCGTTGCGGTTGCGAAGTGCCAGCCCGATGTGCATCACGCGCGTCGTCTCATCGAGTATCTGGGCCAGCAAACGAACGAAGCGCTGGTTGCCGCCCGACTCGGCGACCTGAAGGTGAAACTCGCGGTTGGCAGCCAGGAAGCGCAGGGTGCTCGCCGGATCGCCCGGCGTGTAGCCCTTGCGACAGATGGCGTCGAGCTTCTCGAGCCGGCGTGCGTCTACCTTACCCGCGGCAAGCCGTGCGGTCGCGGGTTCGAGGATGAGCCGCAGCGCGTACAGCTCCTGTACATCGCGCAATGTGATCGGAGCGACGACGTAGCTGCGTCGCGGCGAGGCCGACACCAGGCCCTCCTGGCGCAGGCGCGACAAGGCCGCCCGGACCGGCGCCTTGCCGACCCCGTACCGACCAACCAGCGTGGCCTCGGAGATCGCGTCGCCCGGCCGCAGCACGCAGGTCAGGATGTCGCTGCGTATCGCCTCATAAGCCTGATCCGACAGGGACGGTTCGAGGCCCGGTTCCTTCCCGTTTTCGCCCGCGGCACTCATTCGACACTCCACTCGTGCACTGCTGGTCGTTTCCACATCAAGCGGCCCGGCGAGTGTATCTGAAATCTCAAATATTCCTATTGACATGTCAGATTGGCTGTGCCAAATTGGCCGGATTCCCGTTACAGCGATCTGGAACTGCCGTGTTCGAACTCGCCGTCGCCCCCGAGCGACTGAAGTGGTCTTCGAAGAAGTGGGAGCGCTACCGCGGTCAGGATGTCATCCCGCTGTGGATCGCGGACATGGACTTCGCCGTCGCGCCGCCGATCCGTTCCGCGGTTGCCGCGCACGTGGCGCACGGGAACTTCGGATACATGTCGCCGCCGCGCGACCTGGCGCAGTTGCTGGTCGACGACCACCGGCGCCGCTACGACTGGTCCATCGAGGCGGACTGGATCGTCTGGCTGCCGGGGCTCGTGCTCGGCATCAACCTGGCGGTCAGGACATGCTGCGCCCCGGACGAGAAGGTGATTTCCTTTTCGCCGGTCTATCCCCCTTTCCTGAGCGCCCCGGGCCTGCAGGGCAGGGGCCTGGTCGACGTTCCGCTCAGCCCGCTGAACGGTTCCGGGACCGCGTTCGAGATCGACTTCGACGCGCTCGAGCGGGCGCTGGCTGCCGGCGCCGGAGGACCGGCGACGCGCCTGTTGCTGCTGTGCCATCCGCACAACCCGATAGGTCGTCTGTTCACGCGCGCCGAGCTCGATCGCCTCGCCGCCTTGTGCGAGAGACACGACCTGTACGTCTGCTCCGACGAAGTCCATTGCGACCTGATCCTCGACGGCCGGACGCAGCACATCCCGTTCGCCAAGCTGTTGGCGGAGCGCTCACCCGCGCTGGCCCGGCGCAGCATCACGCTGCACGGGCCCGGCAAGACGTACAACGTGGCGGGGCTCGGAGTCGCCTGGGCGATCGTTCCAGACCCGGAACTGCGTGCCCGTTTCCGCGCCTCGATGCAGAAGCTGGTGCCGGACCCGTCCTGCTTCGGCTTCACCGCGCTGCAGGCGGCCCTGCGTGACGGCGAGCCGTGGCGCCGGGAGATGCTCGAACAACTGCGGCGCAACCGCGACCTGGTTTCCGGGGCCCTCGACCGCATGGGCCTGCCGCATACGCACCCCGAGGTGTCTTACCTCACATGGATCGATGCACGCAGCGTGGCCGGAAAGGTCGGCAACGCCGCGCAATGGTTCGAGAAGCACGGCGTGGGCCTGTCGGACGGCGCAGAGTTCGGCCGACCGGGGTATCTTCGCCTCAATTTCGCCGCGCCGACCGGATTGTTGTCGGAAGCCATGGGCCGCATGTCCCGTGCGCTTGCCAGTCTCGAGTAACCGATGAGCGGACCGTGCCCGGTCCGTTCATTCACCTTGTTGTCCGTTCCGCCACTCTTGCGAGGTTCTTCATGTTGAGAAAGAAACTGATCGCCGGCGCCGCTGTAGCGCTGGCCCTTGGCGCCGCCGCTGGCACAGCGTCCGCCGGTCCGACACTGGACGCCATCAAGCAGCGCGGCACGCTCGTGTGCGGCGTGCACACCGGCCTGACCGGGTTTTCCGCCCCGGACAAGGCGGGCAAGTATGCCGGCCTCGACGTCGACTACTGCAAGGCGCTCGCAGCAGCCATCCTCGGCAGCGAGGACAAGGTCAAGTACGTGCCGCTGACCGCGCAGCAGCGCTTCACCGCGCTGCAGTCCGGTGAGGTCGACATCCTGTCGCGCAACACGACGTGGAACTCCAAGCGAGACACGACGATGGGCTCGGTGTTCGCCGGCACGTGGTTCTACGACGGGCAGGCCTTCGTCGTGAACACCAAGAAGAACGCGAAGGTCAAGAAGCTCGCCGACCTCAACAAGGCTGCCATCTGCGTGGAGACCGGCACCACCACGGAGCGCAACCTGGCCGACTATGCGCGCGCCAACAAACTGACGTTCAAGCCGGTCGTCTTCGAGGGACAGGAAGCCACGGAAAAGGCGTTCCAGTCGGGCCGTTGCGACGCCTACACGACCGACGCCTCGGGCATTGCGGCGATGCTGGTGAACCTGCCGAGCAAGGCCGACTACACGGTGCTTCCGGACATCATTTCGAAGGAACCGCTCGGACCCATGCTGCGCCGGAATGACCAGGAGTTCTTCGCGATCGCGCGCTGGACGATCTTCGCCCTGCAGCAGGCCGAGGAATCGGGCGTGACGAAGGCGAACGTCGCGCAGATGAAGAAGGACAGCAAGGATCCGACGATCCAGCGGCTGACCGGTGCCACCGGCGAAGTGGGCAAGGGGCTGGGCCTCGATGCCGACTGGGCCGTCCGCGCCATCGCCGCGGTCGGCAACTACGGCGAGATCTACGACCGCAATATCAAGCCGCTGGGCCTGTCGCGCGGCCCGAACGCGCTCTGGAACAAGGGTGGCCTGATGTACCCGGTTCCGATGGACTGATCGGGATGTGAATCGGCCCCTCCGGCGCGCGGCGCCGGAGGGGCTTCTCTTTTTCCTCGCCATTCCAGGGACGGCGCTTTGATCATGTGGGCCTCGGAACGATTCCGGAATCTGGTCGCCCAGGTGGCCCTGGTCCTGCTGATCGTCGCCATCGGCGGTTACGCGGCGCACAACCTGGTGCACAACCTGGAGAGCCGCTCGATCACCATCGGCTTTTCCTATCTCTGGCACGAAGCAGGTTTCGACATATCGGAGAAGCTGCTCGCCTACGACCCGACCAATTCGTACGGCCGCGCCTTCGTCGTCGGCCTGCTTAATACGCTGTTCGTCTCGGCGGTTGCGATCATCGCCGCCAGCATCCTGGGCCTTGCCATCGGGGTCGCGCGGTTGTCGCCCAACTGGCTGCTGGCAAGACTCGCCAGCGGGTACATCGAATCGGTGCGCAACGTGCCGCTGATTCTGCAACTGCTGCTCTGGTACGGCGTCATCACCGACGTCCTGCCGCCGGCGGCCGACGCGCTGCGGTTCGGCCCCGTGTACCTCAGCCAGCGCGGCGCCAGCCTGCCCTGGCCGGAGCCGCACGGCGCGTGGTCCGCGGCGCTGCTCGGACTGGTGGCCGCGTTTGTCGCGACCTTGTGGTGGTGGCGCCGTGCCAGGAGGATCCAGATGCAGAGGGGCCGGGCCCCGGCCGTGGTCTGGCCGGGTCTCCTCTTCTTCGTCGCGTTTCCCGCGCTCGGCTGGGCGCTGCTCGGGGCGCCGACCGGGCTTTCGACCCCGGTGCTCGGCGGGTTCGACTTCGAGGGAGGCAAGAACGTCTCGCCGGAATTCATGGCGCTCTTCCTCGGCCTGTCGATCTATACCGCGGCCTTCATCGCCGAGATCGTGCGCGGCGGCATCCTCGCCGTGCCGAAAGGCCAGACCGAAGCCTCGGAAGCGATCGGCCTGTCGCGCGGCCAGCGCCTGCGCCTGGTGATCCTGCCGCAGGCGCTGCGGGTGATCATCCCGCCGTTGACATCGCAGTACCTCAACCTGACCAAGAATTCCTCGCTGGCCGTGGCGATCGGGTATCCCGACCTGGTCAGCGTCTCCAACACGACGCTCAACCAGACGGGACAGGCGATCGAGGCGATCGCGCTGATGATGGCGGTCTACCTGACGCTGTCGCTCGCGATTTCCGGGTTGATGAACTGGTACAACCACCGCGTGAAACTGGTGGAACGGTGAGCATGAGCACATTGCGCCCCGTCGTCCACCGAGCGCCGAGCGAGCGTGTCCTCGCCTGGCTGCGGGCCAACCTCTTCTCGTCGCCCGCCAACACGGTCACCACCGTGCTCGTCGTGGCGCTGATCGCCTGGCTGGGCGGCAGGTTCGCCGAGTGGGCCGTGCTCGATGCGGTGTGGGGCAAGGCAGGCGTCGCGGCCTGCAATGCGCTCGCCGGCGAGGGCGCCTGCTGGGCGGTGGTCGCGGAAAAATGGCGCCAGATGCTGTTCGGCATCTATCCGCCGGCCGAGCAATGGCGACCCGCAGCGGCCGTGGTGTTGTTGTGCGCCATGCTGGTCGTATCGGCCATGCGCGGGTTCTGGCGGCCTTGGCGCTTCGCAGGCGTCTGGATCGTCGGCACGGCCATCTGCGCATGGCTGATGGGCGGGGGCCTCGGCCTGGCGCGCGTCGAGACGGCGCAGTGGGGCGGCCTTCCGATCACGCTGATGCTCGCCGTCTACGGCACGTTCCTCGCCTTCCCCCTCGGGGTGCTGCTCGCGCTGGGCCGGCGCTCCCAGTTGCCGATCATCCGGTCGGTGTCGATCGCCTACATCGAACTGGTGAGGGGCGTGCCGCTGATCACGGTGCTGTTCATGGCATCGATCATGTTCGCGCTGTTCCTGCCGGAGGGCATCAGCTTCGACAAGCTGCTGCGCGCGCAAGTCGCGATCGTCCTGTTCAACGCCGCCTACATCGCGGAGGTCGTGCGCGGCGGCCTGCAGGCGCTGCCGAGGGGGCAGTACGAGGCGGCCGACGCGCTCGGCCTCGGATACTGGAAGACACAACTGCTGGTGATCCTGCCGCAGGCGCTGAGGATCACCATCCCCGCGCAGGTCAACAGCTTCATCGACAATTTCAAGGACACGTCGCTGGTGATCATCGTGTCGATCTTCGACTTCCTGTACGCCGTGAAGCAGTCCGTGGTCAGCGACCTCGACTGGCGGCATTACTTCATCGAGGGATACCTGTTCGCGATGGCCATCTACTGGGTGTTCTGCTATGCCATGAGCCGTTACAGCCAGTGGCTCGAACGGCACCTCAACCGCGACCGTCGCTCCTGAGCACGCCATGGAAATCCTTGCCCACGACATCCCGGCGGACGCGGACAGCATCATCAAGGTCCAAGGTCTGAACAAGTGGTACGGCGACTTCCAGGCGCTGCGCGACATCGATCTGACGGTCCGGCGCGGCGAGCGCATCGTGATCTGCGGACCGTCGGGTTCCGGCAAGTCAACGCTGATCCGCTGCCTCAACCGGCTGGAACAGCACCAGTCAGGAACAGTGATCGTCGACGGCGTGGAGCTCGACGATTCGATCCGCCACATCGAAGCCATCCGCAACGAGGTCGGGATGGTGTTCCAGCACTTCAACCTGTTCCCGCACCTGACGGTGCTCGAGAACTGCACGCTGGCGCCGATCTGGGTCAAGAGGTTGCCGCGCGCGCAGGCGGACGCGATCGCGATGAAGCTGCTCGAGCGCGTGAAGATCGCCGACCAGTCCCACAAGTATCCGGGACAGCTGTCGGGAGGCCAGCAGCAGCGCGTGGCGATCGCGCGTGCGCTGTGCATGTCGCCGCGCATCATGCTGTTCGACGAGCCGACTTCCGCGCTCGACCCCGAGATGGTCAAGGAGGTGCTCGACACCATGGTGGCGCTGGCGCGGGACGGCATGACCATGCTGTGCGTTACCCACGAGATGGGATTCGCGCGCGCCGTCGCCGACCGCGTGATCTTCATGGACAACGGCGAGATCGTCGAGCAGGCGCCGCCGCAGGAATTCTTCGCGCATCCGAAGTCCGAGCGGACGAAGCAGTTTCTCGACCAGGTGCTCGACCGCTAGGTCGTGCCCTGAGCAGGAACGCCCCGGGCCGGGGAACGGTTCCGCTGCGATAATCCCGGCCATGGAACGGCAAGCAAGCGGTTTCGATGCCGCCGTCGTCGGCCCGGGCATCGCCGGCCTCGCGACGGCGCTCGGCCTCGCGCAGCAGGGGCTGAAGGTCGCCCTGATCGGGCCGCGGCCACGCGTGCATCGCGCAACCGATGCCGCACCCTTCGACCCGCGTATCTACGCGCTCGCGCCGGGCGGCGCCGCGTTGCTCGAGCGACTCGGTGCCTGGGGGCGCGTGGACGCGGACCGGACTTGTCCGGTCGAGCGGATGCGCGTGTTCGGCGACGCGGGCGATGAACTGACGTTCGACGCCTATGCCGCGACGGTCGAGCGGCTGGCGACCATCGTCGAAGAGAGCGAGCTGCTGCGGGTGCTGGACGCCGCCTGCGACTACCAGCCTTCGATCGCGCGCCTGGACGCGCAGTTCCAGGCCCTGCGGCAGGTCGTTGGCGGCGTGGAGGTCGAACTGGCCGATGGCAGCCGCATCGACGCGACGCTGCTGGTCGGCGCGGACGGAGCGAATTCGGCGGTACGGGCCGCCGCGGGCATCAGCGCGGATGCCACGTTGTATCGCCAGACAGCGCTGGTGGCCAACTTCACGTGCGAGCGGCCGCACCTCAATACGGCGTGGCAGTGGTTCACGGAGGAAGGCATCGTCGCGTTGCTGCCGCTGCCGGGCGAGCGTGTGTCACTGGTCTGGTCTGCGCCGGACCATCTCGCGCCCGAGTTGCGGGCCCTCGACGCAGCGAGCTTCGCCGGGCGCGTCTCGGAGCGCTCGCATCGCGCGCTGGGTGGCCTCGCTTCGATCGGCGCCGTGCACGCGTTTCCGCTGCGCCTGCTGTCGGTTCGTCGCTTGATCGGTCCTGCGCTGGCACTGGTCGGGGACGCCGCCCATGTGGTGCACCCGCTGGCGGGACAGGGCCTGAACCTGGGGCTGCAGGACGTCGACGCGCTGCTGCGTGCGGTCGGCGGGCGCGAGGCGTTCCGTTCCGCCGGCGACGGCGTCGTCCTGCGGCGTTACGAGCGGGCTCGCGCCGAAGCGGTCGCACTGATGCGGGTGACCACCGACGGCCTGGCGCGCCTGTTCGCCATCGACGACCCGCTGGTCCGCGGTGCCCGCAACGCCGGCATGGCCCTGGTAAACCGCCTCAAGCCATTGAAAAGCCGGCTAATTCGCCAAGCGCTCGGTTGAACCTGACCGCCGGCGGGCGGTCTACGCTGGAGTCCTGAATTGCCTCGCTACACTGGCGGCCAATACTTCCTGGAGATGAGAATGAACAGTTGGATGCGGCACGCGAGCGTGCTGGTGATGGCGCTGGTGTGTTCCGCTGCCTGGTCCCAGACTCCGGCGCCTGCGGCCACGGCGGCGGGGAGCGCAGAGGCGCAGGTCGCTGCCCGGTTCGCTGAAAAGTCGGGCGGGACGAAGCCCGACAAGGTCTTTACCAGCCTCGGCGGGCTCTACGAGGTGCTCATCGGCGGCGAACTGTATTACGTCGATGCCGGCGTGAATTTCGTGATCGCCGGACGCATGTTCGATGCGACCACGCGCGAGGACCTGACGCAGAAACGGCTGGACGTCGCGCTGAAGGTCGACTTCAAGTCGCTGCCGCTCGATCGCGCGATCAAGACGAAGCGGGGCGACGGGTCGCGCATCATGGTGACTTTCGAGGATCCGAACTGCCCCTACTGCAAGCGGCTGTGGCAGAACATGCAGGAGATGAAGAACGTGACGATCTACACGTTCCTCTATCCGATCCTGTCCGCAGAGTCGAACGAGAAGTCGCGGGCGATCTGGTGCTCGAAGGACCGGGCGGTGGCCTGGGACCAGTACATGGTCGGCGGCAAGGTTCCGGCAGCCGCGGCACCGGACTGCAAGAATCCGCTCGAGCAGAACATCGCGCTGGGACGTCAGCTGGGCATCACCGGAACGCCGACGATCGTCTTCGCGGACGGCTCCCGGGCGGCCGGGGCACTGCCGATCCCGATGATCGAGCAGCGCATCGCTGCCGCGAAGAAGTAGCTAACGCTTCAGCAGGGCGTCGGGTGCAACGCCTTTGGGCGTGAGCACCCATGCGCTGCCCTCGTGCTTCTGCCGGCCGGCCTTCTCGCCGGCCTCCGCGCCGTAGCCCCAGAAATAGTCGAAGCGCAGCGGGCCGCGGATCGCGGTGCCGGTGTCCTGCGCCATCATCGGCCGCGCGAACGCGGCGCCGCTCGAAGGGTCCGTCGAGCTGAGCACGACCGGAACGCCGAGCGGGATGTGGCGAGAGTCCACCGCCAGCGACGCGCCCGGCGTCAGCGGCACGCCCAGGGCGCCCTTGGGTCCTGCGCCCGGATCCCCGAGCGGGAGTTCGCGGAAGAACACGAAGCTCGGGTTCTGCTCGAGCAGCTGGTTCAGGCGCTGCGGATTCCGCGCCACCCACCCCTTGATGCCCTGCATCGACGCCTGGTCGATCGTCAGTTCGCCCTGCTCGACGAGCCAGCGACCGATGGAACGATAGGGATGGCCGTTGTTTTCGCCATAGCCGAGTCGTGTCACCCGACCGTCCTCGAACTGCACGCGCCCCGATCCCTGCACCTGGAGGAAGAACGCGTCGATCGGATCGTCGACCCACAGCAGCTCCCGCCCGCGCAGTGCGTTGGTCGCGTTGATCTCGCGCCTGGAGGGATACGGCACGACTTTCCGGCCCTCGAGCTTTCCGCGCAGGCGCAGCCCCGACAGCTCCGGGTACACGCTTGCAAGGTCGACCACGATCAGGTCGTCCGGCACGCGGTAGATCGGCACCGGGTACTTCGGGGACGGCCGCCGGCTGCCCTTCAGCAGCGGCTCGTAGTAGCCGGTCACCAGGCCGGTGTCCCTCGAGTTTGCCTCCTTGCCGTCCAGCATCGAGACGGCACGTACGCGATGCACGTCGAACCCGGTGGCGAAGAAGCCGCGGATCGTGGCGGCTGAGCGCCTGTCGACCGTCGCGCTGCGCGCACAGGTATCCCGCCACGGCTCGCGCGCCCCGAGCGCTTCGCACGAGTGCAGGAACGCGCGCCAGGCCACGATCCAGTCTCCATCCGATGTGGCCGGCAGGCTCGCGAACGGCACGCGCTCGTAACGTGCCGCCGCGTCGCTCGTCGCGAGGGGAGCGGCCGACGCAGGCGGCGCTGCGACAGGGGACGACCGTGTCGATGGCGGCGCAGAGGCCTGCTTCGGCATGGCGGGCTTGTCGGTCGGCGCGCTCGCCGGGGGAGCGGCCGGCGGTGCCGCAGGCCGCGCCATCGGCGCAACCGCGGACGGCGGCGCGGGCTGCGCGACGGGAGGCCGTGGCGGCGCCTGCGGCGGCAGTGGCGGGGCCGAGGCGCAGCCGGCGAGCGCGGCTGCGACGGCGGGCAGGCACAGGCGCAGGTTCATCCTGCCGTGGCTTCTACAATGCGACATCCGTCCACCGTGTCCTGCCATGTTCTGGCTGCTGCTGGAAGCTGCACTCGCTCTCGGAATCTTCGTGCTCCTCGTCTGGTGGACGATGTTCCATCGCCCGCGGCGCAAGCCGGGGCGGGACCGCTGACGGCGGTCAGTGCAGCGTCCGCGGCATCGACAGCAGGAATTCCGGGATCGGCGCCTCGAAGCGCGTGCCGTCCTCGGCGACGCACTGGTAGCTTCCCCGCATCGAGCCGACGGGCGTCGCGATCGGGCAGCCGCTCGTGTACTCGAACGCCTCGCCCGGCTTCAGCACCGGCTGCTCGCCGACGACGCCGAGGCCCTGCACTTCATCGACCTTGTTGTTGGCGTCCGTGATGACCCAGTGCCGCGAGACGAGCTGGGCCGTCACGTCGCCGGTGTTGCGGATCGTCACCGTGTAGGCGAACAGGAACTTGTCCTCGTCCGGCGCGGAGTGCTCGGGGACGAACTGGGGTCGGACACTGACGGAGAACTCGTATTTGGGCATGGATCACAGAGAGCCGCGATGAGGCGACCCTTAGAATAAACGCTGTTCGAAGAGGTTCCGATGACGACTTCAAGCTACCGCATCGCTCCAAGCATCCTTTCCGCCGATTTCGCCCGCCTCGGCGAGGAGGTGCGGGCCGTGGTCGCCGCCGGCTCGGACTGGATCCACTTCGATGTCATGGACAACCACTACGTGCCGAACCTGACGATCGGCCCGCTCGTGTGCGAGGCGATCCGTCCGCACGTCGATGTTCCGATCGATGTGCACCTCATGGTGAAGCCCGTTGACCGCATCGTCGCCGATTTCGCGAAGGCGGGCGCCAATATCATCACGTTCCACCCCGAGGCTTCCGACCACGTCGACCGCACGCTCGCCCTGATCCGCGAAGCCGGCTGCAAGGCGGGCCTCGTGTTCAATCCCGCGACGCCGCTCGACATGATGGACCACGTGATGGACAAGCTCGATCTCGTGCTGCTGATGTCGGTGAATCCGGGCTTCGGCGGGCAGAAATTCATCCCGCAGGCGCTGGCCAAGCTCAGGCTGGCACGCGCCAGGGTGGACGACTACCAGCGCGAGACCGGGCGGCAGATCCTCGTCGAGATCGACGGCGGCGTGAAGACGGACAACATCGCCGAGATCGCGCGCGCCGGCGCGGATACCTTCGTCGCCGGCAGCGCGATCTTCGGCGCGCGGGATCCGGACGGCGGCTACCGCGGGGTGCTGAAGCAGCTGCGCGCGGCGCTCGAGGCTGCCTGATGCCGGTCGCAGCCCGCGGAGTGCTGATCGACCTCGACGGCACGCTGCTCGACACGGTTCCCGACCTCGCCGCTGCGGTCAACGCGATGCGGTCCGATCTCGGACGCGCGCCGCTGCCGGTCGAGCAGGTCGCGGCCTACGTGGGCAAGGGCGCGGACGTGCTGGTGCACCGGTCGCTGACCGAGGCGCTGGACGGGCGTGCCGAGCCGGCCGAGTTCGAGCGCGGCAAGGCATCCTTCTACATGCACTACCGGCGCGAGAACGGACGGCAGGCGGTCGTGTTTCCCGGGGTGCGTGACGCGATCGCGTTGCTGCGCGAGCGCGGGCTGGCGCTCGCCTGCGTCACCAACAAGCCGCGCGAGTTCACGGTCGAGCTGCTGCAACGGGTCGGGCTCGACGGCTTCGACGCGATCGTCACGGGTGACGACACCGTCGAGAAGAAGCCCCATCCCGCGCCGATGCTGCACGCCTGCCGGCTGCTGCATGTGCGGCCCGACGAAGCGGCGATGGTCGGGGATTCGGAAAACGACGTCCTGTCGGCGCGTGCGGCGGGCTGCCGGGTCATCGTCGTGGAAACCGGCTACAACGAGGGCCGGCCGGTCAGCGAACTCGATGCCGATGCTATAGTCCCCGCGCTGCTCGACGCCGCACGGCTGATCGAACCGCTGCACGCTTCATCACAGGTGGACGAGACGACTCGCGATGAGTCCCGCTGACGAGAACTTGGCACGCACCGCCCGCCCGGCCCCCGGGCGATGGCGGCGGAACATCATCGCTGACGCCTCCTGGCGTCGCTGATCGCCCGGCCGTGCCTGCACGGCGCTGCTCGTCGACCCCTGCGCCGCGCGCTCGCGCGGCGCTCCTGATCAAAGTGGTGAACCGTGACTGAACTCGAATTCAAGGCGCTGGCCGTACAGGGCTACACCCGCATCCCGCTGATCGCGGAGAGCTTCGCGGACCTCGAAACGCCGCTGTCGCTGTACCTGAAGCTCGCGAACGAGCCCAACACCTTCCTGCTCGAATCCGTGGTGGGCGGCGAGCGGTTCGGGCGCTATTCCTTCATCGGACTGCCGGCGCGCACGGCGATCCGTTCGTTCATCCGCGACGACGGCCCCGTCACGGAAGTGGTCCAGAACGGCAAGGTCGTCGAGACGATCGAGGGCGATCCGCTGGCGGCGGTCGAACGCTTCGAGGCCCGGTTCAGGGTGGCGCAGCGGCCCGGCCTGCCGCGTTTCGCCGGCGGCCTCGCCGGGTATTTCGGCTACGACGCGGTCCGCGTCATCGAGAAGAAGCTGGCGCGGCCGAAGCACGACGACCTGGGCGTCCCCGACATCCTGCTGCTGCTCGCCGAGGAGGTCGCCGTCATCGACAACCTGGCTGGCCGCATCTACCTGATCGTCCATGCGGATCCGAGGACGCCGGAGGCCTACGCGCGCGCGCGCCAGCGCCTGCGCGAGCTGAAGGCGCGGCTGGCCCGCCCCATCGAACCGCCGCACTCGCGCGCGAGCGTCCGGCGCGAGGAATACCGGGAGTTCCCGAAGGAGCAGTACCTGGCGGCGGTGGCGCGCGCCAAGGAGTACATCGCCGCCGGCGACGTGATGCAGGTGCAGATCGGGCAGCGCATCCGCAAGCCTTACGCGGACTCGCCGCTCAGCCTGTACCGGGCGCTGCGAACGCTCAACCCTTCGCCCTACATGTATTTCTACAACTTCGGCGACTTCCACCTGGTCGGGGCGTCGCCGGAGATCCTCGTCAGGAGCGAGGACCGCCAGGGCAAGCGCATGGTCGCGATCCGTCCGATCGCCGGCACGCGGCCGCGCGGCGCCACACCGGAACAGGACGCGATCCTCGCGGCGGAGCTCGCGGCCGACCCGAAGGAGCGCGCCGAGCACCTGATGCTGATCGACCTTGCGCGCAACGACATCGGGCGCATCGCCAGGACCGGCACCGTGAAGGTCACCGAGCAGTACGTGGTCGAGAAGTACTCGCACGTCCAGCACCTGGTGAGCCACGTCGAAGGCGAGCTCGAGCCTGGAATGACCAACCTCGACGTGCTGCGCGCGACCTTCCCAGCGGGCACGCTGTCCGGCGCCCCGAAAGTGCGGGCGATGGAAATCATCGACGAGCTGGAACCCGTCAAGCGCGGCGTCTATGGCGGCGCCGCCGGCTACCTCAGCTTCGCGGGCGACATGGACCTGGCAATCGTCATCCGGACCGCAATCATCAAGGACAACGTGCTCTACGCGCAGGCGGCCGCCGGCATCGTCGCCGACTCGGTGGCCGAAAGCGAATGGAAGGAGACGGAAGTGAAGGCGCGGGCCGTGCTGCGCGCGGCGGAGCAGGTCGAAGACGGCTTCGACGCCGAGTAGGGGGAGCGTCATGCTGCTGATGATCGACAACTACGACAGCTTCACCTACAACCTCGTGCAGTATTTCGGCGAGCTTGGCGAAGACGTCCGGGTGGCGCGCAACGACGAGATCACCCTCGAGGAGATCGCCGCGCTCGCGCCGGACCGCATCTGCATTTCTCCCGGGCCGTGCTCACCGACCGAGGCCGGCATCTCCATCCCGGTGCTCGAGCGTTTCTCGGGCAAGGTGCCGATCCTCGGCGTCTGCCTCGGGCACCAGGCCATCGGCCAGGCCTTCGGCGGTCGGGTGATCCGGGCGCAAGCGCTGATGCACGGCAAGACCGGCCTGATCCACCACACCGGCGTCGGCGTGTTCGCCGGCCTGCCGGACCCGTTCACCGCGGCGCGCTACCACTCCCTGGCCGTCGAGCGCTCATCCCTGCCCGCCTGCCTCGAGATCACCGCATGGACCGACGATGGCGAGATCATGGGGCTGCGCCACAAGACGCTGCCGGTTGAAGGCGTGCAGTTCCATCCGGAGTCGATCGCGACCGAGCACGGTCACGACCTGCTGAAGAACTTCCTGTTGCAGAAACGCTGAGCCGAACCATGCCGATCACACCTTCCGAAGCCCTGGTCCGCTGCATCGAGCATCGCGAGATCTTCCAGGACGAAATGCTGTCGCTGTGGCGGCGGCTGATGAGCGGCGATCTCACGCAGGTGCAGATCGCCGCGCTGCTGATGGGCCTGCGGGTCAAGAAGGAAACCATCGGCGAGATCGCCGCGGCTGCGCAGATCATGCGGGAGTTCTCGACCAAGGTCGAGATCGGCGATCGCTCCAACCTGGTCGACCTGTGCGGCACCGGCGGCGACGGCGCCGGCACCTTCAACATCTCGACCGCCGCGATGTTCGTCGTCGCGGCCGCGGGCGCGCGGGTGGCCAAGCACGGCGGCCGCAGCGTGTCGTCGGGATCCGGCAGCGCGGACGTGCTGGAGGCGCTCGGCGCGAACATCAGCCTGTCGCCGCCGGCCGTCGCGCGCTGCATCGAGGACACCGGGATCGGCTTCATGTTCGCGCCGTCGCATCACGCGGCGATGAAGCACGCGGCGCCGGTGCGCAAGGAGCTTGGTGTCCGCACGATCTTCAACATCCTGGGGCCGCTCACCAATCCGGCTGGCGCACCCAACCAGGTGATGGGGGTGTTCCACCCCGACCTCGTCGGCATCCAGGTGCGCGTGCTGAAGCAACTCGGCTCCAATCACGTCCTCGTCGTCCATGGCAAGGACGGCATGGACGAGGTCTCGCTCGGGGCCGCGACGCTCGTCGGCGAACTGAAGAACGGCGAGGTCCGCGAATACGAGATCCATCCGGAGGATTTCGGCCTTGCGATGGTCTCCAACCGCGGCCTGCGGGTCGGCAGCGCGCCGGAGTCGAAGGCGATGGTGCTGGAAGCCCTGGACAACGCGGAAGGGACGCCGCGCGAAATAGTCGCCTTCAACGCGGGCGTGGCGCTGTACGCGGCCAACGTCGCCGACTCGATCGGCGACGGCATCGCCCGGGCGCGTTCGGCGCTCGCCAGCGGAGCCGCGAAGCGAAAGCTGACCGAGTTCGTCGACGCCACCCGCAAGCTGGCCGCCTGACGATCGGGGCCGGACCCCGGTTTCACGACATCGACATGAGCGACATCCTCGATCGCATCCTCGCCACGAAGCGCGCCGAAGTGCGGCAGGCCGCGGCGGCCCGGCCATTGGCCGAGATCCGCCGGGCGGCGGAGGGGCGCGGCGACCTGCGGGACTTTTCGGGAGCGATCCGCCGCAAGCTGGCGCTCGGCCAGTCCGCCGTGATCGCTGAAGTGAAGAAGGCGAGTCCGTCGAAGGGCGTGTTGCGCGCCGACTTCGACCCGGCTGCGATCGCGGCGAGCTATGCCGCGAACGGCGCCGCGTGCCTGTCGGTGCTGACCGACCGCCAATATTTCCAGGGGGCGCCTGAGTACCTCGGGCAGGCGCGTGCGGCGAGCGGCCTGCCGGTGCTGCGCAAGGACTTCATGGTCGACCCCTACCAGGTGTTCGAGGCACGGGCACTCGGTGCCGACGCGATCCTGCTGATCGTGGCGGCGCTCGATGATGCGGGGCTGCGCGAACTGGAGGCGCTCGCCGCATCGCTCGGGATGGCGACGCTGGTCGAAGTGCACGATCGCGCCGAACTGGAACGGGCGTTGCACTTGGCGACGCCGCTCCTGGGCATCAACAACCGCAACCTGCGGACGTTCGAAACGACGCTCGAAACGACGCTGGCGCTGCTGCCTGCGATTCCCGACGATCGCATCGTCGTGACGGAGAGCGGCATACTTGCGCCACCCGACGTGGCCCGGATGCGGGCTGCCGGCGTGAATGCCTTCCTGGTCGGCGAGGCCTTCATGCGCGCCGCCGACCCCGGCGCCGAACTCGCACGACTGTTTTCGTGATCGATCCCGCGACGGTGGCAACGGGCTGGCGCCCGTCGCTCGAGGCCTTTCTTGCCTCCGATGATGGCCGGCGTCTGGCACAGTTCCTCGACGAGCGCCGCAGCGCCGGAGCGGCCGTGTACCCGCCGCAGCCGCTGCGCGCGCTGACGCTGACGCCGTTCGAGCGCGTGCGCGTCGTGATCCTCGGGCAGGACCCTTACCACGGGGCCGGCCAGGCGCACGGACTCGCGTTTTCCGTGCCGTCCGGAACCCCGCTGCCGCCCAGCCTGCGCAATATCTTCGCGGAGCTGCAGCGCGATCTCGGATGCCCGCCGGGGCGGGATGGCTCGCTGGAGCACTGGGCGGGCCAGGGCGTGCTGCTGATCAACGCGGTGTTCACCGTGGAAGACTCCAGGCCCGGGGCACACGCCGGATGCGGATGGGAAACGCTGACAGCGGGGCTGTTGCGCACCCTTGCCGAAGACGCTCGACCGAAGGTCTTCATGCTGTGGGGTGCGCAGGCGCAGGCGCGACGGGCTGGTCTAGGGCCGCCACATCTCGTGCTCACGGCCAACCATCCGTCACCGCTGTCGGCACGCCGAGGCCCGGCGCCGTTTCTCGGCTGCGGTCACTTCTCGCAGGCCAATGCGTTTCTGCGGGAGCACGGCCGCGGCGTGATCGAATGGTGCCGACCTGGAGGCGCCGACGTTCGCCCGGTGCCCCTGCCGTCCCGGCTAGGTTCCGAGCCAGCCTGACTTCAGCTTCTGGGCGGTGCGGCTCGCTCCGGGCATGGCCGCCAGTTCGTACTTCAACGGCGGCTGCGTCGCCAGGCGGATATCGAAGCGCATCAGTTCGTCGCGCCGGAACGCGAGACACTCGACGACGTCGCCCACGGCATAGCGGGCAAGCAGGGAGTCGAGGTTGGTGCGCGTCACGCGCACGCCGCCGAGAGCGACCAGTTCGTCGTGGGCTGACAGCCCGGACCGTTGCGCCGGCGATCCGTCGAACACATGCGCCAGCTTGCACTCGCCGCCGGAGCCCGTCGTCTTCACTCCCATCAGGGCGAAGCGCGGGCTCTCCAGTTCCGGCCGGCTGGCGCACTGGATCCCGAACGGCGCCAGCAGCGCAGCGAATTCCGGGTCGCGCGTGCCCTCGGTCCAGTCACGGATCCGGCGCGATAGCGAAAGGCCGCTGACCTGTTCCGCCACATCGACGATCTCGTCCTCTTGCACGCCGCCGTAGCTCCCGCCGCCGTCGCGCGCACGTTTCCACAGCGCGCGCATCACGTCGTCCAGCGAGGTCCGGCCCTTCGTCTCGGCGCGCAGCGTCAGGTCGAGCGCCAGTCCGACCAGCGCGCCTTTCTGGTAATAGCTGACGACGCTGTTGGGCGCGTTCTCGTCCTGCCGGTAATACTTGATCCACGCATCGAATGAGCTGTCGGCGATGCTCTGCTTCAGGCGTCCGGTGCGCTGCATGACGGTGGTGAGCGTCTTGGCAAGGGTCCCGAGGTACTGCTGTTCGCTCAGCAGGCCGGCGCGCACCAGCATCAGGTCGTCGTAGTACGACGTGAATCCCTCGAAGGCCCACAGCAGTCGCGTGTAGTTCTCCTGCGTCAGGTCGTAGGGCACGAAGGCGGCCGGCTTGATGCGCTTGACGTTCCAGGAGTGAAAGTACTCGTGGCTCGCAAGGCCGAGGAAGTTGCGGTACCCCTCGGTCGTGTCCTTCATGCCTTCGAACGGCAGGTCATCGCGCTTGCACAGGAGCGCCGTCGAGTTCCGGTGTTCGAGGCCGCCGTAGCCTTCCCCGACCGCCATCGTCAGGAACGTGTAGCGGCTGAACGGCGCCTTCCTCGAGCGGGGCTCGAACAGCCGGATCTGCTTCTCGCACACGCGCGCCAGGTCGGCCGTCAGGCGCTGCATGTCGAGCTTGGGCACGCGCCCGGTCAGCGCGATCTCGTGCGGCACGCCAAGGACGTCGAACCGCGCCAGCTCGAACGTTCCCATCTCCACCGGGCAGTCGACCAGCTCGTCGTAGTCGGCCGCCCTGTAGGTACCGAACCCGTGCCGGCGCGTACCGCGCGCGGGAGTGAGCCCGGTTGCCACCTTCCAGTCCGTGTACCGGCTGCCGGCCGGTGGAAGGATGTCCACGCTG
>Ga0316188_10000257_pt1 | contig 20906 bp, 18 predicted proteins | sample Phiworburrow1_MG_FD_204933 | JGI IMG/M metagenome (GOLD analysis project Ga0316188, IMG submission 204933) | Coastal sediment microbial communities from Maine, United States - Phippsburg worm burrow 1 | ecosystem: Environmental > Aquatic > Marine > Coastal > Sediment | place: USA: Maine... | reverse complement strand
CTAGCTTGCATACTTTCTGGAAACAATTGGTTTAGAAGGTCGCGGTAATGTTGGGCTTTTTGTTTGTCCTTGCCGTTGAAATATTTGGCCAATGCAAATAGACCCTCGGCATTGCGTGGGAATTCCTGCATGGTGCTTATCATATGGTTGACCAATTTTTCTGCCTCATCCAGGTAACCATTGGCCGCGAAGCGCGTTGCCAGCGATATCATTAATTCCGGTGTCCATCTTGGGTTGGGCTTGGCCTTCGCTGCATAGTCGGTAAAGGTGTCATAGACAATCTTCACAGTGACTTTATCGGAGCCGGGTAAGTTGAGTAACTGATGCGCTAGCTCATGATACTCATCAGAGGCTGGCTTGAACTTGGCAATGGTGAAACGTAGCCGCATTACCGTCAGGTCATTCGGAAAAGCCTGTTGTAATTGCACTAACACTTCACGTGCTTCATCGTTTTTCATTGCGGCGATCAGTTGCTGCGCCGATTGAATTGATTGACGATAAAGCTCCGCTCTCTGGCTTTCGTCAACCTGTTCGGCATTGAAGGCGTTTGGAATCAGTTTGAGGGCGGCGACGTAGGCGATCCCGGCAAAAAAGCCCCCTAGATGGGCGGCAACATTAACGTTGGTGTCAAACACGAACTCTATAATGATCTGGGAGAGAATATACAACGGTATGATCCAGATGGCGCGTGCCTTGACGTAATCAAAATAGATAAACAGGAAATAAAAAAAGTTGATCTTGCGTAAACCGTAGATCATCACCGACATGCCCAGAATACCTGCGATGGCCCCCGAGGCGCCGATGGTGGTGACGGTCTCGCCGGAATTCAGCAATACATACGTCAGCCCGGCGGCAAGGCCACAGATAAGGTAGCCGAGGAGAAATAACCAGCGGCCGAGAATAATTTCCACGCCAAAACCGAGCAACAACAACATAACCATATTGCCGAACAAATGGCCATTGTTGCCGTGTAGAAACAGATTTGTCATAAAGGTCAGGACGGAAGGCTGGTAGGGATTTAACCCGTATTTCTCCGCTACCACGCGTTGTTTGAGGCGAATAAAATGTTCATGCTGGGTGAGCCAATCCGTATAACCGATATCACTGGGTTTAATGACTAACCCCTGAGCCAGCCGTCGCTGGAAATTCCCGTCGCGGCGCATTTCATCAAACACGACCATGGCGGTGTGCGTTCCATGTTCCAGGTCCTGCCGGGAGAGCCGTTCCGTCTGCCGCTTATCAATCAGGTAGGCCTTGAGCTCGGTTTGGATCAGGCCGGATTTGAGGTAGTACTCAAATGCCTCCTGATCATAACGCTCGTCGTTGGATTGCCAGGTATAAAACAACAGGACATTAGCAAGAACTAATATCAGGGTGACGAGGGGGGGGTGATGCCAGTCAGGCTTTTTGTCTAAAGGTAAAAACATCGATTAAGTCACAAATCATTGCGCAAAACTCGTATCCAAGCTTAGAAAAGCGATTAATAATCATGAATAAGGTAGCAACAATATTTCTAGACGAATTTTGTAAAAATAACTGGCATAAAGGTGATTATGGTGGAATGCTCTAAAATTGTCACGCAAGCCGGGGGCGGGAATTTGGATAATCAGCAAGTCATAGACGCTGTTGAGCAGGCTGTTGATCAGCACCACATTTTTGGTGATCTGCTGACGACGGTCGAAAAACAGTATTTGCTCGATCGGGGTGTCGTTCGCAGTGTGTTACCCGGCATCGTAATGTGCCGGCAAGGTCAGCGAGATGATCGTGTCTTCATCCTGGTGGTTGGCGAAGTGGAGGCCAGTTCCGGACAGGACGCCAGTAAAACGCATATCGCCAGTCTCAAACAAGGCGAGCTATTCGGTGAGATCGCAGCGCTGTTTGGCATGCCGCGGGTTTGTGATATCAGTGTCACTCGTCCCTCGGTGGTACTGGAGATCCCCAGTGAGGTATTGCGCTCGATCATCGAAGCGCGTAGCGAATTGCGTGATGCGGTGATGCAACGTTTTCGTGATCGTATTACCGAGACAGCGCTGCGGGCCGTGCCGATGTTCCGACATCTGCCCGAGAGCTCTATGTTGAAGCTGGTTGAACACTCTACCCTGCTGGGTACCCCGCCTGGGAGTATCGTTATCGAAGAGGGTGAGATCGGTGATGCCTTATTTGTCATCGTCTATGGCAATTTGCGCGTGAGTCACGATATCAACGGCAAACACCTCAACCTGGCGCTGTTAAAACCCGGTGACTTTTTTGGCGAGTGGTCCTTACTTACCGGCGCCCCACGAACCGCGACGGTTTCGGCGCTCTCGCAGACTGAACTGGTCTGTGTTGAACGTGCTGCATTCCTGGATATTGTGCAGCAATATCCGGAGATCCGCGATCGCATCGATCTCGAGGCCCACAACCGCCATGATCAAATTACGACGACCGAAGCCCTCAGCGGCGAAGCCAAAGCCAGCCAAAACCTCAACGACATAAAAGATATCATTAAAAAGAACCAGTAAGCTTGGCAGTGAACTGCCAGTAGTTTACAGTACGCTTCAATTGAAGAATTGGTGGAGGAAACCCCATGTCATTTATGCATCGTGTAAAATGCTTATTTTGTGCCGTCCTTGCTTTCTCAGTATTTAATCTTTCGCTGCACGGCGTGGCCGCAGCTGCCATTGTCAGCACGGGCGATATTGTTGCTGCTGAACAAGTACAAATTGATCGCGCACAGCTCCAAACCTGGTTGGCCAAGCAGGATGTTCAGAAACAACTGATTGCTATGGGTGTGGATGTATCGGCCGCACAAGCACGGGTTGATAATATGACCGATCCGGAAGTACAGCAGATGGCGGCGCATATGAATGAGATGCCGGCCGGTGCCGGTACGGCAGAGGTATTGGTGTTGGCGTTCCTTGTGCTCGTTGTCCTGGAAGTCACGGGTGTCACGGATATCATGCCAAATATCTAAATTTTATGTTTCAGTACGTCAGGGCCACCTATAAAGCGCTAGGTGGCCTTTTTATTTGTCTGTTACTGCAAGCCTGTGCAGGTACGCCGCAGAGCGATGCCTTACTCGCTTCTACGTCGAACCCATTCCTGCGTCCGGTTGATTTGTCTCAAGTGCCTTTTTTTGCCCAGCAGGCCTATCAATGCGGGCCGGCTGCATTAGCGACCATCCTGAACCAGCAGGGCATCCGTGTTACTCCCGAGCAACTCACCGATAAAATATACATTCCACAACGCCAGGGAAGTCTACAGATTGAGATCATCCGTACCGTCCGCGAATTTAACCTGGTGCCTTACGTCATCGAGCATGATCTCGATAGCCTGCTTGTCGAGGTCAAGGCAGGTCGACCGGTGCTGGTCCTGCAAAATTTGGGTGTGAGTTGGTACCCTAAATGGCATTATGCTGTGGTGGTCGGTTACAACCTGCAAGATGAGCAAATCATCCTGCGCTCTGGGGAAATCAGGCGTTACGTCGTGAATATGCGGACGTTTGAGCATACCTGGCGGCGCTCAACCTACTGGGGCCTGCTCGCGTTACGCCCAGACGAATTACCCGTACAGCCGGATAGATGGGTGTACTTCAAATCGATTGCCGCCTTTGAACAGACACAAAACTGGACGGTACTCAACCAGGCCTATCAAACTGCTTTACAACAATGGCCGAACGATAGGGATTTCTTGATGGGTTACGGCACGGCACTATACCTGCAAAAGCGTCTTGATGAAGCCGCGGTGTACTATGCGAAGGTGTTGTCCGAAGCGGATTATGCGCCTGCACATAACAATCTTGCGCAGGTATTGGCGGAGCAGGGGAAATTTGCTCAAGCATTCTCACATGCCAGGAAGGCTATTGAGATAGGTGGTGTGCATTCCGAACAATATCGCGCCACCCTAACCGAAATACAACAACTCAAAAGCAAAGCAATACACTAAATATCATCGCAAAACCGAAGATATTAACTACGGAGTTTGCATTGTTCTGCGTCATCAATTGGAGCATCACGATATGCCATCTTCCCGTTAGCTATTGTTCGCCGCCCACCTGCAGAAAATGGCCGACTCGTCAGATTCTCGACGGCACTCGCAAGGAAACAATCTACCGCCGTCTTTCAAGAGCAGTCTTAGGCACTCACTAGCAGCTTGATTTTTATGCTGTACTTATCTGTAAGCTCCATATAATCAATCGGTTAGATCTGGCATTTAAAACAGGGGAATTGGCGGCAACAATATTTTGCTGTCATTGCTTGTTAATTGTCCGGATTTATATGGCCCTAATCGGATTGGCCGGATTGTTGCATATGAGAGGGGTACTGCCGGGGGGCACCGGATCACGGCAAGGCGCAGATGAGTGTCACCTCGCGCAACTGAACTAGCTAGCAATGATAATGAGGATTGTTTTTATGAATCGAATTATTTTGGCCATAGCGGCGATATTTCTCTACGCCGGCACTATCCAGGCAGAAGCGGAATCACAAGCCCTGGATATTCGCTTGGGAGATAACAGCGCGCGATTTATGTATGCATCGGATGTGCTCGGTGGCTCGTTTGGTTCAGCCAGCATGGATTTCGGTATCTATTTTGACGACGAGAGTGACATCTTGGCGCATGCAGGGATGTTGATCAGAAGCGACTCTCTAGAGAATCCCTTTTCTATTAGTCTTGGTTTTCGCGGTTACTATGGTGATGTCGGGAAACAGCCGGATCAGATCCCAACTAATGCGGCGGCGCTGGCGATTGGCGGTGATCTGTTGTTTGTGCCGAAAAACTTTGGTGGCTTTGGTTTTGCCGTTACTTACTATATTGCCCCGAGTGTGCTCTCGTTTATGGACATCGATCGATTTTCTGAGTTCGGTGCACGGGTGGAATTCTCAATCACAGAACAGACAAAATTAGTTCTGGGCTATCAGGATATAAAAGTCGACCGTACCGATGGTACCTCTTTAGATATCGATTCCGGATTTATTTTCGGCATAGGTTTACGATTCTAAGCGTTAACAAAACCGCGTATACTTTCTCCCCATGATTAAAGGCGTGTACTGAATTCCCGTTCAGGAGCAGCCACAAGCCGCTCAGCATAGATGGGATGGATTTCAGATTACAAAATTAGCCATGTTCACCTTTAGTAAAAGTGAAATTGTGAGCGGGTATGCCATGCTGGTTGTAACAACTGTATTTTTCGATCTATTCAACACGTTATTGAGTGTTGGTAAAGTTTCAGAAGCAGTCGGGCGTTACACCGCTGATATTCTGTGCCTGGATCGTGACGATTGGAATGCAGCTTGTTCAGGCTCAAGGAACAATCAATTCGCCTGTGTCTAATATCTAACGCATCAACAGCGGAAGTTCCCGCATGGCGGCATTCGCCGCTGGCGGAATTGTTTGATAAGGCCGTTTTTAGCTGTGAGTGTGGCATGCAAAAACCCGATGTGAATATCTTTTTACACGCGCTTGCCCAAGCAGATGCCGACCCTAAAAACAGTGTGTTTGTGGGTGACGGTGGCAGCAACGAGTTTCTGGGTGCGTGTGGCGCAAGTCTAACGACTATTTTTACAACCCAATTGAGTAAGCCGTACCATTTGGAGAAGGTGAGAGTAAACCAGGGCGCGAGTATTGATCACACTATCAATCATGTCCGAGAAGTGCTTGGTTTCTTGACCTGGTAATTCATAGCTGTTTCTGGAACATCAGCTGGGTAGTTTATTATGATTTTTTATACGTAAAATATTGAAAGCTGCAGAATTTAATGCGACAAAAATAAAAGGGGCCTTGCGGCCCCTTTTGCTTAACAATCAAATTGCGGATTGCTTAGTTTACCATTTCCTTCAGTGCTTTTAAGGGCAGGATCTTAACAACATTACGCGCTGGCTTGGCCTTGAAGATGGTCGGTTCGCCAGTAAACGGATTGATACCTTTACGGGCCTTGGTAGCGGGTTTACGTACAACCTTGACTTTGCAAAGACCTGGCAAGGTGAAAATACCTGCGCCGTTCTTTCTGACATGACCATTGATGATGCTGGTCAATTGATCGAATACAGCGACGACATCTTTCTTCTTCAACTCGGTGGCTTCAGAGATAGTTGTGTAGAGCGCTGATTTGGTCATTGGGTCTTTGATTGCCTTGACGGTTACTGGCGCCTTTTTGGCGGCAGCCTTTTTCTTTGCTTTTTTCTTTGTTGCCATTCCGGAACTCCTGAAAAGTTTGGTTAGGTGATTATAGTGATATGCTGTTTGCAGAGAAAGTACGACGATCGAGTAAACTTGCCATGCAGTCAGAATATCGTTTTATTGCAGTTACAATAGCATAATCTTAAGATATGTGGGGTCAAAAAACCAATTATTTTTCCAAAAAAAGTTCAAAAAACCCTTAAAATACAGGCTCAGATGGACCTGCCGATCTGCTAACAAAAATACTTATGGGCTGGACTCAAGCTATGGTTGAAACATTACACATCGATGTGCGGAGGCAGGGCTTACACACCCTCACAGCGCAAGTTGAGAAGCTGGTCGCAAAAGCCAAGCTCGATTCGGGTCTGTGCACACTCTTTATCCGGCATACCTCGGCCAGCCTGTTGGTGCAGGAAAATGCCGACCCATCCGCCAGGCACGATCTGGAGCGCTGGTTGAATCGACTGGTCCCGGAGAATGACGCCCTGTTTACCCATACCACGGAAGGAGCGGATGATATGCCGGCCCATATCAAGTCCGCACTGACCGCGACCTCGCTGTCGATTCCAATCCAACACGGACAATTGATGTTGGGTACCTGGCAGGGCATCTATTTGTGGGAACATCGTCATGGCGCCAGTCGGCGCGAAATCGTGATCCATATCGGGGAATAATGGCCGATCCCAAACAAGGACAACCGTTGCTCCCCTTCTCACAGTTGCGCCATGGGATGTGTTACAGCTTTTCATTGAATGACAAGGCGCAAATCGAAGGATTTTTGATCAATTGGGATGGCCGGATCCATGCCTATCAAAATTCCTGCCCGCATACCGGTGTTACTTTAAACTGGGCACCGAACCAGTTCATGGATATTGAGCAGCGTTTTATCCAATGTGGTCTGCATGGGGCCTTGTTCGAACCCGATACCGGTTTGTGTATCCATGGCCCCTGTCTGGGTCAGTCCTTGCAGGCAATTCGTGTCATCACCCGTGATGGCCAGATTTACCTAAATTCAGGTGAATGCGGGGAATAAGTCGCCAAAATAGGCGTTTTTAGCCTTAAATTTGCTTATCGGTGCTATCAAGCCACTGAATTTCATGCCGATATACAGGCTAATTCGGATAAAAATCACAGCACAGACGGAATTATGGACGCGAATACTTCACGGATTGCCATCGGTCTTCTACTTTATCTCATCATCAGTCTCGGCCACGCAGACAGCGTTTACGTGAATGACTCCCTGCGCGTAGGTGTGCGTACCGAACCCAGTAACAGCGTCGCGCCGATCGGGGTGGTGACAACTGGCATGCAGCTGGAGGTGATCCAGCGGCAAGATGACTACGTGAAGATCCGTACGGAACAGGGCCTGGAGGGCTGGATCAAGAATAGCTACGTGGTGCCAGAGCCTCCCGCCATGATTAAACTGCAGCAACTCCAGAAAGAATATGACGACTTACGTGCACGGGTGGGTAAGCATGCGGATCTGATCAAGACGACGGAAACCACGAATAAATCCTTAAGCGAGCAAATTCAAAGCCTGCAAAGCGAAAATAGCCAGTTGCAACAGGCCCTGCTAGAGGAGCAACAACGCAATCGCGAATCGGTGGGCACGTATCTCTGGCCGATATTATCCTATCTGTTGATTTGTGTCGTTGGTGTCTTGATCGGGGTAATCTGGCATCGCCGCCAGGCCATGAAACGCCTGGGTGGATTACGCGTTTAAGCGTGTCAGGCACATACGCCGACGGCCATTTCCTTTAAGGTCTCGCCGCCTTGCAGGACTTCATCGGTAATTTCAAAGACCTGTTCCTCATCCAGCCCTAATTTCGCCAGCAGCTCAGCGGGGATATCGTCCGTATCACTATCGGACATCCCATGCATTTTCAGCAAACGCTCAGACAAATTGACCAACAGGGCATACTCGCTACAGGGGCCGGCATAGGCCAGATTATGATGTTGCGCCACGGTGACGCAGATCTCCGCTGGCATATTCCAGGCCTGCATAAGCCAGTTACCGATTTCGGTGTGTGAGGCGCCGAGCAGGCGTTGCTCCATTTCCAGGATCGACTTTTCCGGGTTGGCGCTGAGCATTTTATTTAACCAGTCGTGTTCGTTGCGGAAGAACAGGTTGAGGACTAGGAAGCCGATGTCATGTAAGAGTCCGCACAAGTACGCCAGCCCAGGTTGTGGTTGTTTGCTGCGCGGCATCGCTGCGCCCAGTTGTTGTACCAGGGCCGCGCTATAGGTTGAGTGCTGCCAGAAATTCTCATGTCCCAGAGGTCCAGTCAGCGGGAGTTTGAATACCCGGCCCAGGGCATAGCCCAGAGAGAAGTGCAGGACGGTCTCATAGCCCAACACCCGAAAAATGGCATCTTTGAGCGTGGTGACCGGTTCACCCAGATTAAAAATCGCCGAATTGCTATAGCGAATGATCTGGGCGGACAGGGATACATCGTTCTCGATAATATTGACCAGGTCTTCAACAGTACTGCTTGGATTGTTACGGATGGCCAGGATGCGACTGGGCATATCCGGCATTGCGGGCAGACGATCCAGTTTTTGCAGGCGCTGTTTGATATCAATCTTGGGTTTGGAGATGGTATTTTGCTGAGTGGGTTGATTCGACTCCGAGAAGTGGCTGCCGAGCAGGGCATCATAGGCGAGTTGCTCGAGATCCATGCTGCGTACACGCATGACACGGCATTCGCTTGGGGCCTGGAAATGGACATAATCCTGGTTGGTCAAGCTCTCATCGATGATGATCTGCAAACCATGTTGATACTCGACCTCGGTGTGTGGCTGTTTGAGGCTCGAAATCAGCTTGGGGGTGATGTTTTCGTTTTCGGTATAGGTGAGCTTTCGATGCAAGATGGCGCGCAGCTCATCAAGATTCAGAAAATGATCCGCGGGAAATAGGGCCAGTACCAGCCCCTGCTCATCCTGTAAAAGGGCAACATGGCTGACACTATGCAAGGGGACGGTGTGCTGCAACCAGTCCTCTTTGAGGCTGACGGCATCCGGTGCACGCAAGGTCTCAAACTGAATGCTCTGTTTCTCTAGCAGTGCCAAGATCAAGTCGGCGAGGGACATGATCAACATCCTTATGATTTTTATGTTAAAGCCGATCCAATATTAGATGTTAATCGGCCCTGTCACAGCTAACTTTAATCAAGCCTGGTTTTGCTTGGTTACAGATTGTCACAGGGACAGCATGACCCACAAACCAGGTGTCGTGATGGGACTCACTGTTTTATGGACTGGAAGACGAATGAGTTGAGTCAAGCTGCGGCCCGGACATAAAATTACCAGGCTACGCTGCCTGGACCATCTGCTAGGATAAGGCGGGAACTGCGAGGTCTCTCACAGCACCATGCCGGTATTCTGGCGATGATAATGGTAAAATTTGTGACACTATAATAAATAGGGAATCTAAGCCCCATGCAAGAAGCAAAATTAATCACCCCTGAGCGCCTGCGTAAACTTGAACCCCTTTCCAATTTGTCGGACGAACGCCTGCAAGAATTGGTAACCCTCTCCTCGGTTGAGCGTATGCCCATCGGTGTCAGCCTGTTTCGCGAAGGGGATATCGACAATCAAACCGTTTATTTGCTCGAAGGGGATGTGCAGTTGAGCTCCTCCGACGGCAAGGTCGATCGGGTATTGACCGGTAAGCAACCCGAGGCCCTGTATCCCATCGACGATAGCCAGCCCCGGCAAGTTTCCTGCGCTGCCCTAAGCCGGGTGGATGTGTTACGGGTCGATAATAGTGTGCTCGACTATATGATGATGTGGGATCAAATGGCGGCCTCGGAGGAGGCGGAGGCTGAAGCACTGTTACAGGAGGCCAAGGCGTCAGCGCCGCAAGCGGATAAGGCCGAAACAGAAGCGCCTAAGCAGGCACCGCCACCAGCTAGCCCGAAAAAATCCAAAGATGCACAGCAAAACAAGACTGAATCCTCAGCAACAAAACCTTCGGCAGAGAGTGATGTGCCTGCGCAAACCGTAGCGGCCGATGAGGATCGCAGCTGGATACGTAAAATGCGCCACATCATGGCGTTTAAAAATATGCCACCGGCCAACATCAAGGGCTTACTGGAAAAAATGGAGACCATTATGGTCGAGGCCGGTGATGTTATTGTTAATCAGGGTGAGCCGGGTGATTACTATTACGTCCTGACCGAAGGCGAGGCCATGGTGACACGTATGGTGGAGCTGGCGAGCCTCGAACCCGGTGCCAGTTTCGGAGAAGAGGCGCTTGTGTCTGGCACCACCCGTAATGCGACAGTGACCATGAAGTCGGATGGTCTGTTGATGCGTTTGTCGAAAGATGATTTCAACGCCTTGCTCAAAGACCCGATGCTGGATCGCGTGACGCCTGATGATGCCCGTGCCCGCGTGAATAAGGGTGCGCTCTGGCTGGACGTGCGTCACGCCAAGGAATTTGCGCACTCGCACCTGCCCAAATCCATCAACATCCCCTTACATGAGATGCGCATCCGCATGGAGGAGCTGGATAACAAAAAACATTACGTCTGTGTTTGCAGCACCGGGCGTCGTAGTAGTGCCGCCGCCTTCCTGCTGGTGCAAAACGGATTTCAGGCCAGCGTGCTAAATGGCGGTCTAAAAATCATGGCGCAGGATTTACAGTAATGATTTAACCCGGCGGCCAGTGCATGGCACGGCCGGCAAGCATGTGTAAATGGATATGAAATACCGTCTGCCCGGATAAGGCGTTGCAGTTCATGACGACCCGATATCCGTCTTCGGCCACACCCAACTCGGTCGCATACTGCTTAGCCGCCAGATACAACTTCCCGATGAGTTCCGCGTCGCCGGCTTGCAGGTCGTTGATGGTACTGATATGACGTTTGGGAATAAACAGCACGTGGTGGGGTGCCTGTGGATTGATATCCTGAAAGCCGATGACGTGCTCGTCTTCGTAGATTTTTGCGGCCGGGATATCACCGTTAACAATTTTACAAAACAGACAATCTGACATGCCTCCTCCTTTGCAGAATGCTTTCGCGATGGACTGAGTTCACGGACTGGGATTGGGAAAGCGGGTATGAATGTCTTCAATGCCCGTGAGTACATCGTGATCCAGTACCAGGTCGATACTGGCAATATTACTCTTTAATTGCGCCATGGTGGTGGCACCAATAATGGTAGCCGTGGTGAATTCCCGCGAATGCACATAGGCCAGCGCCATTTGCGCCGGGTCCAGGGCATGTGCCTGCGCCAGATCGACATAGGCTTGCGTCGCCTCAACGGCCTGTGGATTACTATAGCGTTCGTAATGGGGCCAGCGAGTAATGCGCGCGCCTGCGGGTTGTTGCCCATGTAAATATTTACCCGCTAACACGCCGAAGCCCAGGGGTGAATAGGCCAACAGGCCGGTAGCCTCGCGCATAGCAAATTCCGCCAGACCAATCTCAAAGCTGCGATTTAATAATGAATACGGATTTTGAATGCTGACAACACGCGGTAATTGCCGCGCTTCGCTAAATTTCAAATACTGCATGACACCCCAGGGTGTTTCATTGGAAACGCCGACGTGGCGTATTTTGCCCGCCTTGACCAAATCGCCGAGGACATCCAGGGTCACCTCAATCGGCGTGGCATCCTCATCGTCGGCATGCGTATAGCCCAGGTGGCCAAAAAAATTGGTGTTTCGATCCGGCCAGTGTAATTGATACAGGTCGATATAATCGGTTTGCGTGCGCTGCAGGCTGGCGTTCAGGGCCGTCTCGATATTTTTGCGATCCAGCCGCGTGCCACCGTTGCGAATATGCGGGATCCAGTCGGCGCCGGGGCCGCAGACTTTGGATGCAAGGGTAATTTTTTCACGAGACTGGCGAGACGTTATCCAGTGACCGATAATTTCTTCTGTCTTGCCATAGGTTTGTGCGCACGGTGGGATGGCATATAACTCGGCAGTATCAAAAAAATTCACGCCCTGTGCAACGGCATAATCCATTTGCTCAAAGGCCTCGTCCAGGGTATTTTGTTCACCCCAGGTCATACTGCCGAGGCAGATGGCGCTGACTTCAATACCCGTATTGCCCAGTTGACGGTAGTGCATACTTATTCCCGTATTAGCGCGAGAGAAATAAGGTCAGGACACCGGTATAGCCATACAAACGGTTGCCGGCTATCTCGCCGTTGGCGTAAAAGCCCACCAGAGGAACATCACCGATAATATTCGCGATCAATTCCAACTCACGGTTCGGTTCACCGAACATGTGATGCCCGCGACCCATGCAGCTGAAATACAAACCACCTTTGATCTTATTCTTGGCGCGCGTTTTGAGTTTCGTGACCATACGTTCGAGGTCTTCGATGGCGGTTTTGCCGTCGCGTTTGCAAAACATGATGGTGCTGCCGGTTTGCAAGTACTCACCGACGGCGATGGCCCCGGAGTCTGGATCGATGCCCATCAGATTGCGCACCAGGTAATCGCCGGTGTCGGAGTCGGCCACCGGAAAGCCCGCAAAGATGTAGCCACCGATGCGATTGAGATCTCGTGCCAAGACTTCGCCGATATCCTCTTTCATTACGTCAAGGGCGGGGCGCTGATCAATACTGATAGCGATATTGTTCTCTATCTCGCTAAGTACATGCACCGGGCCAAGGGGTGAACAACCCTGGGTCAGGCCGGTGATCAGGGCGACGCTGTCTTCAAGTATCACACCGGAGAGATTACCCTCCACGATCTCATCGGCAATCTGATAGTGATAGGAATTGGAGGAAGTGAGCCCACCCACTAGATAACCATTGCCGATTTGCTCGGGAAACTGCTCAATGATATTCGGCATTTGCCCATTGCGCGGATCGCCGTGCACGATGCCAACACGCACGCCCATGGCCGGTGGCAGCTTTGCGGCATCCTCCGGTGATGTGAACAGGTGAAATTGAGATTCCGGGATATCACTGATCAGCATAACAATAGCCGGTTGCTCTGTGTATTCCTTGCGCGTGCAGCACACCGCCATGCCGACGGTACCGACCCAGTGTTCCAATAAACTTTCCTGACGCAGGGCGCGGAGAATCTCGCCGAGATGGCCGGCATGACTGTCAGTCACATAAATAAACCCCAGACTAGCCTCAGGTGGTAATGCTCCGAGTTGCTCAATGCATTCGTCGATGGCCAGTTGCCAGTCAGTCTGTTGGGAGTGGGCGAGTAAGAAATGATCCATGCACACAGTATAAGGGGTTTGCCATAAAAAAGCCGGGCTGTGCCCGGCTTATGTGGGTGTATCTACCGCAAACCCTAGCCCTTTTTCTTTTGCTCAATGAGGTTATGGATTATCGGGTTTAAAACCAGTTCCATTGCAAAGCCCATTTTACCGCCGGGGACGACAATGGTATTGGGGCGTGACATGAAGGAATCGGTAATCATGTTTAACAGATAGGGAAAATCCACTGCATCATGTTTACGGAAGCGAATCACGATGAAACTCTCATCGGGGGTCGGGATATCGCGGGCGATGAACGGGTTGGAGGTGTCCACGGTGGGCACACGCTGGAAGTTGATATCCGTGCGTGAAAACTGTGGCGTAATAAAGTGCACATAGTCATCCATACGGCGCAGGATCGTGTCCACGATGGCCTCCGCCGAATAACCGCGCTGGGCATTGTCACGATGGATCTTCTGGATCCACTCCAGGTTTACGATCGGGACCACACCGACCAATAAATCCGTGTGCTTGGCGACATTCACTTCCCCATCGACCACGCCGCCGTGCAGGCCTTCATAAAACAGCAGATCGGTCTTTTCTTTGATGTCTTCCCAGGGGGTGAATTGACCCGGTGCGAGTTCGGCGCCCAGACGGGCATTGTGCTGATCGGCTTCTTCTTCGCTGTGCAGGTAGTAGCGGCGTTTGCATGTACCGGTTTTGCCATAAGTCTCAAAGGTCTCAGCCAGGGTATCGAAATGATTCGCCTCCGGGCCAAAGTGACTAAGCTGCTTTCCATTGCTGGCGAATTCCGCAATCACCTTTTTCATTGCCTGGCGATCGTAGCGATGATAGCTGTCGCCCTCGATAATCAGCGGATCGATCTTTTCCCGAAAGAAGATGTGTTCAAAGGCGTTTTTAACCGTGGTGGTGCCCGCACCAGAAGAGCCCGTGACGGCAATGACCGGGTGTTTAGCAGACATGATGTGCTCCTAAATGCTTGGAATAATTTTGTTTAGACACAGATAAGCGTTTGATTTAACGCTATTTTTTATCCGGCCCCCTGAAATCGAGCCGCCTATTGTACTGAAAACCCCCAGGCGTGTAACCCTTGATCCGCCAGGGTTAGTTCGTGTAGGCGGCGCCGTCCGGCCGTCAGGATTTCCTGGCCTGTTCCCGGGCGATGGCGCGATATCCAATATCGGTACGGTAGTAGGCGCCTTCCCAGCGGATCTTGCGGACCTGGTCGTAAGCGCGTTTTTGGGCCTCGGCGACGCTCTCGCCTAAGGCGGTGACACACAGCACGCGCCCTCCGCTGGTGACGATGTGCTGATCCTTCATCGCTGTGCCCGCGTGAAAGACCTTTAGGTCAGGACCTAAATCCGGCTTGTCGACGCCGTTGATCGTTTTACCCTGGACGTAGTCGCCCGGATAGCCGCCGGCGGCCATGACGACACCCAGGGCGGCGCGTGGGTCCCATTGCGCCGTCATACTATCCAGCCGTTTATCGACCGCAGCCTCACACAGGGCGACCAGGTCGGCCCGCAGGCGCAGCATGATCGGCTGGGTCTCCGGGTCACCAAAGCGCACATTGTATTCGATTACCTTGGGCGAGCCGTCACTCATGATCATCAGGCCCGCATACAGAAAGCCAGTGTAGTCATTGCCCTCGCTGGCCATGCCCTGGACGGTGGGTTCGATGACCTCACGCATGATGCGCGCATGGATCTCCGGGGTGACCACCGGGGCGGGTGAATACGCGCCCATACCGCCGGTATTGAGGCCGCTATCGCCATCACCAACGCGCTTATGGTCCTGGCTGGTGGCCATGGGCAGGATGTGGCTGCCATCGACCATGCAAATAAAGCTGGCCTCCTCGCCATTGAGGAATTCCTCGATCACCACTCGATGCCCGGCGTCACCAAAAGCATTGCCGGCGAGCATATCCTGGACCGCGTCGATGGCCTCCTGTTCGCGCATCGCCACGATCACGCCCTTACCCGCGGCCAGTCCATCGGCCTTGATCACGATCGGCGCGCCCTGTTCCTTTATATAAGCAATCGCTGGCTCAACCTCGGTGAAATTTCGGTAGGCCCCGGTGGGAATCTCATGACGGGCAAGGAAGTCCTTGGTAAAGGCCTTGGAGCCCTCGAGTTGGGCGGCACCCTTGCTGGGACCAAAACAGCGCAGGCCCTGGGCGGTGAATTCATCGACGATCCCGGCCACCAGCGGGGCCTCGGGGCCGATAATGGTCAGATCGATCTGGGTTTGTTTGGCAAAGTGGATGAGGGACGGAATGTCCTGGGCCCCGATGGGTACGTTTTCAACTTTAGGTTCCTGCGCGGTACCGGCATTGCCTGGTGCGACATACACTTTTTCTACCTTGGGCGATTGCGCGGCTTTCCACGCCAGGGCGTGTTCGCGACCGCCACTACCCACGATGAGTACATTCATGCTTTATTCCTGTTCTTGTCTATATCATCAGGGCGCAAATAGTGCAGTGACTGGCAGAGGAGATCAAGTGATTATCAGGGTTGGGAAATGTTTTCAGCTTTGTTGTGGTAGAGCAGATATTTGGTGGTCTCAAACATGCCGAATACGATAGCGCGCATTTGCTCGCTGAGTTCGGGATGTTGTTGGAGGACATTGGCGGTGGTGTCGGCTGCGTTCAGATCGGTCAGGTGTGCATTTTCTCCATCCTCGCGGATTTGAAAGTAGTAGTTCTGACTGACCAGACCGAGTGTCGATAATTTATCGTGTCGGAACGTAAAGGCATAGCGGGAATCGTCGAACTTAGGATCAAACAAATCTCGCCCTAGAGTGGTATTCACATAATTCATACCAGCCAAGCCCGCGAGCGTGGGTAGCAAATCAAGTTCAGAGGCGGCTTTCTCGATGCGTTGTGCCGGTAATAATTTTGGCGCATACAAAATCAATGGCGTGAGCATGCCATTGAGTTCAGTTTGAGTCAGATAAGGTTTGCTGTGGTCGCCGCTGTAACCGGTGATACCGTGGTCACCATAAAATACAAAGATCGTATTGTCGAAGTAGGGCTCTTTTTTGGCCTCTTCGATGAAATAGCGAATACTGTGATCCAGAAAGCGGAAGGCATTGAATTCATCGTTACTGATAAAGCCACTGTGCTTGAGCGCCTTACTATCCACTTCGCGTCGTTCGAAGCCAAAGCTCTCCTCCGGGAGATGATACGGACGGTGATTACCCGAGGTCTGGATGATGGCGAAGAAGGGTTTCTCCTGTTTACGCAGCACCCAATTGGTTTCTATGAACAGACTCAGATCATCAATACCCCATACGTCCATACGTGGCCGGGTATAATCGCCTTCTTCATACAAATGCAGACCTTGTATATTGTTCTGCAAGATGCCGCGGATGTTACCCCAGTTGGCGCTACCGCCGATGAAATAAAATTTTTCATAACCCTTGAAATCGTTGATGATGGTATGTTGATCCACCACGAGCGGATTGCGTGTCGAGGTCTTGTGCAGTTCGATATCCGGTAAACCCGTCATGGCCGCGAATACCGAACGTGCGGTTCCGGTGTGCGGTGCATAATAGTTGGGGAAAAAGATACTTTCCTTGGCGATTTTGTCGAAATAGGGTGTCGGGTCCAGGGGGTTGCCATAACTGCCGGTTTTGTAGGCGGCAAAGGATTCCAGAAACACCATCACAATATTCGGCGGCGGATTATGGACGGCCTTGGTTGGGAGCACATGTCGTGTGTAATCAAGTTTGGTTTTATTCGGATGTGTTAACCCCAGGTAGTCACTCATGACATCGTAATATTCGCGCGTCTTGTTTTCATCAAACACCACATTTTTGTTTTTCATGGTATTGAAGAAATACAGTACCGGATTGGATGCCACCGATGCCGCATAGGCATTGGCACTGAAGTAGGCGTCACTCCAGCGCAAGGGATAATAGGAGAACTTCCCAAAGATCCCGAACACGAACAGGAAAAAGCCTAGCGGTGCAATCCACAGCTTGTGGCGTATCTTAATCACGGGTGCCGGTTGGCGGGCAAAGTAACGCAAGATGTGATTGACGACATATGCGTCCAGCGCAATCAAAAAGATGATGAATAGCGACCATGGAATGACCGCATAGGATTGCCAGACCATATCGACAGAGGTGTCAAAATTATCCAGAAAGCGCAACACGGTCGCATCGACACGTTTGTGTAAATAAGCGAAATGACCGAAGTCGACCATATAGAAAAGCAGCACAGCGCTGGCAGCGAGGACGAGATAGGTCAGCCACACATAGCGAGTGACATTACTGCGAAAGGGGCTGATGAATGGGATCCAACCCAGTAACAATACAGGCAGCAATACATACAAAGTCAGGCGTAAATCGAATTTGGTACCGAGATAAAACGCATATAGCAGGTTATCCAAGGGCACAGGGTCCGCTGAATTGTTGAACATTGACCAGAAGATCAGCCGCATCCCAAACAGGATCACCAGCGTAAGTGCGGTGATGGCGAGGATGAAGCGAAACAAGCGTGGAATTCTGTCAAAAAAATCTATGGATTTCACAAAAGCGGGTCTATTAATTGGTAGTTAATCAAAGGGATGCTAGCATGGTCATTATGCTGAAAACATCGACCGCCCGAGTATACAATAAGTTCCTTAATAAATAGTGATTGGACCTGTGAAAAAGCCAACCCGCATCTTAAAGCTCATCATCGGCGTAGTCGCCTTACTTGGAGTCGCTACGGCCGGTTGGTATGCGCTGGTCTTTTTCGAGAGTCAGGTCACCGGTGAACGCGCTGCCTATTTACAGATGGCGGCTCCGCATGGCATGACCCTGCGCTGGGGAACGGCGAGGTCGGCAGCTGATACGGTGTATTACGGCCGTACCGCCGACCAGCTCGACCAGCAGCAAGTCGAGCCGAAGAGCACGGTCAATCACCGGATTCGACTTGAGGGACTGCAACCTGATACCCGTTACTATTACCGGATTCAACATCAGGGAGCGTGGCTGCAAACGCAGGCCGACTGGTTTGTCACCTCACCCTTACCCGGCACGCCACGTGCGGTACGCGTCTGGCTCTGGGGTGACCCGGGAAAACCGAGGGAAAAGATCCCGGTGCGCGATGCCGGTCTCAAGTGGTTACACGAACATGCTCAGGGGCGAGGGGCCTATACGGATATTGTCTTGACGACCGGGGATAACGCTTACCCCAATGCCACCAATGCCGAGTATCAACGCGAGTTTTTCCTGCCCTACAAAGAGATATTAAAAGATATTCCCCTGTGGACGGTGTTGGGTAATCACGATGCACGCCGTTGGACATTTTATAAATTGTTCGATCGCCCGACGCAGGCACAAGCCGGTGGACTGGCATCCCACTCCGAACACTATTTTTCTTTTGATTATGCCCAGGCGCATTTCATTTTACTGGATAGTCATCACTATGACCTGTCGGCCAAGACGGCGATGACGGATTGGTTGCAGCAGGATATTCAACAGACCAGACAGAAATGGGTGATCGTGCTGTTCCATCACCCACCATACACCGGCGGTACTTATGACTCTGACAACGAAAAGCAAAGCCGCGGGCGCATGAAGAAAGCCCGCGAGAATCTGATCCCGGTGTTGGAAAAATTGGGCGTGGATCTGGTGATCAACGGTCATAGCCACGTGTATGAGCGTTCACACCTCGTCCATTGTCACTATGGTTTATCCAGCACGTTTGCCAACTGGATGATCATGGATAAGGGCAAGCTGGAGGCGCAGCAACGCATTTATGAGAAAGCCAGGCCATTTGCCAGTGGCTATACCGGAACCATGTACATGGTGTTGGGATCATCGGGCGAAGGTAATAAACGCAATATCGAACATCCGGCCTTACCGTTCACCTCGGCGAAAGCCGGTTCGGTGGTGATGGATATCGACGGGGACTCTCTGACCTCACGGTACATTACCGCTGATGGGAGTGTGGAAGATGAATTTCGAATCGTGAAAACTGACACTGCAGCCAAACCTGCCATGACTTGCCAGGCTGACTAACGATATATAAGTGGAATTGTGCAGTCGCAGGTTTCGCAGACTTAATGTCGAAAATGTCGCATGCCGGTAAAGACCATTGCCATACCGTGCTCGTTGGCCGCGGCAATCACTTCCTCATCGCGCATCGAACCACCGGGTTGGATCACGGCGGTAATCCCCGCTTGCGCGGCTTGATCGATCCCATCGCGAAAAGGGAAGAAGGCATCGGAGGCCATCACCGCCCCTTTAACTTGCAAACCCGCGTGTTCGGCCTTGATCGCGGCGATGCGCGCGGAATTGACTCGGCTCATCTGACCAGCACCGACGCCGATGGTCATGTCGCCCTTGCCATAGACAATGGCGTTGGATTTCACAAACTTGCTGACCTTCCAGGCGAATAACAGATCCCGCATTTCCTCTTCACTGGGTTGGCGAGTGCTCACTGTTTTCAATTCGTTATATAAAGCCAGGTCGGCATCCTGCACCAACAGGCCGCCGTTGACGCGTTTTAAATCCAGACGGGGATGGCTCTCGTTTGACCACTGGCCGCATTCGAGCAGGCGCACGTTTTTCTTTTCACTGACGGCCTTGATCGCATCGGCGCTGATTTTCGGCGCAATGATGACTTCCACAAACTGGCGTTCGACGATGGCCATGGCGGTCTCGCCATCGAGTTCCTGGTTGAAGGCAATGATGCCGCCGAAAGCAGATTCCGGATCGGTTTGATAGGCTCGATCATAGGCATGCAAGAGAGAGTCGCCGATGGCCACACCACAGGGATTGGCGTGTTTGACAATCACACAGGCCGGGCCGTCATTAAATTGCTTCACGCATTCGAGCGCGGCATCGGTATCACCGATATTGTTATAGGAGAGCTCCTTGCCCTGTAACTGTTTGGCCGTGGCGACGCTGGCTTCACTTTGATTGGCTTCAATATAAAATGCCGCCGACTGATGCGGATTCTCGCCATAACGCATGGCCTGGATTTTGTGGTATTGACTGTTGAAGGTGCGCGGAAATAATTCTTTTTCACCCTTGGCATTGATCGCACCCAGGTAGTTGGCGATGGCACCATCGTATTGTGCCGTGTGTTCGTAAACCTTGACCGCGAGATCAAAACGGGTGGCGTTATCGACAGCCCCTTTGTTGGCTTTCATCGACTCGAGCACGCGAGCATAGTCACCGGTGTTGACTACCACGGTGACGTCTTTGTGATTCTTGGCGGCGGCGCGCAACATGGTGGGTCCGCCGATATCAATATTCTCAATCGCCACCGTCAGGTCACAGTCGGGTTTGGCCACGGCCTGCTGAAACGGATAGAGGTTCACGACTACCAGGTCGATGGGTGGTATGCCATGCGCGGCCATTACTGCGTCATCGGTACCACGCCGACCCAATAAACCGCCGTGGACTTTCGGGTGCAGGGTCTTGACGCGTCCGTCCATCATCTCCGGGAAGCCGGTGTAATCCGAGACTTCGATGACGGCTACACCGTTATCACTCAGCAGTTTGGCGGTGCCACCGGTGGAGAGGATTTCAATCTGGAAGTTATCGTGTAATTGC
>Ga0316188_10000255_pt1 | contig 20945 bp, 15 predicted proteins | sample Phiworburrow1_MG_FD_204933 | JGI IMG/M metagenome (GOLD analysis project Ga0316188, IMG submission 204933) | Coastal sediment microbial communities from Maine, United States - Phippsburg worm burrow 1 | ecosystem: Environmental > Aquatic > Marine > Coastal > Sediment | place: USA: Maine... | reverse complement strand
TACACCGACAAGTTGCCGGGACAGGTGGACCGGACAACCGGGCGGGTACACACCTCCTATCACCAGGCGGTGGCCGCCACCGGAAGGCTGTCCTCCTCAGATCCAAATCTGCAGAATATTCCCATCCGGACCGCCGAGGGACGGCGCATTCGCCAGGCCTTTATCGCCCCCGCCGGACATAGCCTGATCGCAGCCGATTACTCCCAGATCGAGCTTCGCATCATGGCCCACCTGTCCGGGGACCCGAGCCTGCTCAAGGCCTTCGCCGAGGATCGTGACATTCACCAGGCCACCGCCGCCGAAGTTTTCGGCGTATCCCTGGACCAGGTCAGCAAGGACCAGCGACGTTCCGCCAAGGCGATTAATTTCGGCCTGATTTACGGCATGTCGGCATTCGGACTCGCCCGCCAGTTAAATATCGGCAGGGGCGAGGCCCAGGACTATGTGAATATGTATTTTGAGCGCTATCCCGGTGTGAAGACCTACATGGACAACACCCGCCAATTGGCCAAGGACCAGGGCTACGTGGAAACTGCCTTTGGTCGCAGGCTGTACCTGCCGGAGATCAATTCCCGAAACGGCCAGCTCCGTCAATATGCAGAACGCAGCGCCATCAACGCACCCATGCAGGGCACCGCCGCGGACATCATCAAGCTGGCCATGATCCAGGTGGATCGCTGGCTGGGCGAGTCGTCCCTGGACGCCCGCCTGATCATGCAGGTACACGATGAACTGATTGTGGAAGTAGCAGACCCGATTGCCGCCCAGGTTCAGAAAGAGCTGACCAAGCGCATGAGCGGCGCGGCCAGCCTGAAAGTTCCGCTAAAGGTGGAAGCCGCCTGCGGTATCAACTGGGACGAGGCCCACTAGCTCCACTAGCTCTACTGGCTCTCGGGGGTCGCGTCCGGGGGCTCGAAGAATGCTTCCAGCGCGGTCCGGGCCTCTTCAAGGCCGGTCTTCTTGGTGGCCGAAAACAGCTGGACCGTTGCCGATTCACCCACCTCTTTGCGCACCTTGAGCAAGGTTGCGGCCGCCGCCCCACGGCTTAACTTGTCCGCCTTGGTCAACAGAATGTGAACCATACAGCCATTGGAGGTGGTCCATTCCAGCATCTGCTTGTCGAAATCCGTCAAGGGATGACGGCAATCCATCACCAATACCAGGCCCGTCAGCGAGCGCCGGCCGACAAAATATGACTCCATCAGGGTACGCCAGTGACGTCGAATGGCCTCCGGCACCTTCGCGTAGCCATACCCTGGCAGATCCACCAGCCTGCGCTCATGATCCAGGGCGAAAAAGTTCACCAGCTGGGTGCGGCCCGGGGTTTTACTGGTCCGCGCCAGGCCTTTGCGGCCGGTAATCGTGTTCAGGGCGCTGGATTTGCCCGCGTTGGAGCGTCCCGCAAAGGCCACTTCCTGCCCCTCATCGGGCAAAAACTGGTCGCCGCGGTTGGCGCTGGTCAGAAATTCAGTGTGAGGATAAGTAGACACGGTAATTTTCGTTCGCTTCAGATATTCGGGAGACAGGCTATGTCGTGTACAATTGGCATTTTTGCGCAGGCTCGGCATGCCACAGCCTGCGAGAGTATCACCGTACGGAGCAATAACGCCATGAAGAAGCTCGCTGTCTGTCTCAGCATTTGTCTCGGGCTCGGCCTAATTACCCAGGCACACGCCGAAGGCAATGCCGAAGCCGGCAAGGCCCGATCTGTCACCTGTGCCGCCTGTCATGGCGCCGACGGTAACAGCATGAACCCGCAGTGGCCCAGCCTTGCTGGTCAAAACGCCAGCTACCTGGAGCGCCAGCTCAATGCGTTCAAGTCCAACGCCCGCCAGAATCCCTTGATGGGCCCCCAGGCCATGGCCTTGTCTGACCAGGATATCGCTGATTTGGCAGCCTACTACAGCAGCCAGCAAATCCAGGGCGGCACCGCCGACCCCGAACTTGCCCCTGCCGGTGAACGCCTGTATCGCGGCGGCAATCTGGAAGCCAATATCGCAGCCTGCGCCGCCTGTCATGGCCCGACCGGAAAGGGCAACCCTGCCGCATCGTATCCGGCATTGGCCGGCCAGCATTCGGATTACACCATTGCACAGCTCAAAGCCTATCGCGAAGGCTCGCGCAAGACTGACAGCGCAATGAACCAGATGATGCGTGGCGTGGCCGCCAGGATGACCGATAGCGAAATGGCCGCAGTGGCCAGCTATATCCAGGGACTGCGCTCTGAATAAGATCGCAGGCACAACGCTGATTTATTGAAATTGATAAAGGGACTACCTATGCAACGACTTATTTTATCCAGTGTATTGGTCATGCTGCTACTGGCTGCCGGTTGCAGTAAGAACGACACTGATCAACCGACTGCCCAGCCTGCCACCACCGAGCAGCAAGCTCCCGCAGAAGAAGTCAGCGCCCCGGTGGAGACTGAAAAGGCCGTTGCAGAAGTTGTCGAAGATGCGGTGGAGTCAGGAGAGGGCGAGGTTACCCCTGAGGCCCAGGCCAATAAGGAAATTCGCCTGGCCCAGCCAACCCCGGCGCCCCTGGCCACCAGGTTTGTTGCTGGCAAGCACTACACCCTGATCAATCCTGTGCAGCCCACCAGCAGCGCACCTGATCAGATCGAAGTGGCAGAGTTCTTCATGTACACCTGCCCGCATTGCTATACCTTCGAACCCTATGTGCAAACTTACATGGCCAAAAAGCCGGCAGATGTGAATTTCATTCGCGTGCCGGTAGTGTTTAACCAGACAGCTCAGTTGCATGCCCGGGCGTTCTACACCGCCGAGGTCATGGGAATTCTTGAAACCACTCATTACCCCATGTTCAAGGCCATCCACGTGGACCGGAACATGCTGGCCAGCGAAGAGGCGATAATCAGCCTGCTGACGCCCCTGGGTGTGGACGAGGCGGAGTTCCGCAAGAACTTCAATTCCTTTGCAGTGGACACCAAGATGCGCCAGGGAGCCACCATGGCCCGTCGCTTCCAGATCAGCTCGGTGCCTAACGTGATTGTTAACGGCAAGTACCTCACCGGTGGCGCAATGGCCGGCAGTTACGAAACCTTGCTGGAAATCATCGACGAGTTGGTGATGATCGAACGCTCTCGCTAGAAAAATCATTTGAACTGAGTATAAAAAGGGGCCCCACGGCCCCTTTTTTTTGGTCGTGAAAATCAACTGCCCAGGGCCAATTCACCGCTATTAACGCCAGCCTACGGCAAGCTCTGATTGACAGTTCTCCGGGATCGGGCTATTTCTGATGTATGGCTGATCTATCACGAGCCAGCGCATTGTTGGCGGCAAGGAATGCCAAGCCATTGTCTCGAAGACAGGTGGTGTTGCGGATCGCCTTGATCATCAGCATCGCAGAAACCGTCATCATGTTGGCCCTGAGCAGGCTTGAGCCCGGTGCCAGCCCTCTGCTCTTCGCCCTCCAGGACGGTGTTCTGCTGATCCTGGTTTCTACGGGTCCCATTTATCTCTGGGTGGTCAGGCCATTTGACCAGGCCCATGAGGACGCAACCCGGCACATCGGCTATCTGGCCTATCACGATCCCCTGACCGACCTGCCCAACCGCCGGATGCTCTTTGAACATCTTGAGCATCGACTGGCTGCCTGCGAACGCCACAACAATTACGGGGCGCTGTTGCTACTGGACCTGGATGGCTTTAAGAAAATTAACGATTCCCAGGGTCATGACGTTGGCGACCTTCTGCTCCAGAAAATTGCCCAACGCCTGGAGCAGAGTAGACGACAGGAAGACATCGCGGGGAGACTCGGGGGCGATGAGTTTATTGTGCTCGCCCAGCAACTGGCCTCAAGCCGGGAAATAGCAGAGAAAAAGGCCTTTCGTATCGCACGCAAACTCCAGGAATCGCTAATTGAGCCCATCATCTACGATGGGATGAAACTGGAAATTGGATGCAGTATCGGTATCAGGCTAATGGAGCCACAAAGAATCAGTACGGCCCAGGCGATCAGGGAGGCGGATATTGCGATGTATCGCGCCAAGCGAAATCGCAACAACGGGATACAGGTATTTACGGCCACGCAACCAGTACCCGCCACCACTGCCGGCCCAGTCCATGCACGCGCCATAAGCGGCCTTTAAAGTTATCAATCGAAAGCGCGCTCTGGAATAGCCGTTAAATTTCATAGACAACGCTGTCAATTCGACTGCGTTTTGCTGCAACTGATTGCTATGCAGAATAAAGCTCAATTCCTTGGGCCGTGGCTAAAAACGCCCCAGAATTCCACACTGTGAAATAAATTCAGACAAAACGCAGAAAGTCAGGGATTTATGCGCTTTAATTAACTAGAAATGTTTGTTTGGAAGTCAATAAATAGGTATGTTCTGTAAGGTCGTGTTTCAGAATTCTCTTCGAAGGTTTTTTGCTGACACGGCCGCTAACAATAATCGATGACGCCAATCGGGCGAATAATCAGGGGGCCATAGCCAATGCGAAGCAGTACTCCTTTTGCGGAATCGCAAAATCCCGAAACAGAATCTAATAACTTATTGAAGGCTCGACACACCCTGACCCCTCTTGCAGCGGCCATGGTAGCTGTCCTGTATCCCGGGTCAGCAGTGCTTGCCCAGGAAGACGCCGAAAAGGAAGATGGCAACGACTTTACGATTGAAGAAATCATCGTCACGGCCACCAAGCGGCAGGAAAGCCTCCAGGACATTGAGCAAAGTATCAGCACCTTCGGCACCGATGCCATCGAGAAGATGCAGTTCAAGAACATGGAGGATTATCTCAAGGCCCTGCCCAGCGCCCAGTTGACCTCCAGCCAGCCGGGGCGCAACTCCCTGCAGATGCGTGGCATTTCAACCGGCGCTTACGAGTACCGCACCGAATCCCAGGTGGCCATGTACCTTGATGAGCAGCCTATTACGTCTATTTCCCAGATGCCCGAAGTGCGCATGGTAGACATCGCGCGTATCGAGAGTCTGCCGGGACCCCAGGGAACATTGTTTGGCGCAAGCTCCCAGTCGGGCACCATGCGCATCATTACCAACAAGCCCAGCATGGATAGCTTCTCCGGTCAGGTTGATGCAACCGTGGGCACCACCCATGGTGGTGACGAAAGCTACGATGTCAGCGGTCACCTGAACTTACCGATCAGTGACAAGTTCGCACTCAGGCTGGTCGGCTTCGCATCCCACGATGGCGGCTACGTTGATGTTGTCCCCATGGACACCTATATCGAGCCCGACCCGCGTTTCGGTGACGGTCCTGGCGGACAGTCAAATAATGACGACGTCGTCGAGGACAACCAGAATACCTACGATCAGATAGGCGGCCGCATCCACGCTCTCTGGCTGATTAATGACAAGTGGACACTCGATGCCTCACTGATCGGACAGACAGGCGAAACCAATGGTTCCTGGGAGTCAGATCCCGGATTGGGCGACTATAAGGTTGCCAAGTTCTTCGACGAATACAGAAATGATCAGTGGTGGCAGACTTCAGCCACGTTCACCGGTGACCTGGGCTTCGCGGAATTCACTTCCACGAGTTCCTACTTCGAGCGTGAGTCAGACTACCGCTGGGACAACATGGCCTACTTCCAGGAATGGAGCTACGTAGGCTGGCCCGTGTATGACTTTAACTACGCATCGGGCGGCACCATCTACAACGACCAGATCCAGACCCGCTTCGCCCAGGAGTTCCGCCTGGCCTCCCAGAGCGAGAGCAAGCTGCAGTGGATGGTCGGTGCGTTCTACGACAACACCTACGATGAGTGGGACTATGGCTTCCAGCTGCCCGACGGCGTGTTTGCCCAGACCGACGCCTGGTATGCGAGCAACTACAACTACTACTATGGCGCCTGTGTTTACGCTGCCAACGGCTTCGACGTGGCCTGTCCGCTTCCGGAAACAAACTGGACCTACTACAACAACATGCAGCGGACCATCAAGCAGACTGCAGTGTTCGGCGAACTCAGCTACGACCTTACTGACAAGCTGACCGCCACGGTGGGCTATCGCTGGTTCCAGAATGACCGTGAAGACTACAACCTGAACACCCAGCCGTTTGGCAAGGCGCCTCCCGGCGCTTACTACGGCACGATTGGTACTGACCTGCTGCCTGGCCTGGAGGAGTATAGCGGTACGACGAGCGACTCCATCGGCAAGATCAGTCTCAAGTACGCCATCGACGACTACCGCATGGTGTACGGAATAATCAGTGAAGGGTTCCGCCTGGGCGGCACAAACAATCCCAGGGCGGTTGCTGAAGGATGGATCACACCCGAGTACGTTCCCGATAAGATGACCAACTATGAGATCGGCGCGAAGACAGAATGGCTGAACAGGCGACTGACCTTGAACGTTGCCGCGTTCCTCATGGAGTGGGATAACATCCAGATCAATTCCCGGGTAGGCCCAACCTTCAGAGAATGGTGGGCACGAGGCACCTGGAACGGCAAGACCGGCGAATCTGTAGGCCTTGAGCTCAATGGCACTTTCCATGTCACCCAGAACTTCCTGCTGGAAGGCAACGTGTACATCGCTAATTCGGAGTACACGGACGACACGTATTCGCCGAGATGCCCCGAGGATGCTCCGCCGGAAGACGAGTGCGAACCGTGGCTCGAGAACGGAACAGCCATGCCCGGCGCGCCGGACCTGAAATACTGGGTAGCAGCCGAGTACACCGTTCCCAATGCATTCGATCTTCCAGGCGACCTGTGGTTCCGCTATGACACCAGCTTCCAGGATGAGGTATGGGCCAACACCACGGCTACTGCTGAAAATGATCCGAACGGAATCATACCGGCCTGGCGGAGTTCGAACCTGCAGGTAGGTCTGTCACTGGATAACGACTGGACGGTCAGGCTGATGGCCCGCAATGTCTGGAACAACAAGGGCACCAATGACTTGAGCACCAGCACGTATTATGCGGACTGGTACGAGGGTGTGACCGGAGAGGACCCGGGCTGGGGCCGGTACATCCGGACTTATCAGAGACCCAGAACGATCAGCCTGAGTGTGACAAAGAGGTTCTAGTCCGAAGTCGATGAATGAGTTTTTCGCTCATCTAAAGTAAAAAGGGGCCCGGTTTCTAACCGGGCCCTTATTTTTTGCGCCGACTGAATTTGGCCGTCTTGCCAACTAACGTGGCCAGCCCCTAATATGACCGACCTTACCTGCGTCAACGAAATGAATAACAGGATTTGGAATGACAAAGCTCGTCACTACATCAGTTATCAGAGGTAGCAACCAGGGCGAAAGCCATGGCGGCGTGTACTTGCTGGACCTGGATGCGCAAACGGTCTCGCAGACCATTGACTGGGATAAGGCTGATATTGACTGGCAAGGGCGCGGCTGGGACCGTGGCCTGCGTGGAATCGCCTTTGACGCAGAGACTGTGTACATCGCTGCCAGCGACGAGCTTTTTGCTTACACCCCCGAATTTGAACTTATTGGTTCGTGGAAAAATGCCTATCTTCGCCATTGCCACGAGATCAGTATCTTTGAGCGAACACTGTTCCTGAGTTCGACCGGGTACGACAGCATCCTGGCGTTCGACCTGGACAGCAAAGAATTCAGCTGGGGAATGCACCTCAAACAAGAGGATTTCCAGTACAAGGCGTCAATTTATGACCCGCTGAAGGACGAAGGGCCATTGATGCTGAACAAGTTACATATTAATAACGTCGTTGCCAATCAGGCCGGTCTGTACTTATCGGGCTTGCACAGTGGCGGCTTGCTTCACTTTAATGGCAAGAACGTAAACATGGCCGTGGAGCTACCCGCAGGCACGCATAACGCCCAACCCTTCCGGGACGGTGTGTTATTCAATGACAGTAAGGCAGATGCGCTGCGCTACTGCGGCCGCGGGGAAGGTAACGAGGATCGTGCCATGCCGGTTCCCAAGTACCAGGGGAGCCAGCTGCAACATACAGAAATGGACAAGAGCGGTGTGGCCCGACAAGGGTTCGCACGGGGACTTTGCGTGCTGTCCGATACCCTGGTCGCTGGCGGTTCATCGCCATCTACGATCAGCGTATACGACCTTGCCCAAAACACCCAGGTCCTGTCGGTAGCACTGACCATGGACGTGAGAAATGCCATCCATGGGCTGGAAGTCTGGCCCTACGCTTAGCCAAATCAGGCCGACTGACTATTTCTAGGCTCCGGCGGTACGCACCGATTCGGGCAACTCATCAATGATGTCTGCCAATTCTTCCATCCAGTACCCCAGGTGTTTCTCATAACGGCGCCACTTGCCCAGGGCGTCACGATAGATGGGTTGCCGGACCTGTTCAGAACTGGCTGTATTAACCGCCCTCTCAGTTTCATGGAAGCGCAGGCATTGTTCCTCAAAGGGAAGGCCACAGTAATCCAGGATACGTCTCACCTGACCTTCCAGATCCAGGACCGTGTCCTCGTAGTGCACATCCAGCACCTTGCCCGGCAGCACTGAATGCCAATGCTTCATGATCTGGTGGTACTGGGAATAATAATGGGCCAGGTCCATCACATCGTACGTCCAGTTCTGGCCAGTACCCCAGAGCTGCTTGTAGGCACCCAGGCAACTGTCCAACGGATGACGACGGGTATTAATGATCTTTGCGTTAGGCAAAATCAGATGTAGCAACCCGACATGAGGAAAGTTATTCGGCAGCTTGTCCGTGAAAAACGGCTTGTTGGAATGCCTGTGCCGACTGCTGTCCTCCATGTACTTCTCGCCGTAGGCCTTCCAATCCTGCTTTCTCGCCTCCAGGGCCAGCTCCGGGTATTTCTTCCCGTCAGTCCGGTATCGACCCATTGACCCCGCCACGTGCTGCAAGACGGGAAGCTCCGAGGTTCCCTCAACCTGGCTATGACTGGACAGGATCTGCTCCACCAGGGTGGAACCGGAACGCGGAAGTCCGACGATGAAGATCGGATCCGGGTCAGGGCATCCGTTGCCCTGGCTCTTTTCCAGTAATTCGCGATCGAATATTTGGATGATGCTTTCTTGTTTGATTTCGAATTCCAGGGGATCGTGATCCACCTCCATGCGGTGCAGCTTGTTTCCCGTGTCGTAGTAATGCCAGGCCTTGTCGTAATCGCGTTTGTCTTCCCAGGCCTTGCCCAGGGCAAAGCGGAAATGAGCCTCCTCGCTCTCCGACAGATCACCGTCATTGACCTGTTTCTCCATGGCTGCGACTTCTTCATCCTCAAACTTGAAAATTTTGAGGTTAGCCATGCTCCAGTACACTTCACCAAATTCCGGCTTGGCCTTGATGGCCGCTCGATAGGCTTGCAAGGCACCAGGCTGATCCCCCACTGTCTTCAGGGCATGGGCATAGCCCATCTGCAACACCGGTGCATCGGGTTTTATTTCGACTGCACGCGCATAGGACTCGGCCGCCTCCTCCGGATGACTGGATCTTGCATGGGCATGAGCCAGCCCGGCCCAGGAATCCGCCAACTTGGGTGCCAGCTGGGTACTCTTGGTGAAAACGGGTATGGCCTCGACATATTTTCCTCGCTCGAGGAGAGTCGAGCCCAGCAACAACCAGACCTCAAGGTAATCAGGAGCCAACTGGCTCGCCCTCCGAAGCAGCGCCTCGGCGTCAGCCAAATTCTTTTTCGATGACAGCATCGTGGACGCCAGGTAACGCATGGCCTCCACATTGTCCGAATTTTCCCTCAATGCCTCTTTGAGTAATTTTTCCCCTTCCTCTTCCTTACCCTGCTGGATGTGGGTAATGGCCTGCGCCACCTTGCTTTTATCTGGGTCGCGTTCCATGAAATTACGGAATTCATCATCTGCCTCTTTGCCGCGGCCCACGGCGATCAAGGCATGTCCGAGTTTCTTGTAAGGCTGGGGACGGGAGGGATCCAGTTGAATAGCCTTGCGAAGATGCGAAATGGCCTCGTCAAAACGACCCAGCATTGCCGTGACACTACCCAGGTCTTCTTCTAACTGGGGCATTCCCGGTTCAATGGAAAGCGCAAAACGCAGTGTGGTTTCGGCCTCTTCCAGGCGTTGTTGTTTTATGTAGGAATGTCCCAGCATTCGCCTGTGAAGCGCGCATCCCGGATTTTCCGCCAGCCATGCCAGGCAAATGCGTTCGGCATCTTGCGCTCTGTTTTCGCGTATCAACTTGATTGCGAATGCGACGCTTTCTTCACGACTCGGTTTCTGTCCTTTCATGCCTGCCTTGTATTCCTGAGAGTTTTCATCGTTGGTTTTCGATATCCATTTCAGAATTTGACCACAGGGTCAGTCTGTGACGAATCCATGCGAGCTTCGATTTCGGATTACACACTGAAATTCGAGTTGGAATAGTAGCCCGAACACGCGCTATTGTCCTGTCTTTACCAGCATGTGGAACACACACTGGATTTGCGGTAACTGCTTGTTGGCATGAAGCACGGCACTGCCTAGTATGGAGCGGTGATAGCCACCAAACTCCGGGAAGAAACCATGCTCTCAAGCCATACCATTCATAGCGGTACCATTGCGCGAGCAAGCATGCTCGCAGGGTTTTTACTTCTCGCCAGCCATGCAGGCGCTGCCGATGACTACCAGTATTACCTCACCGGAAACCCGGAGAACGTGGAGCGAACCACCCAGGGCCTGATAGTGGCCCAGGGCGGCGGTGACGACGTGGACGAGAACTACATCCAGATGGGCCTCAAGGGTGGCGGCGGCGATTTTGTGGTCTTGCGGGCCTCGGGAGAGGACGACTACAACGACTACATCTTCGAGCTTTGCCAATGCGATTCGGTGGAAACCCTGGTATTCAACAACCGGGAAGCCGCAAGCGATCCCTTCGTGATCAACACCATACGCAATGCAGAAGCTATCTTTATCGCCGGCGGCGACCAGTCCAATTACGTGAAGTTCTGGCAGGACACGCCGGTACAGGACGCCATCAACTTCGTGGTAGCCAAGCCCGCTCCCATCGGCGGCACCAGCGCCGGCATGGCCGTGCTGGGAGAATTCGTCTATTCGGCCATGACCGAGAGCGTCACCACCGAGTCCGGCCTGGGAGATCCCTTCAATGCAGATCTGACCCTGGCACAGGATTTCCTGAAAATGCCGTTTATGAACAACATCATTACCGATCAACATCTCCAGGAACGTAATCGTATCGGCCGGACCATCGCTTTCATGGCCCGCCTTGAAAACGATGGCTGGACTGAGCAAAGCCGGGCCATCGCCGCGGACCGGGAAACCGCGGTGCATGTGGATCCGGCTACCGGGATAGCACATGTCTTCGCTACCGCCGATCACGAAACTCCCTATGCCTATTTCATGCGCAGTAGCGGCAAGCCCGAGCACTGCGCTCCAGGAGAGCCGCTGACCTTCCGCAACATCGAGACCTATCGCATTGGCCCCGGGGGCAGCTTCGATATCGGAAAGTGGATCGGCGAAGGCGGCATCAGTTACACCCTGGGCGCCGAGGACGGGAAACTGGTTTCCTCCCGGGAGAGCGCTTACTAGGACCGGAGGCCGCTGCCCGCCTCACAGGCGGGGCCGGCAACCAATTCATCCGCGCACATGAGCTCCACGACATTACCCTGACCTGAGCCAGACAAGATGCCTGACCGCAAGACTACGCACCCCCTGTTGCCCAGCATGCGTGCCCTGGCGCTGTTGCTGGCTGTAGGCGGAGCATCTCTGGCGGTTTCGGACCGGGCCACTGCAGCACCCGACGTCAGGGCAGGAACAACCGAGCAAGCCATCAAGCTGGACGGTTTGCTTGATGAGGCGGCGTGGGAGCAGGCAGGAGTGATACCTGACCTCGTTCAGCAAGACCCCCATCCGGGCCAGCCCACCCCATTCACCACGGAAATCCGGGTGCTGGTCACCAGCAGCGACATCATTTTCGGCATCATCTGCCACGATCCCGATCCAGACCGCATCGCCATCCACACCATGCAGCGGGATGGCGAAATGGGGGGCGATGACTTTATATCGCTCATCCTTGATCCGATGAACGACAAGCGGCGCGGCTACTATTTTCGGCTAAATGCCGCCGGTGCACAGCTGGACGGACTGGTGGCCGGATCCCAAGAGCTTTCCATTGACTGGGATGGAATCTGGGACTCGGCCACGCGGCGCACCAGCACAGGCTGGTCCGCAGAAATCCGGATCCCGGCACAAACTCTGCGTTTCCCATGGGGACAGGATCAGTGGGGCATGAATGTGGGACGCTATATTCCCCGCGTTCAGACCGGTCTGCGCTGGAGCGGTATAACCCTGGATGCAAATTTCACTGACTTGCAGCGAGCAGGAACGCTGAACGGCATGTCGGACCTTCGTCCGGGTCGTGGCATATCGTTCAGTCCTTTCGGCCTGGTTGGCGCAGACAGGGATTACGGCACCAATGAAGACTCCAATAATCTCGAGGTCGGCGCCGACCTGACCTGGAATTTTAACAGCGATCTAAGCGGAATCCTGACCATCAATCCGGATTTTGCCGAGACCGAGGTGGACACTCTCCAGTCGAACCTGACGCGATTTCCGTTGTTTTTCCCCGAAAAGCGCCCGTTCTTTCTGGAAGGATCCGAAATGTTTAATTTCGGGCCCGGGCTCTATGATGATTTCATCCCCTTTTTCTCTCGCAGGATTGGTCTGTTCGAAGGCGAAATGATTGGCCTGCCGGCCGGTCTCAAACTGCTGGGAAATTCCGGTCCGTGGCAACTCGCGGGCCTGGCTGTCGCGGCTGAGCAGACAGATCTGACTGAAGAAACACAGCTGTTTGCCGGGCGGGTGAACTACGACGTGAGCGAGAATCTTACCCTGGGCGCCATTGGCACCAGCGGCGATCCAGAAGGCAAACGCGACAATACGCTGGTCGGCATGGATATCTATTGGCGCACCTCACAATTTCGGGGTGACAAGAACCTGTCCATCGGTGCCTGGACTGCGGCCAGCTATGGCGATGTGCCCGAAGGTAACAATGTCGGCTGGGGAGTTTCAGCTGAATATCCCAACGATCTATGGGACCTTTCCGCAACAGTTAAGGAATTTGGTGAGAATCTCGATCCCGCGCTGGGTTTTCTGCCTCGACCGGGCACCCGCTGGTACCAGGCGGGCATGACCTACAAGCCCCGCCCGCAAAGCGAGAGCCTGGCCTGGGCAAGGCAATTTTACTTCGAGTTTTATCCGAGATTTATTCAGGACGCCAATGGCGATGTCGAATCCTGGCGGGTCTTCACCGCACCCTTTAACGTGCGTACCCAATCCGGCGAGCACATTGAGGCGAACTTCGTCCCTCAATTCGAACGCCTTGATGAGCCCTTCGAAATCACCGATGGAGTAGTGATCCCCGCGGGCGACTACCATTACAGCCGTTATCGGGTTGAGGTCACCTCAGCGGGTTACCGGGCCTGGCAGCTAGGTGGAGCAGTCTGGTTTGGCGGCTTCTTCGACGGCACCCTGACCGAGACCAAGGGTTTCATCAAATACACGACCCCTGCCGGCCACCTCCAGCTGGAAGCCAGCCTGGAACAAAACCGCGGGGATTTGGCCGGTGGCGACTTCAACATCAATATTGGCCAATTCAAGGTGGTCTACGCCTTCACGCCGGATATGGTGCTCTCCAGCAACATCCAGTACGACTCCGAATCCCGGGATGTAGGCGCCAATTCCCGTTTCCGCTGGACCATCAAACCAGGAACCGATTTGTTCATCGTCTGGAACCGGGGCTGGCAGAGACCCTTTGACAGTGAAAACCCGTTTGGCATGGAAACCGCCAGCGACCAGATCGTCGCGAAACTGCGCTGGACCTTCAGGATGTGATGGGCTCACCCCTTCGGGGCCGTCGCCGCTAGCGCGGCAACCTTGTCTCGCCCGACTGCGTCGGACTCGGCTCGAACCAAACCCGGCTGCCCCAGTGAGAACAACCACTACAGTACTTACGGGTTTAGGGGGCCTTCCCCAGTGCGAAGCACAGAGGCCTCCCAACCGTCATCAGGAGAAAACCTCATCTTCAAACCAACTGGTCCAATTAAAAAGGGCCACCCAGCGGGTGACCCTTTTGTATTTGGCGCGCCCGACAGGAGTATTCGTGGCCTGGGGCCACTCACCCCTTCGGGGCCGTCGCCGCTAGCGCGGCAACGTTGTCTCGCCCGACTGCGTCGGACTCGGCTCGAACCGCAGGTTCTCCTCGAGCCATCACACACATCAAATAAAAAAGGGCCACCCAGCGGGTGACCCTTTTGTATTTGGCGCGCCCGACAGGAGTATTCGTGGCCTGGGGCCACTCACCCCTTCGGGGCCGTCGCCGCTAGCGCGGCAACCTTGTCTCGCCCGACTGCGTCGGACTCGGCTCGAACGGCAGGTTCTCCTCGGGCCATCACACACATCAAATAAAAAAGGGCCACCCATAGGGTGACCCTTTTGTATTTGGCGCGCCCGACAGGAGTCGAACCTGTGACCTTTGGCTTCGGAGGCCAACACTCTATCCATCTGAGCTACGGGCGCAAAACTAACTTGTTCTTTGGTCGGCATCTTACCGCAGACCGGCGCCGCTTTCGCGACGCTCAACACTCCCCTTCTCCTGCGGCGAAGGGCCCGGCCACTCGCCTGCATGCTCGCGGCGTTCGGTCGGGTGCGAGCCGTGCTCGCACTTTCCCCGCCCTCACCCATCTGAGCTACGGGCGCAAAACTACTTCATTCTTTGGATCGCATCATATCGCGAACCGGCGCCGCTTTCGCGACGCTCAACACCACGGTTGTTAGCAGTGAAGGGGGCGCAAATATAGCGCTTTTGCTGAATAGCGTCTATCCGAAGGGGCAATTTAGCCCTGTAAGGGCCTCAAATGGTATTATTCAGCCCTCAATTATTAACCCCCCTGGAACGGCGGCTTTGGCGAGACGGGATTTCGCCTTTATAATGCCGACCCGCCCAATTACCAAGGAGTCGTCAGTGAGCGACCACGACAATAAATTTTTCGACAACTTCCTGCTAATTATCGGCGCGATGGTTTTCGTGACTCTGGTGCTGTTCTTCCTGGCCCAAAGCATGAGCGGAGACACCCAGGAACAATGGACCAAGGAAGATCCCGCCTACAAGGCCGCCACCGAGGCCCGCCTGAAACCGGCCGGTTACGTGGTCAAGACCGGTGACGCCGAACCGGTGGCTGCAGCAGCGGTCGCCGCTGTGGAAGTCGAACAGGCTCCCCGCTCCGGCTCGGACGTATTCAACGAAGCGTGCGCAGCCTGCCACGTTGCCGGTGTAGCCGGCGCCCCGAGGCTGGGCGATACCGCCGCCTGGGCCGACAGGATTGCCCAGGGCATGGACACCATGGTTCAGCACGCGGTGAACGGTTTCGCCGGTTCAGCTGGCTACATGCCCGCCAAGGGTGGTCGCATGGATCTCAGCGATGCCGACACCGCTGCCGCTGTGCAATACATGGTGGAGAAGAGCAAGTAGGACTCTTCGTCTCACTGGCAAGGTAAGAAGGGCCGCTTGATGCGGCCCTTTTTTTATCCGCCGGCCAGCAGGCCCCGCAGGTTGGCGATGGCCGCCCGACCCCGCTCCTGGCGCTCCTCAGTGGTCAGCTGCTCTTTTCTGCCCTCCCAGCGCAGATCGTCCTGGGGCAGTTCTTCCAGAAACCGGCTGGGGGTGCACTCCAGAGTGTCACCATAGCGTTTGCGCTGGACGCAATAGGTAATGGTCAGTCGCTGCTTGGCCCGGGTGATACCCACATACATCAGCCGGCGCTCTTCTTCCAGGCCGTTACCCTCGATGCTGTTCTTGTGGGGCAGCTGTTCTTCTTCCACCCCGACCAGGAATACATTATTGAACTCCAGGCCCTTGGCCGAATGCAGTGTCATCAATCGCACGCCATCGGTCTTGTCGTCATCCTCGCCCGAAAGCCGGTCCAGCAGGCTTATCTGGGCAAGCAAATCAGACAGGCTGCAGTCTTCCCGGGAGCTGACCATTTTCTCCAGCCAGCGCAGCAGGTCCTGCACGTTTTCCCCGGCTCGATCGGCGGCCACCGGGTCCTTGGCCTGGCCGGCCAGCCAGCTCTCGTAATCTATTTCCAGCAGCAAGTCTTTGACCGCGGTAATCGGTCCCTTGCGCTCGGCAGTTTCGCTCAGTCTCTCGATCAGATCGGCAAACTGTTGCAGGCGGCGGGCTCCACGCTCGGCAATCCGCGCGGCCAGGCCAAGATCATCACTGGATTCCAGCAGGCTCTTTTGGCGCTCGCCCGCGTAAGTGGCCAGGCCCTCAAGGGTCTTGGTTCCGATCTCTCGCCTGGGCACATTCACGATCCGCAGGAAGGCACGATCATCGGTGGGATTGGCGATCAACCGCAGGTAGGCCAGGATGTCCTTGACCTCGGTGCGATCAAAGAACGAAGTGCCACCACTGAGCACATAGGGAACGCCCTGGCCCCTCAGGGCCTGTTCAAACGGCCTGGCCAGGAAGTTACTGCGGTACAGGATGGCGATTTCGCTCAGCGGACCCTGTCCCAGGCGCTGTGACTGGACAATCTCGCCCACCACTCGCTGGGCCTCGTCCGCCGGATCACGGGCCCTGAGCACTCGCACGACGTCGCCTTCTCCCAGACCGCTCCAGAGTTTCTTCTCGAACAGGTGAGGATTGTTGGAGATGAGCTTGTTGGCCACCCGGAGGATTCGTACCGTGGAGCGATAATTCTGCTCCAGTTTGATGACCTTCAGGTTCGGGTAGTCTGTCGATAGCTGTTTCAGATTTTCCGGTGCCGCGCCACGCCAGGCGTATATAGACTGATCATCGTCGCCCACTACTGTGATAGCTCCGCCCTCACCCATCAGCCGTCGCAGCAAGTTGTACTGGGCAAGATTGGTGTCCTGGTATTCGTCCACCAGCAGGTAACCCAGACGGTCTCGCCATTCCTGGACCCGCTCCGGCACCTGGTCAAAGAACTGCACAGGCAACAGGATCAAGTCGTCGAAGTCCACCGCGTTGTAGGCCCTCAAGGCACGCACATACAAGCCGTAGGCATGAGCCGCTGCCCGCTCCAGCGGGTCCGCAGCCTGGGCCGCCGCTTGCTGGGGAGTGAGCATGGCATTCTTCCAGCTGGAAATTTTCCATTGAGTGGCTTCGGCAGCCGCCACCGCATCCGGACCACTCTTTTTTAGCACGTCCCGAAACACGCCCAGGGTATCCGCGGCATCCATGATGGAAAAGCCCTGGCGTAACCCGAGACCGCCATATTCTCTCTTGATGATGTCCAGGCCCAGGGTATGGAAAGTCGAGATGCGTGGCCCCCTGGCCTGACCCTTCTTTTTCTTGCCCAGGGTTTCACCAACCCGCTGGCGCATCTCGCGCGCAGCCTTGTTGGTAAAGGTCAGCGCACAGATCCGGTCTGGCGGATACAGGTCATGCTTGATCAGGTGAGAGATTTTCTCGGTGATCACCCGGGTCTTGCCGCTACCCGCGCCGGCCAGCACCAGCAGGGGTCCCTGGACGTAGGAGACCGCTGCGCTTTGGGGCTGATTAAGGCGAATCATGGATCAATCAAGCAACCGGAGGGTGGGAGGCGCGCTAGATTAGCCTGATCCGGGATACCACTCAACGGATGCAGCGCTCAGGCCTGTAGCTGCCTGTAACCCAGGGCCTCTGCCAGATGGCAGGCCGCCACATCTTGCGCGCAATCCAGGTCGGCAATTGTTCGCGCCACCCTCATGCATCGATGTATCGCACGGGCCGACAGCCCCATCCGGTCCACGGCCCTGGCCAACAACCCCATGCCCCGGGGATCCGGACGACACCAGCGCTCGACCTGCTCGACATCCAGGTCCGCGTTGAGCACCCCCGCCCTGCGACGCTGAACGGTCGCGGCATCGCTCACCTGCCTGGCCTCCAGCACGTCCTCATCAGCTTCCGGGGAATCACCGAGCAGTACTTCCCGGGAAACCGGCTGCACCATCAACTGCATATCAATCCGGTCAAGTAGCGGACCGGATATGCGCCCGGCATAACGCCGGACCTGCTCGGCGGTACAGCGACATCGCCCCTGGATGTCCCCGTGGTACCCGCAAGGGCAGGGATTCATCGCAGCGATCAACTGGAACCGGGCTGGAAAAACATGGCTGGCCGCCGCCCGGGAAATCCTGATCTCGCCAGTCTCCAGGGGCTCCCTCAAGGCTTCCAGTGCCCGACGTTCGAACTCCGGCAGTTCGTCCAGGAACAACACGCCGCGGTGGGCCATGGACACCTCCCCGGGCCTGGGTACCCGCCCACCGCCGGTCAGCGCCACCGGAGAGACAGAATGATGGGGAGACCTGAACGGTCGATGAGTCAAACCCTGGAAGCCGTCTTCGCCCCGAAGAGAGCGCACCGCGGCGACCTCAAGCATCTCATTCTCCGGCAAAGGAGGAAGCAAGGCAGGCAGGCAACTGGCCAGCAGACTCTTGCCGCTGCCAGGCGGACCGGTCATCAACAGGCTGTGTCCCCCGGCGGCGGCCACTGCCAGCGCGCGACGGGCCTGGAATTGACCGCGAACCGAGTGGAAGGCCGACCGGGCAGGCCCCGCCAGATCCCGGGGAATGTGCTGCACTGCCTCCAGGGACTGCTCACCACGGAGCATTCTGCACACTTGCAGCAGGTGGTCTGCAACAAATACCCGGGCATCCCGCAGCAGGGCCGCCTCAGGGGCATTGGCGCCAGGAATAACCACCTGCTTGCCCTCCCGGGTCGCCTGGATCAGCGCCGGCAGCAATCCCCGTACCGGGCGAATGTCACCACCCAGGGACAACTCACCGAGAAATTCCATCTCCGGCAGAGCCTCGGGGAGTTGACCCGAGGCGCGAAGCAAACCCACCGCAATGGCCAGGTCAAAGCGACCTCCTTCCTTGGGCAGGTCGGCGGGAGCCAGGTTCACGGTAATGCGTTGGGCGGGAAACTCGAACTGGCTGTTTACCAGGGCGGAACGCACCCGGTCCTTGCTCTCGCGCACCGCCACCTCGGGCAGGCCCACGATGGCCACTCCCGGCAATCCGCCGCGCAGGTGCACCTCTATCGCTATCCTGGGTGCGTCCAGGCCGGCCTCAGCCCGGCTGAATGCCGTTGCCAACCCCATACGCCCTCCATGGCCAAACGGGTCAGTCTCAGCGCTTCTGGCTCAAACCCTTTTCCAGCTCGTCCAGCCTTGCCTGAAGCTGTTCAAGCCGTTGCCGGGTCCGACCCAGTACGCCTCGCTGGACCTCAAACTCTTCCCGGGTCACCAGGTCCAGGTTCTTCAGACCAGTCTGGAGCACAGCTTTCAGGTTACGTTCCAGTTCGTCTCCGAGGTTGTTCAATCCCGGAGGTACGGCCTGGGCCAGGCGACGCGCCAGGGCGTCAAGTTTTGTTGGATCTATTTGCATGAGCCAATTGTCACCGGCCCAACCCGGCTTGCCAAGTGCCATTTCCAGCTCTTCGCCCGTTTTTGGCGCACGCCGGGGCCCAGGCTGTTCCATTTTGGTGCATAGCGACAATCTCCAGCCGCCCAGACCCCTGTTTGCGCTGGCTTCACAGAGTTGGCACGGAATCTGCTTTGTGTAGTTACACCGCCATGAGCACTGAACAAGCGGCTTAACCTTCAAAGGACAAGACTATGCAGCGTATTTTCACGACCCTGGCCCTTCTGATTGTCGCCACCGGCGCCAAGGCCGAAATCACCGGCAACATCGGATTCCTTTCTGATTACATCTACCGGGGCGTGCCCCAGGCCTCATCGGTGGCCAACGGCGGAGTGGACTGGAGCCAGGACGACTGGTACCTGGGTGCCTGGGGCGCGGCGGTCAAACCCGGCGTGGAAGTGGATGTCTATGGCGGCTACAAGCACACCTTCGACAATGACTTGATGCTCGGTGCCGGCTTCACCCTCTATTACTTCAGCGACGACTTTGATGACACCTACCAGGAGGTCAACCTCTACGCGGGCTACAAGTTTGTCGAGCTGGAATATACCGTCGGCGACTATGAAAACTTCACCGGACCCACCCTGGACTATGACTTCATCGCGCTGACCGGTACGTACAAAGATTTCTACGCCAAGTTCGGCACCTTCGGTAAAGACTTTGATGGCGAGTACCTGGAACTGGGTTACGGCATCTCCGTGGCGGAGCTGGACCTGGGTCTGAGCCTGGTGCGAAGCAGCAAGGAACTCGCTTTTAACACCGGCACCGATGGACTGCCCGCGGAAGATACCTTCCTGGTGTTCTCCATCAGCAAGTCATTTGGAATTCGAGACTAGACCCTAACTGCAGAAGGCTTGGGAGAAACCTTTATGAAACTGATTACAGCCATCATCAAGCCCTTCAAGCTGGATGACGTTCGCGAAGCGATTGCGGACATCGGGATACAAGGCATCACGGTAACCGAGGTGAAAGGCTTCGGTCGCCAGCGAGGACACACCGAACTGTATCGTGGCGCCGAATACGTGGTGGATTTCCTTCCCAAGGCCAAGATTGAACTTGCCGTATCCGATGACATCGTCGAACAAGTCGTCGAAGCCATCAGCAACGTAGCCCGCACCGGAAAGATTGGTGATGGAAAGATCTTTGTCACCAACCTGGAGCAGGTCGTCAGGATTCGCACCGGCGAAACAGGCTCGGAGGCGGTCTAGGCCCGTCCTCGTCAATCACCCTGAATCAAGGAGAGAATAGTGGAGCAAGTGACGCAGTTGGGTTACGCCCTGGATACATTTTACTTCCTGGTATGCGGTGCCCTGGTCATGTGGATGGCTGCCGGGTTCACCATGCTCGAAGCCGGTCTTGTGCGGGCCAAAAACACCGCGGAAATCCTGACCAAGAATGTTGGTCTCTATGCCATTGCCTGCGTGATGTTCATGCTTTGCGGCTACGGCATCATGTATGGCGGTGACCACCCCCTGATTCCCGGTATCAGCCTGCTCACCGGCGCCGATAATTCCCTGGCAGATGTGACCGGCAGCGGCGGTGATGTTTATTACTCGAAACTTTCGGACTTCTTTTTCCAGGTGGTCTTCG
>Ga0316188_10000254_pt1 | contig 20949 bp, 19 predicted proteins | sample Phiworburrow1_MG_FD_204933 | JGI IMG/M metagenome (GOLD analysis project Ga0316188, IMG submission 204933) | Coastal sediment microbial communities from Maine, United States - Phippsburg worm burrow 1 | ecosystem: Environmental > Aquatic > Marine > Coastal > Sediment | place: USA: Maine... | reverse complement strand
GCCCCTTGCGGGGCCAATTGTTACCAAAACGATTTTGGTAGCGGGGGTAGGATTTGAACCTACGACCTTCGGGTTATGAGCCCGACGAGCTGCCAGACTGCTCCACCCCGCATCCGCAAAAACCGAATTCTACAGAACTTGCCCCGGGGTTAGCAACACCCTTGAGGCAATTCATTGGGAGAATCGCCTGTCGCTACTGGAAAACCTTGATGCAAAGACTCATCAACCCATCTGGAAACAGGCCAAGAAGCAAGACAAGGGCGGCATTCGCGCTAAGTAGCACCCGAATATCCAGCGCGGCCTCGGGCTTGCCCTCCTCCCGGGGTTCGTCAAAGTACATCAACTTAACGACTCGCAGGTAGTAGAACGCACCGACAACCGAGAACACCAAGGCCAGAACCGCCAACCAGGTCAGGCCGACTTCCACCAGGCCCATGAGCACGGTCAACTTGGCATAGAAACCAACAAAAGGCGGAATACCCGCCATGCTGAACACCAGCATCAGCATCATGCCGGCCAGCCAGGGACTGCGGGAGTTGAGTCCCTTGAAATCGTCCAGATTCTCCGCCTCATAGCCCTTGCGACTAAGGATGATTATCAATCCGAAAGCTCCGGTGGTCATCACGACGTAGGCAATCGCGTAGTACATGGCCGCGGCATAGCCTTCCTGGGAACCGGTCAGGATGCCCAGCAAAATGAATCCCACGTGGGAAATTGTCGAATAGGCCAGCATGCGTTTGATATTGGTCTGGACGATGGCAACCAGGTTGCCAATGATAATGGAGAGCACTGAGAGCGCGACCAGCATGTCCTGCCAGCCACCTTGCAGATCTCCCAGACCGTCCACCAGCAAGCGCATCGCCAGGGCGAACGCGGCAATCTTCGGCGCCGAGGCAATAAACAGGGTCACCGGGGCCGGCGCGCCCTGGTACACATCGGGCACCCAGGCATGAAACGGCACGGCCCCGAACTTGAAAGCCACACCGACAACGACAAAGGAAAGACCAAACAGCACCGGAATATTGAACTGGTCGGCGCTACTGAATATCGCGGACACACCCGACAGGGAAATGGTTCCGGTCATGCCATAAAGCAGCGAAATACCGTAGAGCAGACAGCCCGAGGCAATCGCGCCAAGCACGAAATATTTCATCGCGGCCTCGGCAGCCTGGGCCGAATCCCTCTGGAAGGCGACCAGGGCGTACATTGAAAGGGACAGTAACTCCAGGCCCAGGTAAAGACTGAGCATACTGCCGGCGGAGATCATCACCATGATGCCCAGCATGGCGAACAGGGCCAGCATGAAGAACTCACCCTTGAACAAGTCGTTCTGGCGCAGGTAATCACGGGAATACAGGAACACCACGGCGGTCGTCGCGTAGACAACCAACTTGAGCACATCGCCCATGGGATCCGACACGAAATGACCGCTGAAGGCCAGTTCCGTGGCGGTAACACCGGAGGTGGCGGTAATCGCCGCTGCGCCCAGCAAGGTCAGCATGGACAAGACATAGGTAATGCCTCGCTGGCTATCCTTTAGATACACATCCACGACCAACACCAGGCAGGTCATGCCGAGAACGAACATCTCGGCAAATGCAGGACTTAAATCTGGTGACACAAAATTCATTATCTACACTCCGGCCGTCAGGGCACCAGTTTGGAGCCAAGGGCCTGGTTCAACAGATTATCCAGGGAACTTCCCATCAGGTCGGTCAGCGGCGCCGGGTACAGGCCCAGGGCCAACACCGACACGGCTAGCACGCCCAGTATGAAGAATTCACGGCGATTGATGTCCTGCAGTGCAGCCACCCTATCGTTGGCAACCTCCCCGAAAACCACCCTCTTGACCATCCAGAGGGTATAGGCGGCGCCGAGTATCAAGGTCGTGCCCGCCAGCATGGCGAACCAGAAATTGGCCTGGAAACTGGCCAGGATGACAAAGAACTCACCGACAAAACCCGAGGTTCCCGGCAGACCCGCGTTAGCCATGGCAAACAGAACCATAAATGTGGCGAACACCGGCATGGTGTTGACCACGCCGCCATAGTCACCTATTTCCCGGCTGTGCATCCGGTCATAGAGCACGCCGACACACAGGAACATGGCCCCGGAGATCAAACCGTGGGAAATCATTTGCACCATGCCGCCCTGCAATCCCATGGCGGCACCGCCCAGGCTTCCGGTGTTATCCACGATGGCATACATCAGGAAGAAGCCCAGGGTGACAAAACCCATGTGGGCGATGGATGAATAGGCAATCAGCTTCTTCATGTCCCGCTGGACCAGGGCCACGAAACCGATATAGACCACGGCAATCAGCGACAATCCAATCAACAGCCAGTCCAGTTCGCGACTGGCGTCAGGGGTGATCGGCAGGCTGAAACGCAGGAAACCATAACCGCCCATCTTCAACATGATGGCCGCCAGGATCACCGAGCCGCCGGTGGGAGCCTCCACGTGGGCATCCGGCAACCAGGTATGTACCGGCCACATGGGCACTTTCACGGCGAAGGCGGCCAGGAATGACAGGAAGATCAGCAGCTGGGCGTTCATCCCCAGGGGCAAGGCATACAGGGAGGTGATCTCGAAGCTGCCCGACTCCATGTACATGTAGATCAGCGAGGCCAGCATGAACACCGAACCCAGGAAGGTATACAGGAAGAACTTGACCGTGGCGTATACCCGGCGAGGCCCACCCCAGACACCGATGATGATAAACATCGGCACCAGCATGGCTTCCCAGAACACGTAGAACAGCATGGCGTCCATGGCCGAGAACACGCCGATCATCAGGCCTTCCATGATCAGGAAGGCGGCATAGTACTGGGCCACCTTGTTCTGGATCACTTCCCAGCCGGCAATCACCACAAGGACTGTGATAAAGGTGGTCAGCAAGATCAGCGGCAGGGCAATGCCATCCACGCCCAGCTGGTAATAGATGTCAAAGCTCTCGATCCAGGGACGCATTTCCACGAACTGCATGGCGCTGGTAGCGGAATCAAAACCGGCAACCAGGACCAGGCTGAGCACCAGGGTCACCAGCGAGATGGCCAATGCGGCCCAACGGGCCAGGGAGGCGCGACCTTCACCTGCGGCAAGCACCAGCAAGCCGCCCAGTACAGGCACCCAGATCAAAAGGCTGAGCAATGGCGTTCCAGTCATCATCAAGGTAAGTTCCCGTTTACTCAGTCCGCCAGCAATGTCCAACCGAGCAGCAAAGCCAGCCCGATGATCATTGCGAACGCATAGTGATACAGATAGCCACTCTGGACCCGACGAACCACGCCGGCAGTCCAGCCCACGAGGCGCGCGCTGCCATTGACCAGGGTGCCGTCAATCAGCACCTCGTCACCGGTCCGCCACAAAAACCGTCCAAGTCCCCGGCTGCCCGCAGCCAGGACTTTCTCGTTAAAGTCATCGAAGTAGTATTTATTGACCAGCAAGCGCTGCACGCCGGCCAGCTTGTTGGCAATGAGCGCGGTGGTTTCCGGACTCTTCAGGTACAAGAACCAGGCGGTCACTACACCGGCAAGCGCCAGCCAGAAAGCCGGACCCATCACGCCATGCTGTACGAAGCTGGCCGGGCCGTGGAAGTGTTCTCCCATTTCGGCCAACACGTTATGCACCGGGAATACCCGGATGGCCGACCCCAGGAATCCTTCAAACAGGAACGGACCCACAGTGAACCAGCCGATTACCACAGAGGGAATCGCCAGCAGGATCAACGGAATCGTGACCACCAGGGGAGACTCGTGCAGGTGCTCACGGGTGTGCTCATCCATACGCTCCTTGCCGTGGAAGGTCATGAAGAACAGCCGGAAGCTGTACAGGGCGGTGATGAACACGCCTCCAAGCACTGCTGCATACGCATACCCTGCGCCAGGCAAAGTGGATGCGTGGACTGCCTCGATAATCGCATCCTTGGAGAAGAACCCGGAGAAACCCGGCGTACCAATCAGGGCCAAGGATCCCAGAAGGCTGGTCCAGTAAGTCACCGGTAAATACTTGCGAAGACCGCCCATCTTGCGCATGTCCTGTTCGTGATGCATGGCAATGATCACCGAACCGGCAGCAAGGAAAAGCAGCGCCTTGAAAAAGGCGTGAGTCATCAGGTGAAAAATTGCCCCGGCATAGGCCGACGCACCCAGGGCAACGGTCATGTAGCCAAGCTGGGAAAGTGTTGAGTAGGCAACTACCCGCTTGATGTCATTCTGAACCAGCCCAAGCAGTCCCATGAAAAACGCGGTGGTCGCACCAATAACCAGGATGAACGACAAGGCCGTTTCACTGGCTTCAAACATGGGCGACATACGCGCCACCATGAAGATACCGGCAGTCACCATGGTCGCAGCATGGATAAGGGCGGAAATCGGAGTTGGACCTTCCATGGAATCAGGCAACCAGACATGTAGCGGAACCTGCGCCGACTTACCCATGGCGCCGATGAACAGCAGGATGCAGATAACGCTCATCACGCTCCACGGCGAACCCTGGAAGATCTCCATGGTCTGGCCAGACAAGGCCGGCACAAAACTGAACGCTTCCCGGTAATCCAGGGTGCCTGTGTACATGACCACCCCGGCGATACCCAGCAAGAAACCAAAGTCCCCTACCCTGTTCACCAGGAACGCTTTCATGTTGGCGAAAATAGCCGACGGCCGCTTGTACCAGAAACCGATCAACAGGTACGACACCACTCCCACTGCTTCCCAGCCAAAGAACAGTTGCAGGAAGTTGTTTGCCATCACCAGCATGAGCATCGCGAAGGTAAACAGGGAGATATAGCTGAAGAACCGCTGATAGCCCGGGTCTTCACTCATGTAACCGATGGTGTAGATATGCACCATCCAGGAAACGAAGGTCACGGTAGCCATCATGGTCGCAGTGAGTTTGTCCACCAGGAAGCCGACTTCCATGTGAAGACCACCCACCGTCGCCCAGCGATAGACGCTTTCATTCCACGGCTCAATGGTGCCCTGGGTCAGTCCGACCAGGGTGTACAGTGACAAGCCAAACGACACACCGACCGCCAGGATAGTGCTCCAATGGGCAGCCGTCCTACCAATACGTTTGCCAAACACCCCGGCCACAATGGCAGCCAGCAAGGGAGCGAGGACAATGGTTAAGTAAACCTGCTGCATCTATCAGCCCTTCATCGAATCCAGTTCGTCCACGTTGATACTGCCCTTGCTGCGGAACAGCACAACCAGGATCGCCAGACCGATAGCCGCCTCAGCTGCGGCCACCGTGAGTATGAAAAACACGAAAATCTGGCCGTCCAGATTATTCAGAAAACGCGAGAACGCGACGAAATTAAAGTTCACGGCCAGCAACATCAGCTCAATGCACATCAGCAACAAGATGACATTACGGCGGTTAATGAAAATACCTGCTACAGCCAGCAGGAACAGGATTGCCGACAAGCTCAGATAATGTGGAAGCCCGATCATTGCCTTTCCTCCGAATCCATTTTCACCAGCTTGACCCGGTCTTCCCTGCGCACTGCGACCTGGGCGGCAATGTCCTGCACTTTAAGACCCGGACGGCGACGCATGGTCAATGAAATGGCCGCAACGATAGCCACCAGCAGGATGACCGCAGCCAACTCGAAGGCGTAGAAATATTCGGTATACAGCAACAGACCCAGTTCACGGGTGTTGTTGTAATCCGCCGGCAATGGCGTCAGTTCACCGATGCCTCCCAGTCCCATGTGGCGTACCCAGATCACCTGGGCCAGTTCCACGGCAATGATCACCATCACCACCACACCCAGCGGGGCATAGCGTGTGAAACCCGATTTAACGGATTCGACGTTCACATCCAGCATCATGACCACGAACAGGAACAGCACCATCACCGCGCCCACGTAGACCAGTACCAGCACCAGGGCCAGGAACTCGGCTTCAAGCAGCATCCACAACACGGCACTGTTAAAAAACGCGAGCACCAGGTACAAGACTGAATGCACAGGGTTGCGAGCCGTGATCACGCCTATCGCGGCGCCGACCAGCACGGTTGCAAAAACATAAAAAAGAATTTGAATAAACACAGCGTTCCCGTCAGCTCCAGTTAGTGTCAGCGATACCGGGCATCGGCAGCTTTATCGGCAGCGATCATGGCTTCGTACTTGTCACCCACTGCCAATAACTTGTCCTTGGTCATGATGTTCTCGCCCCGTCGCTCCATGTGGTATTCGTGGATACGCGTTTCCACGATGGCATCAACCGGGCAAGCCTCTTCACAGAATCCGCAATAAATGCACTTGAAAAGATCGATGTCATAGCGGGTGGTCCTGCGCGTGCCATCGTCCGCCACATCAGACTCAATGGTGATAGCCAGGGCGGGACATACAGCCTCACACAGCTTGCAGGCAATGCAGCGTTCCTCGCCATTGGCGTAGCGGCGCTGCGCATGCAAACCACGAAAACGCGGCGACTGCGGAGTCTTCTCTTCCGGGTACTGCACCGTGAACTTCGGCTTGAACAGGTTACGCAGGGTCAGCCTCAGACCCGCGAACAACTCCACCAGGAAGAACGTCTTTAATATGTTACGAACAGCTTGCATCAAGGCAACCTCAAGCGAACCAGGGCGGTACCTGGAAGGCAATCATTGCCCCAAGCACAAAGATCCAGACAATCGTTACCGGAATGAAAACCTTCCAGCCCAGGCGCATGATCTGGTCGTACCTGTATCTTGGGAACGTCGCCCGGAACCACAGGAAACAGAACAGGAAAAAGCAGGTCTTCAACGCGAACCAGAACAAGCCGGGGGCGCCCAACAGGGAGTCCTCGCCGAACACGCCCTGGAACGGTGACAACCAGCCACCCAGGAAGAACACCGCAGTCAGCGCAGAGATCAAAATCATGTTGGCGTATTCGGCCAGGAAGAAGATAGCGAAGGTGACGCCGGAATATTCCACGTGGAAGCCGGCGACAATTTCCGATTCACCCTCGGCCACGTCAAACGGCGCCCTGTTGGTCTCGGCCACACCTGAAATGAAGTACACGACAAACAAGGGGAACAGGGGTAGCCAGAACCAGTTCAGCAGTCCTGCGCCACCGGCCTGGGCCTCGACGATCTCACCCAGGTTCAGACTGCCCGCGGCCATCACCACCGCCACCAGTGCAAAGCCCATGGCAATCTCGTAAGCGACGATTTGCGCCGCCGACCGCATGGCACCCAGGAAGGCATACTTGGAGTTACTTGCCCAGCCGGCCAGGATGACCCCGTAAACACCCAGGGAGGTCAGGGCCAACACATACAGCAGCCCGGCATTGATGTTCGCCAGGGTAAAACCCGGGAACAGCGGCATCACCGCCCAGGCCGCCAGGGCCGGGGTGATAGAAAGCAGCGGTGCAATGACAAACAGGAAGCGGCTGGCGCTGGAGGGCACCACGACTTCTTTCAAAAGCAGCTTGATGACATCCGCAAAGGGCTGGAGCAGGCCTTTGGGACCCACCCGGTTAGGGCCGATCCGGTTCTGGATATAACCAATCACTTTGCGTTCGGCCAGGGTCAGGTAGGCGACACAAAGCGTGACGACTATCGTTACCGCCAGCACCTGGGCCAGGATAATGAGCACCGACTGAAATTGCGCTGGTATTGAGTCCCAAATAGCCATAATCAGTTCCCCCGGGCCTCCGCAGTGACAGCTTCATCCGCCATCGCTGCCGTGTTCATCGGCAGCCCGGCACCGGTCTGCTGCAGCGGAAATGAACGCCTGACCAGGCCATCCACCGCATACATGGGGATATTCGCGACCACATCCGGCGCCGTGATGGCAGCTGGATGCTCTCCCTGGTAGGCACTGGCAGCCACGCCCTCACCCACCCGGACCAATAACTCGTCGCGAATCTCTTCTGAGGAGTCGTAATCAAAGCCCTGCAGATCCAGCAAGTTGCCCAGGACACGCAGCACTTTCCATGCCGGACGACTTTCGCCCAGAGGACGGGCGGCGCCGGCAAACGACTGCCAGCGGCCTTCCACATTCACGAAGGTTCCGGAGGTTTCAGCCACCGTGCCCACCGGTAACAATACGTCGGCGCAGGCAAGCAATTCATCGCTGACAAAACACGTCATCGCCACCACGGCATCTGCCGCCTTCAGGGCCTCTACTGCGGCCTGTGCTGCCAGGTCAGCACCGGGCTCGATGTTGGCCAGCAGGTAAGCCGAACGGGGCTCCTGAATCATTTGCAGGGCATTCAGACCCTCTATCTCTCGGGATATGCCACCGGCGCTGCGATGAGGCAATACACCTGCAAGACTGGCGCCGGCAGAGTTCGCACCCTCGGACAACTCGCCCAGGCTGGCCCCGGTCATCTGTGCAAGCGCACCGGCCAGGGCGCGCAAGTCGGCCCAGGCAGCATGGCGCACTGCCTGCAGGCCCAGCACGATAGCCGATTCGCCATCGCCCATGAGACTGCTCACAACGGCCTTGTGCTGGTCGGACGATTTTCCAGCGGAAACCGCTGCAGCCAGATGAGCCGGCACGGGCTTTCCGGTCAATTCCGCAGCGGCCGCCAGCAGGCAAGCCAGGTTGGCCGACATGCTGCCGGTGTGCTCATCCAGATAGGCAATTACCGGGAACAGGTATTCGTCTTTTTGAGGGCTCAGGAAACTGACGCTGGCTCCTGCCAGGGCAGCCTTGCGAACCCGGTGAGCGAGAATCGGCGCTTCACTGCGCAACGTGCTACCGACAACCAGGATGGACTTCAATTCCTCCAACTGGGCGATGCGGCGACCCAGGCTGGGGAACTGCGAATCCGCCTTCTGATCGCGGAAATCCACCATCCTGCAACGGTGGTCGATATTAGAGCTGCCCAGGCCCTCGGCGATTTTTGCCAACAGGCTCGCCTCTTCCAGGGTCGCCGAAGACGATGCCAGTATGCCCAGGCTCTCGGCGCCCTTGTCCTTGACCAGTTCCCGGATCAAGGTACTGCTGCGTTCCAGGGCTTCCACCCATTCGGCGTCACGCCACTCTCCGTTCTCTTTAATGCGAGGCCGAAGCAGGCGCTCGTCATGCTCAATTGCATGACAACTGAAACGGTCACGGTCAGAGAGCCAGGTCTCGTTAACCGCCTCGTTGTCCCTGGGTACAACACGTTTCACATGGCCGTTTTGCACGTGGAAATACAGGTTGCTGCCGACACAATCATGGGCAGCTATGCTCGCGTGCTGGGTCATCTCCCAGGCGCGTGCGCTAAACCGATAAGGCTTGTTGTTCAATGCGCCAACCGGGCACAGATCAATGATGTTGCCCGACAGTTCGTGATCGACGCTGCGTTCGACGTAGGTGCTGATCTGCATCCGGTCGCCGCGACCCACGGTACCCAACTGCTGGATACCCTGGATTTCCTGACCGAAACGCACACAGCGCGTGCAGTGAATGCAGCGGGTCATGTCGGTGGAAACCAGCGGCCCCAGGTTCTTGTCCTTCACTACCCGCTTGCGCTCGGTATAGCGAGACACGTCACTGCCGTAACCCACGGACAGGTCCTGTAGCTCACACTCGCCACCCTGGTCACAAATCGGGCAGTCCAGCGGATGATTGACCAGCAGGAATTCCATGGTGGCCTTCTGGGCCGAAATAGCCCGGGGCGACTTGGTGAATACCTTCATGCCCTCAGCCACCGGGGTGGCGCAAGCCGGCAAGGGCTTGGGAGCTTTCTCTACTTCAACCAGGCACATGCGGCAGTTGGCCGCAATGCTCAATTTCTCGTGATAACAAAAGCGCGGCACGTAGACTTCATTGGCATCGGTCACCTCGATGAGCATCTGACCCTTGCGGGCCTGCACCGGCTGACCGTTGACTTCCAAATTAACCAGATCGTCACTCATTCTCTAATCCTGTGCTGTGCCTGGCCTGGCTCACGCTGCATCGGCGGAGGAATCCCCCACCATGCTACGACCGTGTTCGATGTAATAAGCGAATTCATGCCTGTAGTGATTCAGGAAACTCTGAATCGGCCAGGCCGCGGCATCGCCGAGAGCGCAAATAGTGTGGCCTTCAATCTTGCCGGCCACATCCACCAGCATGTCCATATCTTCGGGGCGTCCATTGCCGGCGAGGATGCGTTTAAGCACCCGGTTCAGCCAGCCGGTGCCTTCGCGACAAGGCGTACATTGTCCGCAAGACTCTGCGTGGTAAAAGCGCGAGATACGCTCGAGCACCTTCACCATACAGGTGGTCTCATCCATCACGATGACCGCTGCCGAACCCAGGGCCGAACCCACGGCCTGCAAAGAGCCGTGGTCCATGTTGGCGCCCATGATCACTTCCGCAGGCAAGACTTTTACCGAGGAACCACCGGGAATGACCGCCTTGAGCTTATGGCCGTCACGCACACCACCACACAATTCCAGCAAGTCCTTGAACGGAATTCCCAGGCCGACTTCGTAGTTGCCGGGCTTGTTCACGTGACCCGAAACAGAGAACACGACCGGGCCGCCAGAACTTTCACTACCCTGGTCCGCGAACCACTTGGCGCCATGACGAATAATGCTGGGTACCGAAGCAAAGCTCTGGGTGTTGTTGATGGTAGTGGGCTTGCCATACAAGCCGACATTCGCAGGGAACGGCGGCTTGAAGCGCGGCTTGCCCTGCTTGCCTTCCAGGGATTCCAATAGCGCGGTTTCTTCACCGCAGATATAGGCCCCGGCGCCGGCAAACATGTGCAGGTCAAAGTCCGTGCCTGATCCAAGAATCTTCTTACCCAACAAACCCGCCTCGTAGGCAGCCTTCAGGGCTTCTTCAAAACGCGGAATAGGCTCGGCAAGGAATTCACCACGGATATAGTTGTAGCCCACCGTGGCGCCCATGCAGTACCCACCGATGGCCATGCCTTCGATGACCGCGTGAGGGTTAAAGCGCAGGATGTCGCGATCATGACAGGTGCCCGGCTCGCTTTCGTCAGAGTTGCACACCACGTATTTCTGGATGGGTGCATTGCGCGGCATGAAGCTCCACTTCAATCCCGTGGGGAAACCCGCGCCGCCACGACCTCGCAGTCCGGACGCCTTGATCTCCTCGATGACCTGTTCGGGAGGAATCTTCTCGGTGAGAATTTTTCTCCATGCCTGGTAGCCACCGACCTTGAGATAGTTCTCATAGGTCCACGGCTGGTCAAACTCCATGGTGGCAAAGCAAACCTGGTTAAACTGCATAACGCTTACTCCAGGCCGTCCAGAATCTCATCCACCTTCTCAGGGGTGAGGTTCTCGTAGTACTTGTGATCCACCATCATCATGGGCGCGTTGTTACAGGCTGCAAGGCACTCTTCCTCACACTTGAGGAAAATCTTGCCGTCAGGCGTGCTCTCACCGGTCTTGATGCCCAGCTTGTTTTCAACATGCTCGACGATGCTTTCCGAACCGTTGAGCATGCAGGAAATATTGGTGCACACCGATACGTGAATCCTGCCCACCGGATCGGTCTCGAACATGGAGTAGAAGCTGGCGACCTCGTAAACCTGCACAGATGGCAGGTCCAGGTACTCGGCAATGGCATCCATTAACTCGGCGGTCAGGTAGCCCTGGTTCTGATGCTGGGCGGCACGCAGCGCAGCGATTACCGCTGAGCGTTGGCGCCCCTGGGGGAACTTGGCGACCCAGTGGTCTATCTCGTGACGGGTATGCTCGGAAAGCAGTGCTGTCTTGTTCGCTGCATCAGTCATTAGCGGTCAATCTCACCAAATACGATGTCCTGGGTGCCGATCACGGCTACCACATCGGCCAGCATGTGACCGGCTACCATTTCTTCCAACGCTGCCAGGTGGGCAAAACCCGGGGCACGTACCTTCACCCGGTACGGCTTGTTCGCGCCGTCGGAAATCAGGTAGACACCGAACTCACCCTTGGGATGCTCAACCGCTGCATAAGCCTCGCCGGCCGGCACGCAATACCCTTCGGTAAATGCCTTGAAGTGATGGATCAGCGACTCCATGTCGCCCTTCATCTCCTCGCGCTTGGGCGGGGTCACCTTGTGGTCGGCGGCAATCACCGGACCGGGGTTTTCCCGCAACCATTTCACGCACTGGGCAATGATGCGGTTTGACTGGCGCAGTTCTTCAACACGCACCAGGTACCGGTCATAGCAATCGCCACTCGCGCCCACCGGGATATCAAAATCCATGCGCTCATAAACTTCGTAGGGCTGCTTCTTGCGCAGATCCCAGGCCACGCCGGAACCACGCAGCATCGGACCGGTGAAGCCCAGGGCCATGGCCCGCTCGGGACTGACCACGGCGATATTTACAGTTCGTTGCTTCCATATGCGGTTGTCGGTAAGCAGGGTTTCATACTCGTCCACGCAGGTGGGAAAGCGATTGGTGAAATCCTCGATGAAGTCCAGCATGCTGCCTTCGCGAACACTGTTCAGACGATCGATTTCTTTCTTGCTGCGGAATTTTGAATACTGGTACCGGGGCATGCTGTCGGGCAGGTCACGGTAGACGCCACCCGGACGATAGTAGCTTGCATGCATGCGGGTGCCGGAGACTGCCTCGTAGCAATCCATCAAATCTTCACGTTCACGGAAGCAATACAGGAACATGGTCATGGCGCCGATATCCAGGCCATGGGCACCCAGCCACATCAGGTGGTTAAGAATCCGGGTAATCTCATCGAACATGACGCGGATGTACTGGGCACGCTCGGGCACCTGTATACCCAACAACTTTTCGATGGCCATCACGTAGCCGTGCTCATTACACATCATGGATACGTAATCGAGACGGTCCATGTAACCGATACTCTGGTTATACGGCTTGCTCTCTGCCAGCTTCTCGGTACCGCGATGCAGCAGTCCGATATGGGGATCGGCCTTCTGGATGGTCTCGCCATCCATCTCCAGCACCAGTCGAAGCACCCCGTGGGCCGCAGGATGCTGCGGACCGAAGTTCATAGTGTAATTATGAATCTCAGCCATTACCGCCAGACTCCTTGGTATTCACGTCATAACGGTGATCGTCACGAATCACTCGGGGCACCAGGGTTCGTGGCTCTATGCTCACGGGCTGGTAAATGACCCGACCCTTCTCCGGGTCATAGCGCACCTCGACATTACCGATGAGCGGGAAATCCTTGCGGAAAGGATGACCGATGAATCCGTAATCGGTGAGGATGCGACGCAAATCCGGGTGGCCCTTGAACAGGATGCCGAACAGGTCAAACGCCTCGCGCTCGAACCAGTTGGCGGAACTCCAGACACCGGTCACCGTCTCCACCATAGGTACCTGGGCATTGCCGGCGAACACTCTCAGCCGGACCCGTGCGTTACGACTGATCGACAACAAGTGGTACACCACCGCAAAGCGACGATCCCCGGTGTTACCAGGGTGAGCCGAACCTCGCTCTACCCCGCGGCTGAATCCCTTGCCGGAAGACTGGCGGGTGGTCCACTCAACCTTGCCGTAATCCATGTAGTCCACGCCGCAAACGTCTACCAGCATCTCGAACGCCAATTCGGGTTCATCTCGCAGTACGGTACACACATCGACCAGGTTTTCTGATGTGACCTCATAGGTCAGCTCGCGGCACACCGACGGCACGGCCACCACCTTGTCTCCCAGGTGGGTCAGGATCGCGGCAGCAGTTTGTTCAAGCTTGGAACTCATGTGCAACCTATCTGAATAGCGTGTTAGTACGGCGAATCTTGTTCTGTAACTGGATAATCCCGTACAGCAGCGCCTCAGCCGTGGGCGGGCAACCCGGCACATAGATATCAACCGGCACGATGCGATCGCAGCCCCGGACTACCGAATAGGAATAGTGGTAATAACCGCCGCCATTGGCACAGGAACCCATGGAGATGACCCACCGGGGCTCTGGCATCTGGTCGTAGACCTTGCGCAACGCCGGGGCCATCTTGTTCACCAGCGTGCCGGCCACAATCATCACGTCTGACTGGCGGGGGCTGGGGCGAAACACGATGCCGAATCTGTCCAGGTCGTAGCGCGCCGCGCCGGCGTGCATCATTTCCACCGCGCAGCAGGCCAGGCCGAAGGTCATGGGCCACATGGACCCGGTGCGAGCCCAGTTAATCAGCGCGTCCAGGCTGGTGGTGCGAACCCCGCCTTCAGGCAGCAAGTGGGTGCCCTGCTCGGCTAATCCCATTCCAGGGCTCCTTTCTTCCATTCATAGATAAAACCGACCACCAGCAAAATCAAAAAGACGCCCATGGTCAGGAATCCGAACATGCCCAGTCCGTCCAGGGCTACGGCCCAGGGAAACAGGAAGGCGATTTCCAGATCGAAAATAATGAAGAGAATTGCGACCAGGTAGTACCTGACGTCGAATTTCATGCGGCTGTCTTCGAAGGCTTCGAAACCGCATTCATAGGGAGAGAGCTTTTGCGCGTCCTTTCCACCCCGGCCCAGCAAAAAACCAAGCAGCAACAGCACGCCGCCGAGACCGGCGCCGACCAGCAGAAAGATGAGTATCGGCAGGTAGTTTTCCAACATTGCATCTCTTCCTGTACCCAATAGCAGCGAAGACCTGCCGGGAGCAAATTTACCAATCAGCAAAATACCGACTGGCAGCGTTCTAACGCCTGGAGAGTCGGCCTTTATCGGCCTTCACCCGCCAGATTCTTGCACTACAGTCCACCAGCCACGGTGGCTTACATCCAAATAATTGGTGCCGATGGCCGGACTCGAACCGGCACGTCCTAAGACACTACCCCCTCAAGATAGCGTGTCTACCAATTCCACCACATCGGCAAGCTAATCAATCGAGACCCAGTCTGTTATTAATTGGTCTCGGGGACCTTCGGCAGCTCTTCAACTGCCTCGTCCACATTCTGCTGCTCAGGCACAGCAGGCAATTCCATCGCTTCTTCCTGCGTAGGCATGAGCGAGGGAAGGCCCTCTTCAACCAATTCCGGGGCGACAGCGCTTTCCATTACGCTCTGCACCTCGGGCCGTTGGCCGGAAAGGAATGCCAGCCCAAGACTGGTCACAAAAAACAAGGTAGCCAGCACTGCGGTGGCGCGAGTAAGGAAACTCGCCGAACCACGTGCGCCAAAAACCGTTCCCGAGGCGCCTGCACCAAATGCGGCTCCTGCTTCTGCGCCTTTACCGCGCTGAATCAGAATCAGGACAATAAGCCCGACAGCCAGGAAAACATGGAATATAAGAATTGCTGTATTTAAAAGCATGTACGCGAACTCAGCCTAGGCGGCCGCCTCGAAAATCTTGATAAATTCATCGGCCTGGAGCGACGCACCGCCAACCAGACCCCCATCCACATCCTGCATACTCAGCAGCTGGGCTGCATTGGATGCTTTCATACTGCCGCCATAGAGCAGTTGGATCGAATCAGCGATTGTAGCATCCCTTTCACCGATCAGCCCACGCATAAATGCATGAATTTCCTGAGCCTGTTCCGGAGACGCCGTCTTGCCCGTGCCGATAGCCCAAACCGGCTCGTAAGCCACCACTGCCTTGGCAAAGGCTTCCACGCCGGAAAGATCCAGGACGGCGGTGAGCTGGCGGCGGATCACATCGTTGGTGATGCCCCCTTCTCTCTCTTCCAGGGTCTCTCCAACGCACAATATCGGGATCAGGCCGGCCTTTTGTGCAGCCAGGAACTTACGGGCCACGACCGAATCGGTCTCGCCGTACAGAGCGCGACGCTCGGAATGTCCGATGATCACGTATCCGCAACCCACGTCTTTGAGCATGTCAGCAGAGATTTCGCCGGTATATGCACCGTTTTCCTCGGTGCTGCAGTTCTGCCCACCCAAGAGAATTCCGCTGGCATTTAACTGGCGGCAGACCTCCGCGACATAAACACTGGGAGGGCAAAGCAGCATGGTTGCCTTATCCGACACCTCCACCTTGTCTGTCAGTGCGCGGATCAGCGCGGCGTTCTGATCCCGCGTTCCGTTCATCTTCCAGTTGCCTGCAATCAGTCTCTGTCTCATAACATTTGCCATTAGGTTTTTATAAATAATTACGGGCAGCCATCCTGGCTGCCCGAAAAAGCCGCGAAATAGTACCGGCCAAGCCGTTGAAAATCAACGAACAGCGCTCTCAGACTCAGGCCAGGGACCTCACCTGCTCCGCCAGGGCCTGCGCTGCCTGCTCAACCTCCTCCTGGCTTTCCCCTTCCACCATCACCCGAATCAGCGGTTCGGTCCCGGAAGCGCGCAAAACTACGCGCCCACGATCACCAAGCCCGGCCTCCACCTCACGGCGGGCAGCCTGGATGCCTTCATGGCCGTCCAGGTCGATTTTGCCGCTGATCTTCACGTTAATCATGAGCTGCGGATAACGGGGCATGTCCGAGACCAGCTCGGCCAGGCGCTTGCCGGTGCGTTTGACCTCGGCCAGCACTTCCAGCGCACTTAGCACGCCGTCTCCGGTGGTTGCCTTGTCCAGGCACAGAATGTGCCCGGAGGCCTCACCACCCAGGATTCCACCGTGCTCGCGCAACATTTCCAGCACATGCCGGTCACCCACCTTGGAGCGCATGAATTCAATACCCAGTGACTGCAGCTTGCGCTCCAGCCCCAGGTTGGTCATCACTGTTCCCACCACCGGACCCTTGAGCAGGCCATCGCGCTGGCGACCCAGGGCCAGCATGTACAGTAACTGGTCTCCGTCCACCACATTGCCTTCATGATCCACCATCACCACCCGGTCACCATCCCCGTCCAGGGCCAGGCCCAGGTCAGCTCCAACGCCCCGGACCGTCGTCTGCAACAGTTCCGGATGGGTCGAACCGCAGGCGGCATTGATGTTGCGACCATTAGGCGAGCAACCGATCGGGATAATTTCAGCCCCCAGTTCGCTGAGCACTCGGGGAGCCACCTTGTAGGTCGCACCGTGGGCACAATCCACCACCAGCTTAAGGCCTTCAAGATTCAGGTCCGTGGGAAAACTGGCGCGCAAAAATTCCTCGTACTGCCCGCGGGCCGAATCAATTCGCTTGGCTTTACCAAGCTCTGCCGAGTCACGGGTAATGGCCCCTTCCAGGGTCATTCTTTCAATTTTGGCCTCGGTTTCATCGCTGAGCTTTGCGCCCGCACCATCAAAAAACTTGATGCCGTTGTCAAAGTATTGGTTATGCGAGGCGCTAATCACCACACCCATGTCTGCGCCGAACTTCTGGGTAAGAAACGCAATGCCGGGGGTAGGCAGGGGACCGGTCATTAAGACATCGAAACCCGCCGAGACAAATCCAGCCTCCAGTGCAGATTCGAACATGTATCCTGACAGACGCGTGTCCTTGCCAATCACCACAGTGCCCCGGCTAAGCCCGGTGGCCCTGGCAGCAGCATTGGCGAGTCGAAGTGCAAAATCAGCGGTGAGTGGCTCTTCGCCTACCCGCCCTCGCACACCGTCTGTTCCGAAAAACTTGTTACTCATACTCTTGCTTCTCCCTGGGTGTGAGCCATCACTGCCTCACATACTTTTAATCCATCTGCGGTAGCTGCAACATCGTGCACCCTGACAATGGCCGCTCCCTGCATGGCGGCAATTACCGCCGCCGCTACACTGCCATGCACTCTGTCGCTGGCATCGCGACCGGTAATGGTGCCGATCATCGATTTTCGGGATACACCGACAAGCACCGGAAGTCCGGTCGCCTGCAACACGCCGAGATTCGCCAGTAGATCAAGATTGTTTTCAAGGGTTTTCCCGAACCCGAAACCCGGATCCAGAATCAGTCTCTCACGCTCAATCCCCGCATCAATGCAAACCTGCACTCGCTCCAGCAAGAAGTCACGTACATCGGTCAACACCGCATTATACCGGGGATTAGCCTGCATGGTGCGAGGCTGCCCCTGCATATGCATCAAGCAGATCCAGGCCCCGGTTGCGGCAGCGGCCTCCAGGGCCCCCGGTTCGCGCAGGGCACGCACGTCATTGACCAGGCTGGCACCGGCCCGCACCGCCGCGGTGATCACCCGGGGCTTGCTGGTATCCACAGAAATACAAACATCCAACTCACCGGCCAGCGCCTCAATTACCGGCACCACCCTGGCGATCTCCTGTTCGGCACTCACCGGGTTGGCCCCGGGACGGGTGGACTCACCCCCCACGTCGATAATGTGGGCGCCCTCGGCCACCATTGTCCGGGCACGCGCCACGGCGGTGGCCGGATCCATAAACCGGCCGCCATCCGAGAATGAATCCGGGGTCACGTTAAGCACACCCATGATGCGGGTCTTGCCGGGGGTGATAATCGCCTTGCTCGCGGAAGCCATGGTGGTTTTCCAAAAAAACGGCCGGGGGCAGTAATGCCACCGGCCGTTATATTAACAACTCAGGCGTTTCACGCCTTCTATGCCCTTATCAGTGCTGGCTGGCAGGACCGCCAACGGTGGGCTCTGACGGACCCGGCTCAACCTTGTCGCTTTCCTTGCTACTGGGCCCGGAATCGTCCCATTCAGCAGGCGGCCTGGGTTCACGACCCTCCATGATGTCCCTGATCTGGGGCTCATCGATGGTCTCGTACCTGATAAGGGTATTCGCCATGATTTCCAGCTTGCCCTTGTTTTCCTTGAGAATGGCCTCGGCACGCTGGAAGTTGCTGTCGATGATCTTGCGAATTTCCTCGTCAATGGCATGAGCAGTAACGTCTGATACCTGCTTGTGCTGGGTCACGGAACGACCGAGGAACACTTCGCCATCCTCTTCGGTATAGGTCAGGGGACCGAGCCTGTCGGACAGACCCCACTTGGTCACCATATTGCGCGCAATCTCGGTTGCCCGCTCGATATCGTTGGAGGCACCGGTGGTCACCATGTCATCGCCAAAGATCAGCTGCTCGGCTATGCGACCGCCGAACAAACTCGAAATCTGGCTTTCCAGGCGACGACGGCTATAGCTGTAGCGGTCCTCTTCGGGCAGGAACATGGTTATACCGAGAGCCCGGCCACGGGGAATGATCGAGACCTTGTAAACCGGGTCATGCTCTGGCACCACCAGGCCTACGATGGCATGGCCGGCCTCGTGATAGGCGGTAAGCTTTTTCTCGTCCTCGCTCATGACCATTGAGCGGCGCTCAGCGCCCATCATGATCTTGTCCTTGGCGCTCTCAAACTCCGCCATGGATACAGTGCGCTTGTTGGCCCGGGCAGCAAACAGGGCCGCCTCGTTCACCAGGTTGGCCAGGTCAGCCCCGGAAAATCCAGGAGTACCACGGGCAATAAGATTGGGCTTTACATCATCTGACAGCGGAACCTTGCGCATGTGCACTTTCAGGATCTGCTCACGGCCGCGCACATCGGGCAGCGGCACCACAACCTGGCGATCAAAACGCCCGGGGCGCAGCAGCGCCGGGTCAAGTACGTCCGGCCGGTTGGTCGCGGCGATAACAATCACGCCCTCGTTACCCTCAAAACCGTCCATCTCGACCAACAACTGGTTCAGGGTCTGCTCACGCTCGTCGTGCCCACCACCCAGGCCGGCACCGCGATGGCGACCCACCGCATCGATTTCATCGATGAAGATAATGCAGGGACCTTGTTTCTTGGCCTGCTCGAACATATCCCGAACACGGGACGCGCCCACACCCACGAACATCTCGACAAAATCCGAACCGGAGATAGTGAAAAACGGCACCTTGGCCTCACCGGCGATGGCCCGGGCAAGCAGCGTCTTACCGGTACCCGGTGACCCCACCATCAACACGCCCTTGGGAATCTTGCCCCCCAGGCGCTGGAACTTGGATGGGTCTTTCAGGAAATCAACAATCTCGCTGACCTCTTCCTTGGCCTCCTCGACACCGGCCACATCAGCAAAGGTGACATTGACCTGGTCTTCGCCCAGCAAGCGAGCACGGGACTTGCCGAAGGACATCGCCCCACGACCGCCGCCACCGCCCTGCATCTGGCGCATGAAATACACCCAGACGCCGATCAGCAGAAGGATCGGGAAAGAAGAGATAAACAACTGCATGAAGAAGCCCTGCTTCTCAGGGGGCTTACCCTTGAAACGCACGTTGTTCTCTTCCAGCATGCCGATCAGTGCAGTATTGCTGGTTTCCGGGTTATAGGTCTGGAACTGGGCACCCCCAACCTGCCTTTCTCCCAGGATCTTGTCGTCCTGGAACGTCACCGTGGCAACGTTACCCTCCCTGACCTCGCGCAGGAAATCCGAATACTCGACTTCCTCCACGCGCCCGGCGGTGGTGTTGAAACTGTTGAAGACAGTGATCAGCACAGCGGCAATCACAATCCACAGAAGCATATTTTTCGACAAGTCGTTCAAATACTTAACCTCGGTTCAATCTCGGATTACACGACTTACTTAATCAGGCCTTGTCGCGTGCATACCCCGTGATTCTTCATTAAATCCATTTCTTTGGGCAACTAGACCCTACACCAATGAATAACCCTGCGCCAGAAGGTAAACTTCCCGGCTACGTGGCCTGGATGCCTTGGGTTTGACAATTTTTACCTTGTCAAATTCATTCCGCATCTGGGCCAGCAATTCCTGGGAACCAGTGCCCTGAAACACCTTGACCAACAAGACGCCTCCCGGCGACAGCGCCTCCCGGCACAAATCCAGCGACAATTCAGCCAAATGCATGGCACGGGGCTGATCTACCGCCGGTATGCCACTGATATTGGGGGCCATATCCGACATAACAAGGTCTGCGCGCTTTCCATCCAGCGCATCCATCAATTCCTGCAGGACTTCAGCCTCTCGAAAATCGCCCTGGATCAGCTCAACACCCTCCAGGGGCTGCATTTCCAGCAAGTCCAGCCCAACGATATATCCGTTGCCCTGGATTTTCTTGGCGGCGTACTGACACCAGCCCCCGGGGGCGGCCCCCAGGTCGATGATACGCATGCCCTGCTTGATCAGTCGCTCCTTCAGATCGACCTCTTCGAGCTTGAAAACCGCACGGGAGCGCCAGCCCTCGCGGTTTGCCCGCTGGACGTAGGGGTCGCTGACATGCTCGTCCAGCCAGCGGCGGCTTGATTTACTGCGT
>Ga0316188_10000253_pt1 | contig 20960 bp, 16 predicted proteins | sample Phiworburrow1_MG_FD_204933 | JGI IMG/M metagenome (GOLD analysis project Ga0316188, IMG submission 204933) | Coastal sediment microbial communities from Maine, United States - Phippsburg worm burrow 1 | ecosystem: Environmental > Aquatic > Marine > Coastal > Sediment | place: USA: Maine... | reverse complement strand
CTGCCCGATCACGACGGTCGTGATGCCCTGGCTGATAACGGCCAGCGCGCCAGGCTGCTCAAATAAATGCTCATCGGCGTGACTGTGCGTGTCGATGAATCCTGGCGCCAGCACCCGGCCGCCGCCCTCGATTACCGTTTCCCCGGGCAACGCCTCGAGCGCGCCAACCTCGATGATTTTCCCGGCGTCAATGCGCACCGCGCCGGCCTGGCGCGGCGCACCGCTGCCATCCACGATGACCACGTTACTGATCAGCCGGCTGTTGACGTCGGCCGAGGGCAGGGGAGCGGGTTCGCAGGCAGCCAGGGCGAGCAGCAGCACTGCGGCGGCCATGAGAATTCGGAATACTGGCATCGGGTAGCGGTCCTCGCAGGCGGAGCCCGGCGCGTTTCACAAGTCTGGACAGCATGGCATTTTTTTGCCGCTACGGGTACAGTTTGCAGCTTGAATCCGAACCGGATGTGGAGGTGGTGAGTGAGCAAGACCGCAATGAACCCGACCCAGGAATGGAAGCGCAGCGACCATCAGCACTACATGCATCCATTCACGGATACCCGGGAGTTGGGCGAGAAGGGCGGGGCGCGCATCATAACGCGTGCAGATGGTGTGTATATCTACGATTCCGAAGGCCACAAGATCCTCGACGGCATGGCGGGCCTGTGGTGCGTCAGCCTCGGCTACGGACGGCAGGAACTGGTCGATGCCGCTACGAGGCAAATGCAGGAATTGCCTTACTACAACAGTTTCTTCCAGTGCACGCACCCGCCGGCCATCGAACTGTCCACGTTGCTCAGCGAGCTGAGCCCCGGGAACTTCAACCATGTTTTCTTCACCGGCTCGGGCTCGGAAGCCAACGACACGCAAATCCGGCTGATCCGGCGCTACTGGGACCTGCTCGGCCAGCCGCAGAAGATGACCATCATCGCCCGCAAGAACGCCTACCATGGCAGCACGCTGGGCGGCGCCAGCCTGGGCGGCATGTCGGCCATGCACGAGCAGATGGTGCTGCCGGTACCCGGCATCGAGCATATCGAGCAGCCCTATCACTTCGGCCTCGGCGGCGACATGTCGCCGGCAGAATTCGGTTTGCAGCAGGCCCGCCTGCTGGAAGAGAAAATCAACGAAGTCGGCGCCGACAAGGTGGCCGCCTTCATCGGCGAACCGGTGCAGGGGGCCGGCGGCGTCATCATCCCGCCGGATACCTACTGGCCCGAGATCCAGCGTATCTGCGACGAATACGGCATCCTGCTGGTGGCCGACGAGGTGATCACGGCTTTTGGCCGGCTCGGCGAGTGGTTCGGCTCGACCCGCTTCGGCATCCGGCCGGACCTGATTTCCTTCGCCAAGGGCGTCTCCTCCGGCTACCTGCCGCTGGGTGGTTCGCTGGTCGGTGACCGTGTCGCGGAGGTCGTGATCGCCAACGGCGGCGAGTTCGCCCACGGCTACACCTATTCCGGCCATCCGGCCGCCTGTGCCGTTGCGCTGGAGACCCTGCGTATCCTGCAACGCGAGAAGATCGTGGAGCGCGTGAAACAGCACACTGCCCCCTATTTCAACCGGCGTTGGGCTGAATTGGCGGAACACCCGGTTATCGGCGAAGCCCGTTCGGTGGGGCTGGTCGGCGCCCTGGAAATCGTGCAGGACAAGTCCTCGCGGGCGCGTTTTCACAAGGACCTCGGCGCCGGCACGCGTTGCCGTGATATCTGCGTGAACAACGGCCTGGTTATGCGGGCCGTCGGCGACACCATGATCGTGTCGCCGCCGTTGATCGTCGAGGACGCCCATATCGACGAACTGGTCGAGAAGGCCTGGAAATGCCTGGACCTGACCGCTGCGTCGCTCGAGGCCGCCGCGTGAGCGAAAAGCACGGCTGGGACAATGCGTTCACCGCGCCGGACCTGTACGGAACGGTCAAGGGTTCGCCATCCTACGCTGGCGCCCTCAGCTTCATGCGGCGCAAGTACAGCCGCGATCTGGCCGGCGTCGACGTGGCCGTGGTAGGCATCCCGCTCGACACCGCGACCACCAACCGCCCGGGCGCGCGCTTCGGGCCGCGCGCGGTCCGTGCGGCCAGCGCCGGCATCAGCTGGGAGCGGCCCTGGCCCTGGGACTTCGACCCCTTCGACCGCCTGGCGGTAGTGGATTATGGCGACTGCGAGTTCGATCCGGGCCGCCCGGAGACCATCGTGCCGTTCGTGGACAGCTATTTCGGGAAGATCCTCGACGCCGGCGCGGCCACGCTGACGCTGGGCGGCGATCATTTCGTGACTTACCCGGTCTTGCGGGCTTACGCCCAGCGCCATGGACCGCTGTCCCTGGTGCATTTCGACGCGCACTCCGACACGTGGGGCGAAGAGCAGCAGCGGCTCGACCACGGCACGATGTTCTACCACGCTGTGAAACAGGGGCTGGTCGACGACAGCCGCTCAGTGCAGATCGGGCTGCGCACTACCAACGATGAGCCGCTGGGTTTCAATATTCTCGATGCCCGCAAGGTCCATAGCCAGGGCCCCGAGGCCATGGCCGCCGAAGTCAAACGCATTGTCGGCGGCAATAAGGTCTACCTCACGTTCGATATCGACTGCCTCGACCCATGTTACGCGCCCGGTACCGGAACGCCGGTCTGCGGTGGTTTGTCCACCCACCAGGCGCTGGAAATCGTCCGCGGCCTGGCTGGTATCGACCTGGTCGGCATGGACGTGGTGGAGGTGGCTCCGGCCTACGATGTCGGCGAGATCACGGCGCTGGCCGGGGCCACGCTGGCCGCCGAATTCCTCTGCCTGTTCGCCGCCAACCCGCGGCGTGAGTCGCTGGGGGGAGGGACGGCGGCGTGATGCAGGGCAACCGGCCATTGATCGGCGTGATTTCGGACCGCCGCATGCAGGGTCCGCATCCTTTCCACATGGTCGGCGAAAAGTACCTGCAGGCTGTCGCCGACGCGGCCGGGGGCTACCCCGTGGGACTGCCTTCGCTGGCCGAGGGCTTCGACGTGCTCGACATTCTCGAGCGTCTCGACGGCTTGTTCCTGACGGGAAGCCCGTCCAATATGGAGCCGCATCATTACATGGGCGATCCCAGCGAGCCCGGCACCTGGCACGATCCGGAGCGGGACCTGGCTGCCCTGGCGCTGATCCCGGCCGCGATCCGCGTCGGCATGCCTTTGCTGGCGATCTGCCGTGGTTTCCAGGAAATGAACGTCGCCTTCGGTGGCACGCTGCACCAGATGGTGCACAAGCAACCCGGTTTCCATATGCACAAGGAGAACCCCGACGATCCGCTGGAGGTGCAGTACAGCCCGTCGCACAAGGTCAGCTTCACGGCTGGCGGCATGCTGCAGCGCATCACGGACAAGCAGGGCACAATGGTCAACTCGCTGCACGCACAGGGCGTGAATCGGCTGGGCACCGGCCTCGAGGTGGAAGCGGTCGCCGAGGACGGACTGGTCGAAGGCTTTACGGTGCGTGACACCCCGGGCTTTACGCTGGCGGTGCAGTGGCATCCCGAGTGGCAGGTTTTGAAGGATCCGGTCTCGACCGCCATCTTCCGCGCTTATGGGGACGCTTGCCGGACCTACCGCCTGCGGGGTCTGGCCCGTTGATGCAGGCGGAAGCGCAAAAGGCAATGGTGCCGCATCACGGCAAGTTCCTGCACGCGCACCGGGTGTTCAGACTGTTCAAGTACACGATTTACTGTTTGCTGGTCGTGAATGCCTACGTGTTTTTCACGGAAGACCTCGCAGCCAGTGCCGAGGTATTCAACGGTGCAGTCAATTGGAGCAACGTGGTAGAGGCCTTCTCAGCCTCCATTGACGCCGCCGCGTGGATCGTGCTGTTGATCTTGTTCGAACTGGAAACGGCGGTGATCCCGGATGAGAAGTTAAAGGGTGGACTGAAATGGTTGTTGATGGCGATTCGCGTCGTCAGTTACTTCTTCATCGTCTATGCCTTCTACGGTTATCTCTACAAGTACGGCGTCGTCACCGATTTTGCGCCGATCAGCATCGCCGATGTCTGCAGCCTGGCTGGTGGCGAGTGGAATTACATCGCCGACCTCGATGACTATCCGCTGGTCGACGCCACTTCCTGTGCGCTGCTGCAGGGGCAGCAGCTGTTCCTGGTCAGCGGCACGCAGATCGTAGGCACCCAGGCTGCGCTGGACTCCGCGCGGGGGCTGGCCATCATCGACATCGTCAACGCCGGTACCTGGCTGGTCATCGTGGTGCTGCTCGAGGCCGAGGTATGGATGCAGCTGCGGGATCTGCTGACCGGCGCGATCCTGAAAGTCAGCAAGTACCTCAAGGGCTTCTTTTACAGTCTGCTGTTCGTTTGCGCCATAGCTTGGGGTTTTGAGGGCAGTTTCGTGGACTTCTGGGATGCCTTCCTCTGGCTGGTGGCCTTTATCTTCATCGAGCTGAACATCTTCCAGTGGCACGAAGAAACCGAGGAAGCGGAAGAGTTGGCTCAGAACAAGGCGATCAACAGGTAGCCGATTACGGCAATCAGGGCCGCGATCAGTGCGTAGGGCAGCTGGGTGATCGCGTGCTGGAAGGGGGTGGTGCCGGTGGCCTGGGCCGTGAGCACGGTTGCATCCGTGTAGAAGCAGGCGTGGCTGCCGAAGGTCGATGCCGACAGCGTGGCGCCGATCACCAGCGTCATGTCGGCGCCCAGTGCGTTGCTCAGAGTGGTGACAATGGGCAGCACGATGACGAACACGCCCCAGTTGGATCCGGTGGCGAAGGACAGGACACCCATCGAGAGAAACACGGCCGTCGGCAGAAGCTGCGCAGTCATGTAGGGGCTGATCAGGTCGATCACGTAGGCTGACAGGTCCATCCGGGTGTTGATCTCATCCAGCAGGTAGGCGGCAACCAGCGCGGCGAGCGGCTCGATCATGGTCTTGAAGCCGTCCAGTACTGCGTTGTAGGTCTCCTCCACCGAGAGCGTGCGGCGGATGGCGATCATGAGCACGTAGGCCGTCAGCGTCAGGTAAAGGCCCATCAGGAAGTCGTAATCGAAATACCAGGTCGACACCGCCAACAGGACCATCGGCAGGATGAATTCCATGCTGTTGCCGCGCACCCCATCCTTGGCCGTGATTGACTGGTTCGCCGCCTCGATGTGTGCTGCCTCAGGCGGCACGGTCTGGCCGGCGGCGGCGCGGGCCTCGGCCTTGCGCATCGGGCCAAGCACGGGGATTACGCCCACGATGGCCAGCGGCACGACCAGGATCGCGGCCCAGGCGTAGAACATGTAGGGAATCGCGGCGATGTAGGCCTGCACGCCCTGGCCCTCGGGAGCCACGCCGTTCTCGACCAGCAAGGCGCCGAAGAACACGGCCCAGGTCGAGATCGGTACGATCACGCTGACCGGCGCGGCGGTGGAGTCCACCACGTAGGCCAGCATTTCCCGCGAGGTCCCGAACGAATCGGTCACCTTGCGCATGGCCGCGCCAACGGCGATGGAGTTCAGGTAATCGTCGACGAACAGGAACAGGCCAAGCACCCAGGCTGTGAGCAGGCCCCCTTTCTTGGTGTGAACGCGCGCGATCACGCCCTCGGTAAAGGCCGAGACGGCGCCTGTGCGGATGAACAGGGCGATCAGGCTGCCCATGAAGCCACAGACCAGGATGACCCAGCCGACCGTTTCGTTTTTCATCACGGACAATGAGATTTCGGCCGCCAGGCTGAGGGGTTCAGTGGGCGCGATCATGAACAGGCCAACGATGGTGCCGGCCAGCAGCGACTCGATGGTGCGATGGGACCATACCGCGAGGATGATGACGACGAGGGTCGGGATAAGGCCAAAGGCGCCGAATTCGGTCATGCTGTTCTCATCTGACTGTTGCCGCTTGCATTGGGGGTGAGCGGGCCGTTGCGGATGTTTATCATAGCCGGGTATACCAGCACAATGGTTAACGAGGTGGCGAATGAAATACAGGAATTTGGGTAACTCGGGCTTACAGCTTTCCGAAGTGGGGCTGGGCGGGTGGCTGACCTTTGGCAACGTGCACGATGAGCGCAGCGGCCGCGAGGTAATGGACCGGGCGTTCGAAAGCGGTGTCAACTTCTTCGACACCGCCAACGTCTACGCAGCGGGCGCCTGCGAAACCATGTGGGGCAAGCTGTTGGCGGCCTATCCGAGGTCCTCCTACGTGCTGGCGACCAAGGTCTACTTTCCGATGGCTGATGGCCCCAATGACCGGGGTCTGTCCCGCAAACACATCATGGAACAGTGTGAAGCCAGCCTGCGGCGCCTGCAGACCGAGACCATCGATCTGTACCAGTGCCACCGTTTCGACGCCACGACCCCGCTGGAGGAGACCGTGCGGGCGATGGACGACCTGGTGCACCAGGGCAAGATCCACTATTGGGGTTTTTCCTGCTGGCCGGTCCAGGAAATTCGCCGCACGTTCGAAATCTGCGGCAATCGCCTGTACGCGCCGGTCTCCAGCCAGCCGCACTACAATATGCTGCTGCGCGATCTCGAGGTGGAGGTCATGCCCGCCTGCCGCGAACTCGGCGTGGGCCACGTGGTCTTCTGCCCATTGGAACAGGGGCTTTTGACCGGCAAGTACAAGCCGGGCCAGCCGTTGCCGGCCGGCAGCCGCGCCGGCGACGAACGCCAGAACCAGTTCATGCGCGACCGCGTAGCGGACCAGCGGCTGCTGGAGCACATCGCTCGTTTGCATGAAGTGGCTGAAGAAGCCGGCTGCACGCTGGGGCAGCTGGCGCTGGCCTGGATCCTGAGACGACCGGAGATCACGTCCTGTATTGTCGGCGCCACCCGGCCCGAGCAGATCGAGGAAAATGCCGCGGCCAGCGGCATCGAGCTGAGCGGGGAGCAGTTGGACCGGATCGATGAAATCATCCTTCCGGTAACATTTTCACATGATCATGCATAGGTTTACTGTGGGCGAAATTCTGATGAAAAACAGCTGCGCGTTCCTTGCGTTATGCATGCTCCTGGCTCACGGCACGGCCTCGGCCAGTTACGCCATCTATGTGGGCAAGAACCTGACCGTGGACGGCAGCGTGTTCATCGGCGGCTCCGGTGACGAAGTGTCGAGCCATTGGCTGGAAATTGTGCCGGCCAGCGACCATCCGGAGGGGGCCACGATTTCGGTGGGCGTCACCGCCGAGGCCTTCATGCCGGGCAAGCTGATCGAGATTCCCCAGGCCCGCCACACCTTCCGCTACCTGACGATGAATTACTCTGAGTACGAGGGGTTTCCACCGCCTCTGACGAACGGCGGGCTGAACGAGCACAATGTGGCCGGCCGGGACGTGTGGTCGCCGTCCCGCGACGAGCTGGTACAGATGACGCCGAACCCACAGACGGGTCCGCAATACAGCGACCTTTCGCGGATTGCGATGGAGCGCGCGAGGACCGCGCGCGAGGCCGTCGAAATCATCGGCGCGCTGATCGATCGCTACGGCTACTCTACCTACGGCGGCAACTCGCACATGTTCGCCGATGCGAACGAAGGCTGGGTGTTGCTGAACTTCGCCGGCGGCCAGGGTCTGTGGATCGCCGAGCGCCTGGGTCCGGACGAGGTGCGCATGTCCTATCCGGGGTATATCCGCGAGATTCCGCTCGACTTCCGGCAAAGCCGCGACTTCATGGGGTCTGAGAATTTCATCAGCTTCGCGGTGGAACAGGGCTGGTTCGATCCGGGCGCCGGCGAGCCGTTCGATGTGTACAAGGTCTACGGCGTGGACGAGCAGAGCTATCCGCGCGGCGAGATGGAGGCAGAGTTGCGAGCGGCAGCCCCTATCGACCTGCGTAGGATGATGGATGCCATAAGGGACCGGCGCATTTCGAAGGACACGACCGGCTATGGCCAGGTGGCGCAACTGCGGGGCGGCGGCCGGCCGGGACTGAACCTGCTGTGGGTTGCGCCTACCGGTTCGGTGACGGCGCCGTTCATTCCGTACCGGATCGGCGTTCAGGCAATCGCGCCGCAATTCGGAAAGCACCGCTACCTGACCAAGGGCGAGGCGACACGCTTCCTGACGCGCGATTGGCAAATCCAGGAAGCCACTGAATTTGCCGGACGTCTTTTCAAGCGTCTCATGTATTACACCTGTGACCATCCCGACCGGTTCTTGCCGGAAGTCCAGGAGGCCCTGACTGCTTTCGAAGACAGCATGATCGCCGAACAGGACAACGTGCTCGCCACGGCTTCGGCATTGTTTGACTCCGGGCGTGAGGACCTGGCGCTGGCTTACCTGACCGACTACAGCCGACAGCGTGGCGCCGAAGCTTTGCAGCTGGGTCATGGACTGCTGGGCAGCATCGAGGTCCGCACGGGCCTGCTTTACGGTTTTCGCAAACCCCGCAGCGACGTCGTCAGCGAACTCGAATACGATGGCGTGAGCTGCCGGGAGTAGGCAGTCAGGGCTGCCGGGCTCCCTCCGAACCTGTGGGGCGATCCGTGCCTTGCAGCTTGTCGATGTCCTCGATGCGAATGATGCCGGGGGTCGTCAGGTCGATTTCGACGGTGTGATCGGCGGACTCTTTTTGCTCCGACTCGTCCGCTGTGTCCGTGTTGTCCTCGCTGGACTCTGCCGCGGATTGCGGATCCGCAGTAGCCTGGCTGGACTCCGCGGTAGCTGCCGGATTTGCTTGCGCGTCTGCACTTGCAGAGGCTTCGGCCTGAGCCTGAGCTGCGGGCTGCGCTGCCGGCGGCTGTGCCTTGCCTTGCAGCCCCTTGATGAAATCCAGTGCGCTTTGCTGGACACCGGCCGTGCTGACCTCTTCCGTGGAAGGGCTGCGGTTCGACTGGTAGGGCTCGTAGGTCCCGGCCGAAGAGGCGGAATCAGCAGCGTCCTGTGCGCCTTCCTGACCTCCTTCCTGCGCACCGGCCCCGCCGCTCTGCTGCCCACTGCCTTGCTCCGAGCCGCCTGCTTCAGCGCCTTCCTGCCCCCCGCCTTCCTCCCCGGTGGGGTTGCCGGGGCCGGGCACCGGGCCGAGGTAGGTCCCGAACGCCGCCGCCTCCCGCTTGTGGTACTTCTCGATCTGCTCGTCCCAGGCCTCCTGCTCCTGCTGCATCAACTCCGGGTTGGCCTGGGCGGCGTCCGTCGGTTCGTAGGGGTATTCCTTCAGCGCGTCGCTGGGTTCCCACTCGCCGTTTTCGACGATGATGTCCACCAGTTGGTCGCGGATGTTGTCGCGTGATTCCTCCGGCAGCTTGTCCAGCTTTTCCTGTTTTTGCGCATAGGTCGGCGCCGGCAGTGTGTAACCCAGGTCTCGCTGGCGGGCATCTTCCAGCTCCATGCGCCGCCGGTACGCTTCATCGCTTTCTTCCGCCTCGGTACTGTCGGTATCCGCTTCGGCCTGCGAATCCTGCGCCTGCAGCGGCGACAGTCCCGCGAGCAGCAGCCAGGCGGAGCACAACAGGCCTTTCAGAAGAGCCGAAGGCGGGAGCAGGGAAGCGAGACTCGATAGTGAGGCCATGAGCGAATTATGCAGCAAGCCGTTGAACCAGGGCTGAAGGCGCGCCATTGAAGAACCCTCGACGCTCATTGCGGCGGCACCTTGCGTACGACCCTGAAGCCCGTGAAATCGTTGCGATCGCCATTTTTCAGGTTGAACCGCGCCGGCAGGCGGATGTCCCTGGTGCCGGTGAACCAGGAACCGCCGCGGGTCATGCGCGAACTGCATATACCGCGTCCCCATGCGCTGCCGTCCGCCGGGGCATCCAGGTAAGAGAGGTTCAGGCAGTCGAGCGTCCATTCCGCCACGTTGCCGATGACGTCGTGCAGGCCAAAGGCATTGGCTTCCAGTGAACCGACCGGCAGGGTTTCGAGCGCCGCCGGATCCGTGCAGTCTGCGTGTTGCCAGCGAAAGCCGGATTCACTGCCCGCGACGTTGCCGTACTGGCAGATGCGGTCCGGCGCGCCGCCCAGCCAATCGCCCTCTTCTCCGGCTCGGGCCACGTACTCCCACTGGCTCTCGCTGGGCAAAGCGTAGGCCTGACCGGTCTTTTGACTCAGCCAGGTGGTGAATTCGACCGCGTCGTTCCAGGAAACCATGATGACGGGGCGCGCATCACGGCCCCAGCCGTTGTCGCCCGGTCGCGTCGAGCAGCCACCGGCGGCAACGCAGGCGTCCCATTGGGCCAGCGTGACTTCGAACACGCCGACCGCGAACGGCTCGGAGAGCGTGACCATGCGGCGCGGTGTTTCCATCTTCAGGGCCCGGGGATTCTTCTCGTCGGAGCCCTGCCAGAACGAGCCGGCGGGCACGACGACCATCGTCGGGCACTCCGCGCAGTCACGAAAAGTCTTGCCGGGGCGCAAGGTCAGGTCATCGATTGCTTCCAGCGCGGCGGCGACGTGGCTTCCCCTGGGAAAGGCCTCGACATAGGACTGGTAGGCCGCGATGGTGCCCAGTTTGCCGGCGGCCTCGAAGGCACGGCGGTCGTTGGCCTCGTTTTGCAGGGCCTGGCGCAGCGCCCGCGCCTCTTCGCCATGCTGACCTTGCGGCCAGGCGGACAGGTAACTGTCGATGGCCGCCATGGTGCGCAGCGCACGGGCCGCTTCCCAGGCTTCCTGGTCCTGCAGATCGAGCTCGCTGCGGGCGCGTGCCGCGGCTTCCTCGGCCAAGCGGAATTCCTCGAGGCGAATCAGGGCATCGGCCTCGTGCAGCCCCCCGGGAAAGTGCTCCATGTAGACCTCAACCGCAGCGCGGTCGCCTTCGGCCAGGGCAAGATCCCACGCCTGGTGATCCAGCCGCTCGAGATGAACTCCAGCCTGGTCGCGGTGGATGGAAGCGGGAAAATCCTCCAGGAACAGGCGGTAGCCAAAAGCCGTATCGGCTTCGAGGGCGGCTTGCCAGCGCGCCGTCTCCTCCGGCGAAACCGGGGCTTCCGCCGTCTGCCCGGTATCGCTCCGCTCGCCGGCCGTTTGCCGGCCCGGACCGGCGCCCCAGCGATCGGCGGTGAACAGGTAAATAACGGCTGTGGCAAACAAAATGGCAAACGCGCCCAGCAGAATCATCGGCAACCACTCCCGGCCTTCCTGCTCGACCGCGCTGGCTGGCCCGGTGAAAGCGGGACGCCATTGGGCGATGCTCTGTGGCCGGTCGACGGGATTCAGTCTCAGCCCTTGCGCGACCGCCCGGGTCACCTGCCTGAAGCCGTGCCTGGGCAGCAGACGGTCAAGTGCCTCGAGCGGATCGGCTTCCTTTTCGCTCAGCGCGCTGCGCCGCTGGCTGGCCGCGACGGGTAACTGCCCGCTGAGGCAGCGGTAAAGCGTGGCGGCCAGGCCATAGATGTCGGTCCAGGGCCCGATGGCGCCATCGGGTTCGGATTGTTCGATGGCCGCGTACCCTTCGCTGCCCAGTTGTCGGCGGGTGGAGGCCGAGGCATGCAGCCGCTGACCGGCGGCGCCGAAATCGAGCAGGATGGGATCTCCGCTCTCGGTAATGTAAATATTGGCCGGCTTGATGTCCTGGTGGACGACGCCGTTGCGGTGGATGTAATCGAGGGCGTCGAGCAGGGGGCGGCTCAATGCCAGCGCCTCCTCTTCCGAGAGGGTTCCACCCCGGCCGAGCAGCGTGTGCAGGGCTTCACCCTTGTAATAGGGCATCAACAGGTAGGCGGTGCCGTTATCCTCGAAACAGCGAAACACCTTCACGATATTGGGATGGTCCAAACGCGCGACCGTGCGGCCTTCGGCCAGGAAATGTCCGAGCCCGGTTGCGAACAGCTCTTCGGAGGCTCGGTCCCGGGCTTGCAACAGCCCCTCCGCCGTCCGCGTCACCAGGGCCTCGGGCAGATACTCCTTCAGCGCAAAGGACGATGACAGCACCGTGTCCGTCACCAGGTAGGTGACGCCGAATGCGCCATGTCCCAGCACGCGATCGATACGCAGCGTATCGATCTGCGTGCCTGGTGCCAGGGCCAGTGTCACCGCGTTCATTCGCTCCTGCCGGCTGCGGCCTCGACCGCCACGGTGAAGCGGGCGTTGCCGAGAATCACCGTGTCACCCGGCTCGAGGTACATGATCTCGCCCTCCAGGCAGGGAATTCCGTTGATCGTGCTGCCATTGCTGGAACCGAGATCGGTCAGCGTCAGCGCAGCGCTGGTGCCGTTCAGGCGGGCATGGCGCCGGCTGACCGAGCGACTGTCTATGACCAGGTCGGCGCCGCCCCGTCCTATTTCCACGTTGATCGCGGACATGCTCACGGCTGCTTCTGCTTCGAAGTCCCGACCGTCCGCCAGTTGGCCACGCAACACCAGGCGCCCGTCCAGCGCCGGGGCAATCCAGTTCTCGCCGCCGTCCCTGGCCGCCGCCGTGGGTGCCGCCGGGCCAGCGGGGGCATCAGCGTCCACTGCGGGCAGCGAGCGAGCACTGGTGCGCCGCAGCCAGTAGACGAAGAAGCCGGCGGCCAGCATCAGGAGCGCGGCGAGCAGCCAAGGCCACGTCGCCGGTGCAGGTGGCTCGGCCGCGGGTTCCCCGGCCGCCTCCTCTTCGCCTGCTTCCTCCTCGAAGGGCGGCAGCAGGTCGATCTGCGGCTCGAATTCGTCGTCTTCCGGGGTGGTTGGTTCGTCATCAGCCGCTTCGCCAACGGTCGCGTTATTCTCGTTGGGCTCCGTTTCCGGTGCCGGCGCATCGTCCAGGATTTCCGGACCTGCCGTTGCGTCCGCGACCGGGGCCGGCAGTTCGTCAGCCAAGGTAGGGGACGCCGAGCAGGGGGTGCCGGTCAGCGGTAGTTGCAGTTCGGCCAGGACTGTCCGCAACGCGGATCCCCAGCGATACTGCGTGGCGGGCGAACTCGACAGGCTCTGCACGCCGTCGGCCAGGCTTAAGCCAGCCAGGTTGCCACAGTCGTCCAGCAGAGGGCCGGTCACGTTCGGCAGCGGGGTCTCAGCGGCCAGGGCCGGCGCGTCGCTCTCCGGAAAGACGCTGATGGTGGTCACCGTGTTAACGGGCGCTGCGCCCTCGGCGATTTGCTCGGCGGGCGGGAATGCCCTTAAGCGGAGGCTGCTGCCATCGTCCGGAGAACCGGGCGCCAGGGGCGCGGGGTTGCGGTGCAGTCCCTCCACCCGCAGCACTTCCAGGCCCAGTTCGGGAAAGCCCCTTTCCAGCCGGGCCGGCCGGCCGTTGCGGATGAGGTCGGTGCCGCCGTCGAGGACGATGATCTCGTCACCGGGTGAGGCGAAATCCGCTGGCACCAGGACCAGGCCATCACGGGAAAGCACAACACCCGTGGTCGGCTCCACGTGCGTCGTCGAGACCAGGCGCAGCACCGGCACGACCCACTCCGGCACATCCCGGGCTTGCGCGGCGGCTGGCCCGGAAACGCCCTGCAGCAGCGACAGCAGCAGGCAAAGTAACAGTGCTCTCACGGGGAATACAGGCGGTTGATCAGGTTGTCCAGGCAGTACTGTCCGGCTTTGTTCAGCGCGTTCTCCTCCTTGCCTTGCACCACGTTCTGGATGAAGACCAGGATGGAGGCCATCACCAGGGCGAGCAGGGTGGTGGAGAATGCCACACCCAGGCGCTCGGTGACCTGGTAGAGCATGTCCGGGCTCTGTACATTGGCTCGGTCACCCGCATAGTTGAGCGCCAGCATGATGCCGATCACCGTGCCGATGAAGCCCAGCGAGGGAATCAGCCAGGTGATGTAGCGGATGATGTTGTACCTGAGGTCGATTTCGTGCAGGTAGAGCTCGAGGCTCGAATTAAGCAGGGAATTGGTCTGATCGGCCGAGTGACTGATGTTGAAGCCCAGCACGCAGCGTTCGATCAGGCGCGGGACAAAGCAGACCTGGCGGTACTTGCTGCTGCGCACCTTCTGGTAAATCGGCGTCAGGTCCTCGCCCGGCCTCAACACGGTTTCCTCGTCCTCCGGCAGGTAGTTGCGGTCGATCTGGCTCTCTTCGAGCCGACCCGCCCGCCAGCGGATCGAGAGCTCGCCGAGACCGGCGAAGAAAGCCAGCCACAGGATGTTCTGTACCGTCAGGGGCCAGGTGGAGCGGTTGATGTCCAGCATGATCGCGGCCGCCGACGGCGACAGGATGCGTGCGAGCAGTGCGATTGCGACCACCGCGGTGAGCAGGCTGACGACCAGTGTGATGGTGCGCGTCATGGATTTTCCTCGATGTCGCCGGTGAGCGGGTTACGCCGGGGGTTGGTCAGCACGACTCTTGGTTTTAGTGGTTCGCCGGGCCAATCTTCGAACACCAGGGGCTTGCCGCGGACGGAATATCCTTCCCGCAAGCGAACCCTGGCCTGGTGGGCGAATAATTCCACCAGCCGCTCGACCTTCACTTCCTGGTCGCCGCAACGGACGCGGTCCCGGGTTCCAAGGATCGCCTTGCGTACGCGGATCCAGCGCCCGTTACGGTGCAGGAACGTGCCGTTGCTCGAGTCGGCATCCATCACGGCCAGATAACCGTCCGGCGTTGCCTGCACGGTCGCGTGCACACGGGAAACGGAACCGTGGTCCAGCACGATGTCACAGTCCGCGGACCGCCCGATGGTTCGTGTATCCTGTTCGTTCACGCCGCTATGATACATTGTATTTTTGTCGTTCACGGTTGCCACGATGTTCCGCAAAAAGAAGTCTTCGCTCCCCGATAATGGCCAAGCGGTTCCGCGCAGCCGGAACCCGGCCGCAAGGGCCTCGGGCGGGGAGCGTGATCGGACCGGCAACCCGCTGGCCCGCCGTTTCCAGGTGGACAGCGAACCACCCACCATCGACCTCACTTCGCCACCGAGGTTCAAGCCGGCGCCGCATGAGGCCGAAGATCCCAAGACGGCGACACTGCAGTCGGACGCGGCACAGCTGAGCCGGTTCATCAGCCGGGAACCCGGGACGGGCAAGTTTTACGTCCACCCGGGTGCGGAGGGCCTGCCGGTGATCCTGCAGGGCGAGCCCGTGGTGGCCCCCACTGAATTGCGGCGAGGCGACATCATCGCCTTCGGAGACGCAGAGTTTCATTTCCGTTCCGCCCCGTAGGACTGAATTAATTCGGGATTCATACGGTTGCCCAAAAAATCATCCCGAATAAATTCGGCCCTGCGGCCTCAGTCCGCCAGCGCCAGGAACCCGCCCGAGTTGGCGCGCGCCAGTGATTCCATGAACTCCACCGTGCCGCGATACTTGAAGTAATCGCCAACCGTGACGGCGTGGATTTCCTTGCCCTTGGTGTTCGAAACCGTGATCTTCCGTACCAGGCGGCTCGGTGACAGGTTCTCGTTGAATGCCGGGTTGGGCAGACCGTCGCTGATCAGGACGATGGCGTCGGCAGGGCTCTCGAAAGCCTCCTCGAAGGCTTTTACCAGCGACGCTGAGCCCTCGAAACGCGGCGACAGGCCGTCCAGGAAATCCCTGGCTTCGGCTCGGTTGCGCGGGTTCATGTTCGCCAGGCTGCCGTCCGCGGGCCAGCGCCAGTACCTCGGCCCGGAGTCCCGCTGCTGGAAGCCGAGTATGGCGAACTGGTAGCCCGATTGCAGCGAGTCCATCCCGCGCTCCACGGTCTCCCTCACGAGCGTCTGGTGCGGGGCGAGGAAGCGGTTCATGTCCACCAGGAACAGAATCCGCTTGCGGTCTGTTTTCAGGCCAAGAAAGCGGAATGTCACCTGGTTGCTGCCTTCTTCCTCCGGCGTGACGATCGGGCTGGGTGGCGGTGGAGGCGGCTGGTCGTTACGGGCCTGTTGCTCCGCCTCCAGCGTTTCCAACTCGCTGCTGACGACCTCGTACTCGGCCTGCAGCTCCTGATGCCGGGTTTGCGCAGCAAGCAAGGCCTCGAGCAGCGCGTCGCGGCCCGCTTCCGATTCCTGCAGCAGCGCCTCGGTCTGGCCGGCCAGTTGCTCGAGGTACTCGAGGTCACCCTGCGAACGCACCTCCTTCTGATAGTCCGGCATCATGATGATGCTGATGATGATGAAGGCCCCCATGGCGGAGGCGAACAGGTCGATCGCGGACAGCGAGTAGACTTCGTTTGAGCGGCGCCGGGATCTCACCGGGACACGCCCACGAAGTCACCGCCGTTCTGCTTTGCGAGCGTTTGCAGAAACATCACCAGTCCGCGGTTCTGCGTGTAGTCGCCGATTGCCACGGTATGGACTTCCTTGTGCTCATAGCGATTGAGGCCCGCAATGTCCTGGAGGATGAATCCAGGCGCGTTGTCCGGCTCGCCGTCGCTCATCAGGATGATGGCTTCGGCCGGGTACTCCAGGGCAGACAGGAGGGCGTAGTGCGTGGGCGTGGAACCCGAAAAACGACGCGCCAGGGATCGTGTGAATTCCCGCGCCGATGCGAGGTTTTCGGCTGTGCCCTGAGCCAGCCCCCGGTCGGGGTAGTTCCACAATACCGGCGCCGGGTTGCCCTGGTAGCCCATGATGGCAAACTGATTGGTCTCGTTCAGAGGCTCCAGGAGCTCCTGCACCGATTTGATCATCAGGTCGGTGTACGACAGCATGCTGCCCGACATATCCACCACGATCACGAAGGTCTTTGCCTCGGTCGCCAGCCCCAGGATGGAGAATTCCACGCCGGCCACCAGGGCTTCCGGTTCAGGTTCCTCGATGATCTCCTCGACCGGTTCCGGCGCCACTACCGGTTGCTCAGCCAACTGGGTCTTGATGTCGCCCATTTTTTCACGCAGGCGGGAAATGGCGGCTTGTATGCCCCGATTCGCCTCGTCCATATCCTGGACTTCGCTCTGCGAGATGCGCTGCGCGGCGAGCAGTTCTTCGATCTTGCCTGCCGCCAGCCGGCGCTGCTCCTGGATCTCCTGGGTTTTCGAAAAGGCGTCGTCGCTGCCCGCATTGCGGTAGTAGGGAAACAGGATCATGACGAGCAGGATGAACGCACCCAGCGCGGAAGCGAACAGGTCAATCGCGGAAGTGGTGAAAACCGTGGTATCTCGGCTGGGTCTGCGCATGGCTTTGCGCACGCTATCAAAATGCAGTCGGATCGGCAATCAGCATGAAAATTCGGGTTGACCTGTCGCGCCGGCGCGGCTATCAATGTCGCATGTTCGAGCCCCGGCCAAAACGTATCCTCGGCGCTTTCATCCTGCTGATCTGGATGTCGGCGCCTGCACCGGCGTGGCCCGCGGAAAGCGACACGGCGACGCCCGAGCGGCCGGCTGAATACATGATCTACCAGTACCCGGACACGATACTGGTTTTGAAAATCGACGTGAAGGAAGCGGAATTCTCGTTGCGGACCATCGGTCCGGAGAACGCGCAAATCAAGTCGTCATCCGTGACGGGCAGACGTATCGGCCCGGTGTACCAATACATCGGCGCGCCAGAGCTTCCGCGCCAACTGATGATCGAAGTGACACCGGCGCGCGCGCTGGACCGCTCGGCCATCAGCCTGGAGGTATTGCAGTTCTCGCCGGGCGACCGCAATACCGCGCCCCTCGCCAGGGCCTACCAGATGGTTTCGCTCGGTACCGAGACATCACACAGTACAGATGCTTCGACCTGGGCCTCGAAGGCCTACTCGTTGAGGAACGCTGCCGACATTTTCGCCAGCCTGGGCCGGGAGGAAATGCGCCTGTGGTCGGAATACTTCGCCGCGCACCTGGTACTGCACCAGCTCAAAGACCCGTTGATGGCTGCAGAGCTGGTATCGGCGGTCCAGAGTGCCGCCGCCCGCGCCGGATTCGAGGAGGTGGAACTCGCGGCGCGCACGCTCGAGGGAGACGCCATCCTGCAGTTGGCCGCCGGGTCGGGGGAACGCCCGGCACAGATTTATTACGAGAGGGCTCACGCGGTTTTTTCTGAAGTGGCGATGCTCGCCGAGCGCCTGGCCTGGGACGCCGAACGCGGCCGGGCGCTGTTCCAGGACGGGCGTGTTTACGAAATGCAGGGCGAACCCGAGCGCGCACTGGATCAATACCGGGCCGCGCTGGACATCACGACCGGCGCCGGCGACGCGGAGCTACTGAACCACATCCGCGCGTCGGCCGCGGCCGTTTACGAATCGCTGGGCAGAACGACCGGGGCAATCGCGATGCTGGATGATATGGCCGGTGACCTTGGCAAGGTGCAGCAGGAGAATGCCGACCTGGAGCTGGCCGCCGGGCTGTTCGAAAAGGGCCGGCTCTACAACATCGCCTACCGTTATCACGAGGCCGCGACCGAACTGAGCCGTGCGCTCGAATTACAGCAGGCGCATGCGGAGCCTTGGCTTTGGGGGCCAACCGGTCTGGAGCTGGCCTGGTCCTACTACGCCATCGGCGACGCGGACCAGGCGCTTCGGCTATTGGAGATGTCCCTCCCGGGCACGCCGGAGCGTGGTAACCAGCATGCCCTGGTGCGCGCATACGGGAGTCTGGGCAACATTTACCGGGAGCGGCGCGAGTTCGAGAAGACCTCTGGGGCGCGCAAGAAGCAGGGCGAACTGACCGGAGGCGAGCCAGGCCATGCTGCCGCCTTGATCGAGGCAGCGCTGGACGCCTGGCTGCAGGAGGGGGCGGGTGCAGCCCGGGCGCTGGATTATCTGCAGCGTGGCCGGCAGACGGCGGCGAACGAAGGGGACGAACTGAGTGCGCATCGCGCAACGCTTTATCTTTGCCTGCTTGCGGCGGAACGCAACCAGCAGGCACTCTGTCGGGGCGGCGACGCAGCGACGGCCTACCTCAAGCTGCGGGACTCCGCTATTCCCCGGGTGGCAGCCGACGCCGCGCTGACCCGGGCGCGCACGCAGCTGCGGTCAGGCGACGCCGGAGCAGCCCGCGAAACCATGGAACGGCTGATCGATGAGCTGTACTGGTACCGGCGTGCGTTGCCCGGCGTGTTGGGTGCCTGGTTCGCCGAGAATCATGATCTCTTGGCCCAGGATTACCTGGCGCTGGAGCAGACGCGGTCGCTCAGTCGGACCGCTGGAGCGGGGCAAGGGAGAGCCTTGTTGCTCGCGATGGAGCGTGTCCGCAGGCTGGAGGCAGCCGACTACGTCCGCCCCGGGAACAGGCCCCTGGATGCGGAGGACGAGGAGTTGTTGCGGGGTGTGCTGGCCAGACGAGAGGCCGCTGCGGGCGACGAGGCGTCACGTCTCGCCGCGGAAGCGAACCGCCGGCTGGCTGCCGCACGGCAAACGGCCGCAGGCGGAGCTGACGCCATCTCCGAGCCACGGTTGGAACGACTGTTGGAAGGGCTGGCCCCATCAGAGGCCGTCCTGTCGTACTACTTCGATGGCGAGAGAGCACTGGCCCTGGTGGCCCGGCGTGGCGGCGTCCAGGCGATAGCATTGCCGGGAACAGGGCGGATCGATGCACAGTTGAAGCAACTTCGGGACGCTTTGACGGGGCCTGAATCTCCGGCGTTATCCGGCTACCTGGACGCGTTGGGCCGTTCCCTGCTGAAGCCGCTGGACGGAATTTTGCCCGAGAAAGTTTACCTGTTGCCCGTGGGGCCGCTGCGCGGCGTGCCGCTGGACGCGTTGCGGGTGGATGGCGCCTATTTCGCCGAACGACGTTCGCTGGTCAATCTCGCCAGCCTCGGCTCGATAGAGCGCCGCGCGCCCGTCGTGGCGAAAGATTTCCAAGAGCAGGTGTTCCTGGCCGGCAATCCACAGGAGCAGAGCGACCCGTTCAGCCTGGAGTTCAGAGCCTCTCCGGAAGTCGCCGCAGTGACCGATCAGTTCGTCGGACCGGGCCTGCACATCGTGCAGGGCGTGGCCTTGCGGAAGGACGAGTTCTTCGATGACCGTTTTGCACAGGCCGCGCTGATTCACCTCGCTCTTGCCGGAACCCTGGACCTGGCATTTCCGGACCGTTCACGGCTGCTCCTGGCCCCCATCGGCGCGGGCCACGCGGACAGCAGATCGTTGTTGCTGCCGGCGGATGTCCGGGGATTGGAAATGGCGGCACAGTTGCTTGTGCTGAGCGGAACGGCCGTGGCCGGCAGCAGCCGTTCCCTGGCCGACAGCCGTTTGGCATTCGTCGCCGATTTCCTCGAAGCGGGCTGCAAGGCCGTGCTGGTTTCGTACCGGCCGGCCGGCGAAAGCATGAACGGTGACTTTACAACCGACCTCTATCGCAGACTTCTATCCGATCCCGGTATCGAGACCGCACTGGCAAACAGCAAGCGAGCGCAAATTGAGGTGCGTTCGGGAACAAATTTGCCGGGCTGGGCGGGATTTCAGTTATTTATCAGGTAGAATGTGCGGACATATTCCGCAGTGGTGAAAAACAGAAGAGCACTGCATTCATGAAGTGCCGCTTAGCGCGGCCGTCTTCCGGCGAGCCCGGGAGCATACGTCCGGGGAGAAGGTGAGACCGGACACCGGTCGAGAGGCTGGCCTGGGCCATGGACGGCAGTAGGGCAATGCAGGAGCAATTGCCGAGGGAAGCGAAACTTATTTTGTTATCCGGAGGTTTTTCAAGTGGAGAAGAGAAAATTCCTGGTCGTAATCGATCCGTCCCACGAGCGGCATCTCGCGCTGGAGCGCATGATCGACATCATTGAGCAGCGCGGCGAGTGGCCGCTGGAATTTCACTTGCTGATCGGTTTCGAGGCGGAAGACCGGGCGGATCCAAACAGGCCGCTGGAAGTGGTCAGGAGCGTGGATTGGTTCAAGGAGTTGTTGAAGCCACTGGAACAATCCGGGGTGGATTACAGCACGGAATTTTTCTGGACACGCGACTGGCGGCAATCCATTCAGGAAGCCGCCGAACGGTATGTGTGCGACACGATCATGCTGTGCGAGTCTTCGGCGGAGCACAAGAGCGGTATCGCCGATTCCAAGTGGGACCTGGTCCGGCATGCGCGCAGCGACGTCGTCATCTGCGACGAAGGCACCACCGGACCGTACAAGTGCGTGCTGGCGGCGGTCAACGTCCAGGCCAAGGACCCGCTGCACGTGGAGATGAACGAGAAGATATTCGAGCGTGGCAAATTCCTGGCCGAATACTTCGGGGCCGAGTATCACGTCGTCAACGCCTATAAGGGCAGCGAGGATTTCCCCGACCGTGGTCTGATTGCTCGAATG
>Ga0316188_10000252_pt1 | contig 20964 bp, 19 predicted proteins | sample Phiworburrow1_MG_FD_204933 | JGI IMG/M metagenome (GOLD analysis project Ga0316188, IMG submission 204933) | Coastal sediment microbial communities from Maine, United States - Phippsburg worm burrow 1 | ecosystem: Environmental > Aquatic > Marine > Coastal > Sediment | place: USA: Maine... | reverse complement strand
CGTTTGAACCTTTATCCTCTATCTGTGTGGGCGCCGAGGCCATGCAGTACCTTCCTTCAGGACACGGCACGAGCACGTCCATGTGGCCTCTTCCTCGACATCCCTGTCTCAGAAGGTCCTGAAGGAAGGTACTGCACACCCTCGTCGCTGTGCGAAAGCAAAGTACATTGGTTTCTGACAGTTTCGCACGGCGTTTGCCGGACGCTGGGGTGGGTAGTTGGTTCCAGGACCGTACGAGGCAGGAGCCGAGTATCGAGCGACACCAGGGATGTGACTAGCGCGTCCTGGAAGTAACTACCCACCCCAGCGGCCCCACCACCGTAAGTAACTTCCCACCCCAGCGACCTTACCACCGTACCAATAAGGGTGAGCCACACCGGGAAACGGTCGAGCGGCTGTCCTGAGCCACGTACTTGAGTGAATCCCGGAAGTAACTTCCCACTCAACAAGCATTTAGGCAAATAGCCAAACCTCAATTAACCCCATTCCCCTCCCGCCTGCGTATTAACAATTACGCAATGAAGTTATTAACCAGCCAGGAGTAGAAAATGAAAATCCAGTCACTTTTAATCACACTTTGCATCACCACACTCACAGCCTGCGCGGTCGACAACAATGACGACGCCCAGGTGATCTCCGATAAGGAAACCCAACTGCGCACGGATGAAGCGATCCGGGAGATAAACGGAAGGCGGACCGAAGAGGAGTACGCCATTATTTCGACACCGATGCCGTCGGAGCAGAAACTCAAGGATGAACGCGGTAAACCGGATTCGTACGTAGCTCAAAACAGCCCCGTCGCCATACAGGAATACGATGTCGCAACGGCCATCGAACAGGTGGCTGGCGACCGCGTGATGGTTGCCAAGCAAAGCCCGGCATCCATGGGTATGGTGTTGAACAGTATCCGCCAGGCGAACGAACCGCTTTATCGCGAAAACTACCAGCACCAGGAAAGCCATAGCGTCATGCGTGTGACGGACAACCCGGTTTCCACGTTTTCGATTGACGTGGATACCGGCGCCTATTCGAATATGCGCCGCTGGCTGAACCAGGGTCAGCTGCCACCTGAAGATGCCGTCAGGGTTGAGGAATTCATCAACTACTTCAATTACGACTACCCGTATCCGAAAAACTCGAATGTGCCTTTCCAGGTCAGCACCGAAATCGCCCCCACGCCTTGGAATACCAACACGCGTCTTCTGCGCATTGGTATCCAGGGTTACAAGGTTCCCCGGGAGCAGTTACCGGCTTCGAACCTGGTGTTTCTGCTCGATGTTTCCGGTTCCATGAACTCTCCCGACAAGCTGCCGTTGCTGCAACAGGCGCTGACCATGCTGGTCGGGCAACTGGATGCACGTGACAGGATCAGCATGGTTGTTTATGCGGGTGCATCGGGCGTGGTGCTTCCACCGACCCCCGGTAATTGCAAGGCCGACATTTTGACGGCACTGCAGCAATTGCAGGCTGGCGGTTCCACCAATGGTGCTGCGGGTATCCAACTCGCCTACCAGCTGGCGCAACAGAACTTCATCGAAAACGGCGTAAACCGCGTCATCCTGGCAACCGATGGTGACTTCAATGTCGGCCTCGCCAGCACCGAGGAACTGATCGATCTGATCCAGCGTAAACGTAAAGCCGGTATCGCGCTGACAACATTGGGTTTTGGCACCGGCAACTACAACGACCACCTGCTGGAACAGCTGGCCGATGAAGGCAACGGCAACTACGCGTATATCGACCGTCTCCAGGAGGCTAAAAAGGTTCTGGCGGAAGAACTCTCCGCAACCCTGATGACGATTGCCAAGGATGTCAAAATCCAGATCGAATTCAACCCGGCACTGGTATCGGAATACCGCCTGATCGGCTATGAAAACCGCGCACTCAACGAGGAGGACTTTGCCAATGACAAGGTTGATGCAGGCGAGATCGGCGCCGGGCACCGGGTCACCGCGCTTTACGAAATAAGCCTGACCGGCAGCGCCGGACAGCGTTTACCGCCGCGGCGCTACCAGCCTGATACCACGGAAGGCAGCCACGGCGACGCGGCATTCAGCAATGAGCTTGCCCATCTGCGCATCCGTTACAAGTTACCCGATGAATCGGTATCCAAACTGATCCAGGCGCCGGTCATGGATAGCGGTATCAACGCACGCGGTGGTGACAGCTTCAACTTCGCCGCCGCCGTTGCAGCGTTTGGGCAGAAGTTACGCGGTGGTACCTACCTGGAAGACTTCAGTTACACCGATATCGCTGAACTGGCCCGCCAGTCCAGAGGCAATGATCCGCAGGGCTACCGCAGTGAATTCATGCAACTGGTCAGCCTGGCGGAAACCCTTGATCCGACCGCCAATGTTGCGCAAAACGTGACAGTGGAATAACCCCCACCCGGGCCCGGGGCAGGTAATGACTTTCGAGGCATGCATCATGCACTTCTCCAGAAAGGATTACCTTCACCGGGCCCTTCTCCGCATATCTGAATCGCCCGCTTTCCCCTTGATCCTACTTGGCGCATTCTTCCAGATCAGCTACGCTGCATTCATGCTGGAGATGAGCGACGAAAAACTGATGCGCCGTTATGCAAAAGGCGATGCCAAAGCTTTCGATCAGCTCTATGCCCGTCACCGCGCCCCCCTCTACCGCTACTTCATCCGCCAGGTCAACAACCCCGCGACCGCCAATGACCTCTACCAGGGTGCGTGGGAAAAAATCATAAAGGCGCGTGGCAGCTACCGCCCCGCATCACCTTTCAAGGTATGGATGTACCGGATCGCCCACAACCACCTGGTTGATCATTACCGGCGCATGCGACCGGAGGACTCCGTGGAGGCCGATACCTTGTCTGATAACCGGTCTGATCCTTCCCGGAGCGTCATTGATAACGAGCAAAATGAACTGCTGCGCGTTGGTATCACTTCACTGCCCGTGGAACAACGAAACACCTTGCTGCTGCAACTTGAAACCGGTCTTAAAATAGAGGAGATTGCAAGGGTGACCGGTGTCGGCAGGGAAACGGTCAAGAGTCGCTTGCGTTACGCGGTTAACTATCTCAAACGGAGCCTGGTTGAATGAGCAATAGTCACAGCAATGGCGAAAATGATAAATCACTGAACGAAAGTTTGGACAAACTCGGTCGCGCCTACAACAGCCTGCCGCATGATGAACCGCCGGAACTGCTGGATCAGGCTATTCTGAATAGCGCCCGCCGCGCAGTTGAGAAAAAACCGCATTGGATGAAATTCGGCTGGTTACACGGTCTGACCACCGCAGCGGTCTTCGTGCTGGCGCTTTCCATCATCCTCAATCAGCGTGAACAACCCCCGCTTTATGAAAGCAGCATAAGGGATAACGAACTCACCGGGTTGCAGCGTGAAAAAGTGGCTAAAAAGCAATCTCCGGCTGTGCAATCTGATGATGTGCGCATGGAACTGAAAGAAAAGAGCGAAATACGCCAGGACGTGTTACGGGACGCCCCAGTTCCATCTGCCCAGGAAAGTGAGGTATCACAAACCGCCAGCGAAGACCGCGCAGCGGAACCCGCCGCAGAAGCCCCGCGAGCCATCCATGTTCAGGACGGCCTGCAGGCAAAAACGGATAACGCTGACAAGGATGTACGGAGCAATGAGGCCGTGATCGACGAAGTGCAGGTAGACGAGGCGGATTTAATCGTTGAGACACCCGATCCTGCGTTGCTTTCCCGACAGTCCCGACCCGCTGCGGTGGCCGAATACGCATCAGGTGAAGTTGGAGCGGGTGCTGAAACAGATAGCGATAAAGAGAAAATATTGCAGGATATCATCCGCTTAAAGCAATCCGGTGACAAGGCATGGATAACGCGACTGGAGACGTTCAAACAAAACTACCCCGGTTATCCCCTGCCCGAAGAGCTGTCGGATTGAAGGTGCCTGAATGTTGACATTGAAAGGAACGGCCACCTTCGAGGAAACCATCAAGAAAAGCCGCTTTATCGGCCATGCAGCCAGTGTTACTTCACAGGCGGAGACGTTGGATTTCTATGAATCGGTTATCGATCCACAGGCGACACATAATTGCTGGGCGTGGCGCATCAATTTCCAGGTTCGCTCCAGTGACGACGGCGAGCCTTCGGGCACCGCCGGACGGCCGATACTGAATGTCATCGAGCATCGTGGTCTGGAAAATGTCATGGTTGTCGTGACACGTTACTTCGGCGGCATCAAGCTCGGTGTCGGCGGGCTGGTCCGGGCCTATTCCGGCACTGCTGCAAAATGCCTGGACCGCGCAGTAATCATCGAACTGTTTCCAATGTCTGAGTACGTCATTAAAAGCGGTTTTGAATGGGCAGCCAGCCTGCATGGTCTGCTGGACCAGTTCCAGGCGGAAAAACTGGAAGAATCCTACGACAAAAACGGACTGATTCTTAAAATCCGCTGCCGTGAAGCCGAGTACGGAAAACTGGCGTCCAGCTTGCGGGATGTGTGCCGCGGGCAAGCTTCTATTTTCAGGAGTTGATAGTGACTGTCACACCCGGCAGGCTCGCAGCATATTCTGCACCCATCAAAAGCGATGGTGTATAAAACCCGCCCTCCACATCATTTGTCAGCAGATACTCAACGATACCCAGGCTCGCCGACACCGTGACGTCGTAACCGTTCGGTGTTGTCATTTTGGCTGACACGCTGCGGCCATTCGCAGTGCCGGCCTCACCCCACAGTTGCATTTGCGTGTTCTGCCGCTCGTCAACTTCCGGACCGCTGACCGATTTTTCTATACGTCTTTTCATCAGGTTTTGCACCCACTGCATGGAAAGCAATGGTTTAAGCATACGCATACGTTTCATTTGCATGATCACTGAAGGCGGCGCCGCCATGTAAACCTCGATATCGGGCACACCGGTGCTGATGTAGGCTGTAAAGACATCACCCCAAGGAATGGTAACCGCCAGGCGATTGCCATGTCCGAAAGGAATCTCGCGTGTCTTCCAGGCCAATGGCACCCATTTGAGCTTTCCATCCTGGCGTATACAACCGCCGCCTGCCAAACCCTCGACACTGGTTTTCGCCGTTCCCGGACTCATATGACCACCGGATTCAAAAGCAAGGATCAGGCTTGTCGCTGCGGGCAGGGCCCTCACAAGCAGGGCCGCCATGCAGTCTGTTGGCACGACATCAAAACCTACACCCGGCATCAGGACGACATCCGCGTGCCTGGCCTCGTCCGATTGCTTGTACGCATTGGCAAAAACACTGATTTCACCCGTGATATCAAGGTAGTGACAACCATTTCTCAGGCAGGCTTCTATCATCGGTTGGGAGGTTGCCGAGAACGGGCCCGCGCAATGCAGGACGATTGAAATCCCCTTTAATGCCCGATCGACCGCCGGGGTATCCTCCAGCTTAAAAACAAGGCTGTCAAACCCGGTTTCCGCGGCGATCGCGGTGATACTTTCCCTGTTGCGGCCAGCCAGCAGGGGATGCAAGCCCTGTTGACGGGCTTGCCTGGCGATCAATTGCCCGGTGTAGCCGTTCGCTCCATAGATCATCCACTTCTTTTTCATTACCAACGGCGTCCATTTGTTGACAGGTACAGCACCCTAGAACAACGATCCCTGTTTTTTTTCAAGACTGTCGGAAGGTTCGGCCTCTTCTGAACCTGCTTTTTTATCCGGCGCCGGTTTGCCCGACCCAGGTTTGTGCAGCCCGGTTTTGATAGACTCTGGCTTCGCTTCCGGCACTAATAAGGCCATATCTTTGGTTTTAGACCGTACGGGTTTTTGTTTCGCTTCCTGCCCGCTTTTTGCAGGCTTGGTTGCACTTGCAGGCTCCGGCACGCCACTGCGGTTTACAACCTTGAGCAAGTCATAAATTTTGCAGCCTGCCTGGAGTTTGTGACGCAGCGTTTGCTTTTTGTGAATACGGTAACAGTTTCTGCGGCCATTTTTTGTAACACTTATCATGCCGCCGTCCTGTAAATCGCGTACAATTTTTTGCACGGCCCGCTCGGTGATACCAACATCAGCTGCAACATCACGCAGTCGTGCTTCAGGATCACGTGCGAGGCAAACTAAAACATGACCGTGATTACTAAAGAGTGTCCAGTTGCTCATGTAGGTGTTAGCCGGGCAAAAGTGTTACGTGAATTATATTTCGTGTTTATCAATTCTGCAAATGCATGATGCATAAAAAATAATGGTAAATATTACAAATGATTAACAAGACGACTTACAAAGTTACCGGGGCGTGGCGTGAGTTTCTGCGCCTGGAATCCGCCGGCGGCCTTATCCTGGTATTCGCTGCAATCCTGGCAGTGGTGCTGGCCAACTCACCTCTCGCTGATTTATACACCCGTTTGCTCGGTCTGAAACTGACCGTCATGATCGAAGGATTCGGTGTCAGCAAGCCATTGTTACTCTGGGTGAATGACGGCCTGATGGCTATCTTCTTTCTGCTCGTCGGGCTGGAGTTAAAACGTGAAGTAGCCGAAGGTGAGCTAAGCAGCCCGGAGCAGATTGCATTGCCAGCGCTGGCAGCTATTGGCGGACTTGCGGTACCTGCAGTTATTTACTGGCTGATCAATCGTGACAACCCTCAGGGAATCAATGGCTGGGCCATCCCGACCGCAACTGACATTGCTTTTGCCCTGGCGATACTGAGCCTGCTTGGGAACCGGGTACCTGCCAGCCTGAAAGTATTTCTGACCACCATTGCAATATTCGACGACCTTGCCGCCATAATTATCATTGCGATATTTTATTCCGCTGACCTGAGCGGATTATCGCTGGCTGCAGCAGGTGCCGGTATTGCCGTGCTCTTTGCTCTCAATCGCCTGGGTGTTAAAAGCCTGGCGGCTTACCTCATCGTCGGTGTTTTTATCTGGTTATTTGTGCTCAAATCCGGTGTTCATGCAACACTCGCCGGCATTGCCGTAGCAGCGTTTATCCCGCTAAAGGCCGGTGAAGACCACTCTCCGTCACGTCATTTGGAACACATCCTGCACCCCTGGGTGGCCTATGGTGTCTTGCCCATTTTCGCTTTTGCCAACGCCGGCATCCAGTTTGCGGGTGTCGACTCCGATGCCATCCTGGGAACTGTTTCGACCGGTATTATGCTGGGTTTATTTTTTGGCAAGCAAATCGGCGTGTTCGGTATGACGGCCCTGGTGGTCGGCCTGGGTTTTGCGAAAAAACCGGAGGGATCCAGCTGGGCCATGTTATACGGCATCGCGTTGTTGTGTGGCATCGGCTTTACAATGAGCCTGTTTATCGGTGGCCTGGCATTTGAGCACGGCGGATTTACACAGGGCGTTGCGCTCAGGATCGGTGTCATCGCAGGCTCGCTGGCCTCCGCATTTTTTGGCTGGCTGGTACTGCACCTGAGCCTTCCAAAAGCCGACTGAGCACTCTGCGGCTGTATTTTTACAGACCCGGGTCGCCGGATGTGTCACAGCCTCGCAGCGAGCTCACTTCCTTCGCGAATGGCGTACTTGGCATCCAGTTCAGCCGCTTTTTGCGCGCCGCCGATGATGTGTAGTGACAGGCCTCTTCCACCCAACGTTTCCGCCAGGTCGCGATTGCTGACCTGCCCTGCGCATATCACGACATGCTCAACCTCAAGTAGCTGTTTTTCCCCGTTAACACTGATGTGTAAACCTCGGTCATCAATCCGCTCGTAACTCACATTGCCCAGCATATGTACACCGCGGTGACGCAGGCTCAGACGATGGATCCAGCCGGTGGTTTTACCCAGTGTTTTGCCCGGCTTGCCGGCCCTGCGCTGTAACAGCCAGATCTCTCGCGGCGATTTGGGCGCCTGTGCCTGCACACCTTCAACCCCGCCCCTCGCTTCGAGGCTACGGTCGATACCCCATTCTTTTGCAAACGCATCCAGCGGATCGATCGCCTGGCCCGTGACAGGTTCATCCGGGTGGCTCAGGAACTCGGCGACATCAAAACCGATACCGCCGGCGCCAATGATCGCCACGCTTCGGCCAATCCTGACCTTGTTGGTCAGAACATCGATATAGGAAACAACCTTGTTGTGATCAATACCCGGCATATCAATTTTGCGTGGATGCACACCGGTGGCCAGAATGACATGGTCATAGCCCGCGAGGTCCTCGGTAGAGATACAGGTGTTCAGTTGCAGGTCCACGTCAGTTCGCTCCAGTTCACCACGGAAATAATCGAGACTCGCGCTGAACTCCTCTTTTCCCGGGATCTTCTTTGCCAGGTTGAACTGCCCGCCGATCTCGTCGGACTGATCAAACAGGCTGACCCGGTGACCACGCCGGGCGGCAACCGTTGCAAACGCGAGGCCGGCCGGACCCGCCCCCACGACTGCGATGGCTTTTACATTTTCAGCAGGCAGATAGTTCAGCTCGGTCTCACGGCAGGCACGCGGATTGACCAGGCAGGAACAAATCTTGCGGCTGAAGGTATGATCGAGGCAAGCCTGGTTACAGGCGATACAGATATTGATCTCTTCCGGCCGACCCTGGCGGACTTTTTTGACAAACTCCGCATCCGCCAGCAAAGGCCTGGCCATGGAAACCATGTCAGCATCGCCCCGGGCAAGGATATCCTCTGCCACTTCAGGTGTATTGATCCGGTTGGTGGTTATTACCGGTATATTGACCTCCGGTCGCATCCGCGCGGTCACCCAGCTGAAAGCACCACGGGGAACCATGGTTGCAATGGTTGGAATACGTGCTTCATGCCAACCGATACCGGTATTGAGCAGGCTCGCGCCTGAAGCCTCGGCCATTTTTGCCTGCTCTACGACCTCATCCCAACGATTACCGTCGGGCAACAGGTCCAGCATCGACAGACGGTAGATGATGATGAAATCCTTGCCGGCCACATCACGGCAGCGGCTGAGAATCTCCTCTGCAATCCGGTAACGGTTGCGGGTGCTGCCACCCCATTTATCCGTTCGTTTGTTGACATGCGTGGTGGTGAATTCGTTAATGAAATAACCTTCGGAACCCATGATCTCAACACCGTCGTAACCCGCCTCGCGAGCCAGCCTTGTCGCCCGGACAAACTTCTTGATCTGTTTTTCAACACCGCGGGATGACAGCGCCCTGGGTTTGAAGGGTGTAATCGGTGACTGGATAGCACTGGGAGCCACACTCAAGGGGTGGTAACTGTAGCGTCCGCCATGCAGTATCTGCATGCAGATTTTGCCATCCGCCGCATGCACTGCCGAGGTCACCAGCCGATGCCTGGGCACCTGTAATCGATTGAACAGACCCGAAGGGGTCGGCAGCAGCGAGCCGCGTAGCCCGGGAGCAATTCCACCGGTCACGATCAGACCCACCTCGCCTGCAGCCCGTTCGGCAAAATAGGCGGCGAGTTTCGGAAAATCTTTCTTGTGATCCTCAAGCCCCGTGTGCATGGAGCCCATCAACACCCGGTTTTTCAGCCTGGTAAAACCCAGGTCAAGTGGCGCCAGCAAATGGGGGAAGCGGGATTCAACGGGCATGGGGGAACTCCTCAAAAAAAAGATCCAGTAATTTGCGAACCTTGCTCATGGCCAACGCAAGCGTGGCTTCGATGGCCGCCATGGTCACCGGCTGCCGTTCGAGCCCGGCGGCCCAGTTTGCCGTGATGCACAGGCTGGCATAATCCAGACCGGCCTCACGCGCCAGTGCTGCTTCGGGCATGGAAGTCATTCCCACGAGGTCACAACCATCCTGTTTGAACTTTCTGATCTCCGCGGCGGTTTCAAGCCGCGGGCCCTGGCTAACGGCGACACACCCACCGTCTACCACATCGATCGCTGCCATGGCGGCTGTTGCTAGCAAACCCGGACGCAGACGGCCATCGAACGGCCCGGCAAATTCGGCATGCAGCAGCTCATCACCAGCACCCATGCTGAAAGTGTGCGCCCTGCCCCAGGTGTAATCAATCAATTGGTCGGGTACGCTCAGCGCCCCGGGGTGATAGGGGCTTGAAATACCGCCGACCGCGTTGACGGCGATAATGCCTCCGACCTCCAGTTGCCTGAAAGCATCCACATTGGCCCGGTAGTTCACGGCATGTGGCGGAATCTGGTGCCGTTCGCCATGGCGCGGCAGAAAAAATACCTGTGATTCACCGATGTGATACTCGGCCAGGCTGGCTGAGGGCTGACCATATGGTGTACTGATGTCATGTGACATGACGGCCTTGCCAAAATGATCAAGACCCGTACCACCGATCAGACCCAGACGTTGCATTACTGCTCCAGCACCAGTATCTCATCCAGATGCCGCCATTCTTCATAGGCATCCATACCACAGCCAAATACATACACATCCGGCACATCGAGACCGACAAAATCGACATAATCCCGGGACAGACCGCGGTCGTGATCCTTGCGTACCAAAGAGGCCATCTTTACCGAACTTGCCTTGCGACTCTCCACGGAACCCTTGATCGCCGCCAGCGTATTACCCTCATCAAATATGTCGTCGACGATCAGGACATGTCTGCCTTCCAGGTTCAGCCTGGGGGGTACACGGTATTCCAGTTCTGCACCGTACAGGCCACCGCGATAACGGGTTGCATGGACAAAATCCATTTGTACCGGCATCTTTAGTTTTGTGACCAGCCAGGCCGCCGGGATGATCGCGCCGGTCAATACCGAGATCACGACCAGGGGTTCGTCACCATAGAAAGCGTTGATCTCATCGGCCATTTTCTGCACGGCCGCCATGACTTCCTCACGCTTGAAAAGAACGCGTGAGTTCTCCAGTAAGGCACGTGGATCCGGGGTGTTACTCATAGCCATTTTGATTGCTCCAATTCCAGTTGTGTTATCGTTTTCTTCCACTGCCGCCATTCACTCACACTTTCCACTTCAGCGCGTGTCGCGTCTATTCGGCCCTTGAGTCTCCTCAGTTCCCGGTCTGCATTCTGAACAGAAAACGCATCGTTCGCCAGTAATTGCCGTACATCACCGGGGTCGCAAACCAGTACGGCGTCACAACCTGCCAGCAGGGAATCGCGCACCCGCTCAGGCAGGCCACCGGCAACCTTTGCGGCGTACATACCCAGGTCGTCGGAAAATATCGTACCCCGGTAAGCCAGTTTGCCCCGCAGTATGGTCTTGATCCAGAATGGGGAATAACCCGCAGGCTTCTCGTCCACTGCCGGATACAGCACATGCGCCATCATCAGCGCATCCAGCTTGTCACCGAGGGCTACAAACGGTTTCAAATCGGCTGCTTCTATTTCTTCAAATGGACGCGAATCACATACGTCATCGGTGTGCGAGTCTGCCTCTACCGAACCGTGCCCGGGGAAATGCTTGCCGGTTGCGGCCATCCCGGAATCGTGCATACCACCGATATAAGCTTCTGAAAGTGCGATAATTACCGCCGGATCCGCTGCAAACGCACGGTCACCGATGACCACGCTGCGGTCACCGAGGTCCAGTACCGGCGCAAAACTCAGGTCAACACCACAGAGCAGCAATTCCGTGGCCATGACACGACCGTGCCGATAGGCAAAGTCCAACGCGTTCGCTGCTGATTCGGCATACATTTTCCCCAGCACGGCCAGTGGTGGCAAGCGTGTAAAGCCTTCCCTGAAGCGCTGCACACGTCCGCCTTCATGGTCAACGCAGATTAACAAATCCCGGCTTGCCAGCCGTGTAATTGAATCGGTGAGTTCCGTTAACTGTGAGAGGTCACGGTAGTTGCGGGTAAAAAGGACAACACCGCCCACCGCCGGGTGGCGCAGCCATTTGACTTCCTCGTGGCTGACTTGTGTACCCGCCAGCCCGATTAATACCGGTCCCAAGAGCTCATCAGAGCCTGTTTGATTCTTGGCCGGGGTCATGCCCCCGCCCCTTTGGTTTTACGCTCAAACAGGGCAATGGCTTCGCTGTGGTGGGTATGCGGGAACATATTCATGACGCCTGCTCCAATAAGATTGAAATCGTGTTGTTTGACCAGGATGCCGGCATCCCTCGCCAGGGTTTCCGGGTTACAGGAGATATATAAAACGCGCCCCACCTGGCTGGCAGCAATCCACGGCAATAATTCCTGGGCGCCCGATCGTGGTGGATCCAACAGGACTTTATTGTAGTCAGCGGGCGGCCAGGGTAGTACCTCACCGGCCTGGTACAGGTCAGCCGTGTGAAATTCAACATTCTCCAGGCCATTCAGACCGGCATTGGCGCGGGCGCGCCCCACCATCTCGGCGGACCCTTCCAGGCCTGTTACCCGGCCAGCGCCCTTCGCCAGTGGCAACGTGAAATTTCCAAGACCACAGAACAGATCGAGGATGCTATCGCCGGCCTGCGGGTCCAGCAACTCCAGTGCACGTTTGACCATCCGATGATTCAATGCGCCATTAACCTGTATAAAATCAAGCGGTTCAAATCGGAACCTCAAGCCAAGTGACTCGAACGCATACTCCAGTTGAAAATCTACGGGCTCCAATAAGGTCACGCTTTCCGGGCCAGCAGCCTGCAAATAGATTCCGAGACCGGTTTCCCGGGCGAAAGCCCGCAGGGTCTCGATATCCCTGCCGGATAGTTCCACCATGTGCCGGATAATGATTGCACAACGCTCATCACCACAGGCCACCTCGATCTGTGGGACACTTGCCCGGCACTCCAGCGTCTTGATCATGCTTGACATTTTGGGCAGGGCATCGGCGATGATAGTATGCAGAATATGGCACTCGTCCATGTCTGCAACGTAGCGGCCGTTACGTTCGCGAAATCCGACCAGGACACGTTCCTTGGCAGCAACATCGCGCACGGACAGCCGTGCCTTACGGCGATAGTTCCAGTGCGGAGCATCCAGTGGCGCGTAGACCTCGCCCGGTTCGACACCACCGAGTTCACGCAGCGATTTCAGCAAGGCGGCCTGTTTCCGGGCCAACTGGGCCTGCATGGACATATGTTGCAGGCTGCAGGCACCACAACTGCCAAAAGAAGGACAGCGGGCCTCGACGCGCTCGGCAGACGGGCTCAAGACTTCCAGCGTCTCAGCCCTGCCCCTGTTACTCCGTCCAAACAGGTATCGCGCCCTGACTTTCTCACCCGCCAACGCATCGAATACATGCAGCTTTTTTTCTTCAAATACGGCCAAGCCAAGCCCCTTTGCATCCTGTGAATGGATATCCAGTTCAAATGGCTGGTCGGATAGTTTTTTACGACTACGCCCCATGTATCAATATCCTGCGAAGAGTTGCGTTCAAAAACGGTTCGGAAATACGCTCTATTTTATTGAAAATAAGATCTTTCACCTCATCAATGCGAGCATGTCAGCGACCGCCTTGTGCAGGCCAACGAACAGGGCCTGGGCAACGATGGAATGACCGATATTGAGCTCTACCAGCTGAGGAATACGCACAATGGCTTGTACATTGTCATAGTGCAAACCATGCCCGGCGTTGATCTGTAAACCAATCGAATCACCGTATTGCGCAGCCCTGACAATACGCTGATATTCCGTCTCGACAGACGTGCTGCGAGCGTCCGCATAGCTGCCGGTGTGCAGTTCAACGACCGGTGCACCGCAGGCCAGCGCGGCATCAAGTTGTGCGATATCGGGATCAATGAACAGGGATACCCGGATGCCTGCTGAACCAAGGCGTTCACAGGCATTTTTGACCGCATCAAAATGCGCCAGCACGTCCAGCCCACCCTCGGTGGTCAACTCTTCGCGTTTTTCCGGTACCAGGCAAACATCGGCAGGGCGGTTTGACTCTGCAATGGCCAGCATTTCATCGGTTACGGCCATTTCAAGATTGACACGGGTACTGACCTGCTTGCACAGGGCCACCACCTCCTGATCTTGTATGTGCCGCCGGTCTTCGCGTAAATGCACGGTAATTGCGTCTGCACCGGCCTGCTCGGCAACCCGGGCGGCTTCGAGGACACTCGGGTAACTTGCACCCCGCGCCTGGCGAATGGTCGCAACATGATCGATATTGACACCCAATAATAATTTTCCAGATCGCATAACGGTATACCTCTCAAATCGCCAACAAGCTCAGGCTGAAAAAAGGGACAGGCTTGCCAATGGCTTATCACCCAGATGATAGCCGATTACGCTGCGCATCAGCATACGCAATTCCACGAGATTTTCGGCACGCAGAACTTCGGCATGCAAGGCAAGTAACGCAGCGCCCGAAACCCGGCCCTTACCCGGCCCCGGAGCAGCTACCGGGCCGCGCTGTGGCGGGTAGTCGTACCAGTGCTGCGGTATGATGCCGGCGCCGCTTTCATATTCACGGTCCAGCAACATCGCATAACCGATGGCTTCCAGCAGATGTTTTTCAAACACCCTCAAAAGCGGCTGGGGTGCAGCTTCCGCAGCCAGTTCAGACAGCACCTGCCGGTATCGCTCAAATACTTCGGCATGTGGATCTCCGCGGTGGAGCAAACGCATCAGCAATTCATTCAGATACAGGCCACAGTACAATGCCTGGCCTCGCAAAGCAGGCGGTGAAGCCACCTGGTCAGCAGCCGTCAGTGTACCGAGGTCGGTTTTCTGATTCCAGCCAAGCAGCAGGGGCCGGAATGGCTGCAGAACGTTCCGCCAACGGGAGCGGGCCGACTTCGCGCCGCGGGCAACAACGGCCACACGACCGTACTCGCGTGTGAATGCTTCCACGATCAGGCTGGTTTCCTGGAAGGGGCGCGTGTGCAATATATAGGCCGGTTCCAGTTGTATACGACTCATCAGTATCGCCTTGAGCGGGCACCTAAACCGGGCGCCTCAGAGGTTCCCTAGTCCGTGTATCCGAACCTTTCAATCAGCTTTTCGTTGTCCGACCAGTCTTTGCTGACCTTGACCCACAAACGCAGGAAAATCTTTTCGCCGAACAGTTCCTCCAGTACGATACGCGCCCCGGTACCCACCTGTTTGAGCACCGCACCATTTTTCCCGATAGCGATCTGTTTCTGGGTTTCCCGTTCGACCCAGATAATGGCGCCGATTGTCAGCAGGTTACCCGCGCGCTTGAACTCTTCAATCTGCACCGTCAACGCGTAGGGCAATTCCTGGTGCAAACGCAGGGTCAGCTGTTCACGGATCATTTCCGCTGCAAGAAAGCGTTCGCTGCGGTCGGTGAACTGGTCGGCGTCATAGAATGGCCTGGAGAAAGGCAGTTTACTCAGGACCTTTTTTTCCAGTTCGTCGACACCACTGCCATTTTTCGCCGAGATCATCATGATGTTAACGTAATCATCATCACGGAAATTCTTGTCAATAAAATCCAGCAATGTCGCCTTGTCGGGAACCAGGTCAACCTTGTTCAGCACCAGCATCACCGGCACATTAACTGAACGAAGCGCTTTGGCAACAAACTCATCCTGTCGGCTCCAGTTACCGGCTTCAACCATGAACAGGACCAGGTCAACATCACGGAAAGATGCCTGTGCGACACGGTTCATGTAACGGTTCAAGGCGCGCTTGGCGGAATGGTGGATACCCGGTGTATCGACATAGACGACCTGCCCCTGCGGGGTCGTCTTGATACCGGCCAGCCTCTGCCGGGTCGTCTGTGGCTTGGCCGTGACAATACTGACTTTCTGACCCAGAATCTGGTTCAGCAGGGTGGATTTACCCACATTGGGCCGGCCGATTATCGACACATAGCCAAACCGGAAATCATCCTGCAATTCACTATTGTCCGTCATTTACCCTTACTCATTATCCTGTGGCTTTCGCAACGAGATCAAGCGCGGCTCGGGCAGCGATCTGCTCCGCCTTGCGTCTGCTGCTGCTTTTTCCAGTAACCCTGAACCCTGCATCCAGGCTGATACACTCCACCATGAATCGCTTCCTGTGCGGCGGACCCTCGTCGGTGAGCACATTGTATTCAGGCAGTGCAAAACCTTTACCTTGCAGCCACTCCTGTAAACGGGTCTTTGGGTCTTTTAATTCTTCGGCATCGGGAAGCATGGCGATGAAGGGATTGCAGACATGCTGTACGACCTTCGCGCCCGATTCAAAACCACCATCAAGATAGATAGCACCGAACAGGGCTTCGAGGGTATTTGCCAGGATCGAATCCCGTTTATACCCACCGGACTTCAGTTCGCCTTCGCCGAGTTTGATGTGATCACCCAGTTTAAGACCGGCGGCCAGTTGTGCGAGCGTGTCACCACGCACCACGCGCGCTCGTAAGCGGGTCAGATCGCCTTCGCTGCCGCCTGGTTTCAAATCGAACAGGGTTGCAGATACGACAAAATTCAAAATGCTGTCGCCGAGAAACTCGAGACGTTCATTATTGAGACTCCCCGTGCTGCGGTGTGACAGTGCCAGCGCCAGCAATTCAGGGTCCTTGAATCTATACGGGATACCCGGAATCTCCCTCATTTCACAAGTTTTCAAACGGGAACGAGCTTGATCAGTTGGACAGCCTGACCGATCTGTCAAACTTCGCAACCACGTCGAGGTTACCAATGACCGGCTTGCGCACCTCGTAGGCGATACGCAGATGGACGCCGTTGGTGCGAGTCAGCTTGATATGTTGTTCCTTGACATTATCTGCCGAATAACTGACATACAAGCGGTTCAGAACCTTGACTTTAATGTCGTATGGAGAGTAATTTGCGCTCCCCCTTTCCGCCGCCACCCCGTCCATTGCACTGACCACCGAGTAGTATTCCATGTAAATTGGCCCGATCTTCATTCCAATGTAAGACAAAAAGATCACAAAACTGAGTACAAAGATAAACCCGATCAGGGTCATGCCGCCTTGCTTATACATTTTTTTCATAGTCCCCATCCCGTCCAGCGGTTCGTTGTTTTACTATATCGCGTCTTATAGCTGTCATGCCAGCAGGTTGATTGTATTGTCACTGATTATGCTGTATTACACCTAGTGTATGCCATTTCCTATCCTTGAGAAATCGGCACAGCCTTTTTCAAAGTCAAAATTGAGCCAGATTCCTACCGCACGGCCCAAAACATTCTCCTCCGGCACAAAACCCCATTCGCGGCTATCGTTACTGCGGTCACGGTTATCGCCCATCATGAAATAGTGGCCTTCCGGCACAACCCACTGCCCATTGCGGCTGCCGCTGCGATCGTGCAACAGGATATTGTGATTCGCATCACCCAATTCCTCCCAGTACAGCGATGCATCGACTGCAGGCGTTGTGCACTTGACGTCACTGCTGTCAAACCGTCCTGCGGCAGTCTCTTTCACCTTTTCGCCATTGACAAAAAGCTGTTTGTCGCGATAGCTAATGCTATCACCCGGCAGGCCCACGGCACGTTTGATGAAGTTCACACTGGGGTCTTTCGGGTAGCGAAAAACCACGACATCGCCACGCTTGGGCTCACCGACATCAATGATTTTTTTATTCAGCACCGGAAGACGGACACCATAGGAAAACTTGTTAACCACGATAAAATCACCGACCAGCAATGTCGGTATCATCGACCCGGAAGGTATTTTGAACGGTTCGAACAGGAATGAGCGGAACACCAGCACAATCAGGAGCACTGGGAACAGCGAACGTGCATATTCCACCATCACCGGTTCACGCGGCGGTTCAATGCTCTGTTGTACGGAGCGGTCCATGCGCTTTTGCCTGAACAACAGGCTATCCACCAGCCAGATAAAGCCGGAAAGCGAAGTCAGAACCACCAGCACCAATGCAAAATCAATATTCATTCTGTTTTCCTGTTTGGGACAAGCCCACCATGGGCCATCCTGATTCTAGTTTCTATTTCTTTGTATCCTGCTGTAAAACCGCCAGGAACGCTTCCTGGGGTATTTCAACACTACCGACCTGCTTCATACGTTTTTTACCGGCCTTCTGTTTTTCCAGTAATTTGCGTTTGCGGGTAATGTCTCCGCCATAACACTTTGCCGTAACATTCTTGCGCAGAGCCTTGACCGTCGTCCTGGCAATGACCTGTGCACCGATGGAGGCCTGTATCGCTACATCGAACATCTGCCTTGGAATCAACTCCTTCATGTTCACGGCCAGTTCGCGACCGCGGCGCTGTGCCTGGTCACGGTGCATGATCAGGGACAGCGCGTCCACCCGCTCGCCATTGATCAACACATCAACACGTACAAAAGGCCCCTCGGTGAAACGCACAAAATGATAATCAAAGGATGCGTAACCCCGACTGACGGATTTCAGCCGGTCGAAAAAGTCCAGAACCACTTCTGACAACGGTAATTCGTATTGAATTGCAACCTGCCCGCCCAGGTACTGCATACCTAACTGCCTGCCGCGTTTCTCCTCGCATAAACCAATGACAGCACCGACATAGGTCTGTGGCACCAGGATATCGGCCTGGATGATGGGTTCACGTATTTCAGCAATCTTATTGACCGGTGGCAACTTGGCGGGGTTTTCGAGGGTCAGGATCTCACCATCGGTCAACTCTACTTCATAAATGACCGTTGGTGCTGTGGTAATCAGGTCAACATTATATTCGCGCTCCAGCCGTTCCTGGACGATGTCCATATGCAACAGGCCAAGAAATCCGCAGCGGAATCCAAAGCCAAGCGCTTCGGAGGTTTCGGGTTCAAAACTCAGGGCGGCATCATTCAACTGCAGTTTATCGAGCGCTTCACGCAGGTCGGGATAGTCATCGGCGTCGGTCGGGAATAAACCGGCAAATACCCTGGGCTGCATTTTCGCAAAACCCGGTAGCGGTTTGCTTGCCGGTGACTTGACCAACGTAATGGTGTCACCCACGGGCGCACCATGAATATCCTTGATACTGGCAACCAGGAAGCCCACTTCGCCTGCTGACAGCGCATCCCGGAGCACGCGCTTGGGTGTAAATACACCCAGCTGATCCACCTGGTGCTGATTACCGGAAGACATCAGTTGGATTTTGTCACGCTTGCTGACCACGCCGTCAACTACACGGATCAATGAAACGACACCGAGGTAATTATCAAACCAGGAATCAATGATCAGAGCTTTGAGCGGCGCGTCCGGATTACCCTTCGGCCTGGGCACATCGCGGACCAGGCGCTCCAGCACCTGTAAAACCCCGTCACCGGTCTTGGCGCTTACGTTAAGCGCGTTAACCGCTTCAATACCGATGATGTCTTCGATTTCCTGCTTGACCCGCTCCGGGTCAGCAGACGGCAGATCAATTTTATTCAGCACCGGTATAACTTCCAGCCCGAGCTCGACCGCGGTATAACAATTTGCCACGCTCTGGGCTTCCACACCCTGGGCAGCGTCGACAACCAGCAAGGCGCCCTCACAGGCTGCCAGTGAACGTGATACCTCGTAGGAAAAATCAACGTGTCCCGGTGTATCAATGAAATTCAGGTGGTAGACATGACCGTCCTCGGATTTGAAATCCAGGGTAACGCTCTGGGCTTTGATCGTTATACCACGCTCTCTTTCTATATCCATGCTATCAAGCACTTGCGCGGACATTTCACGCTCACTCAATGCACCGCACATCTGGATGAAGCGGTCGGCCAGCGTCGATTTGCCATGGTCAACATGGGCAATAATGGAAAAATTCCGGATGTAATTCTGATCCATATGCTGCTTCAGTTATGCGTCTTCACGAGTGTTTCAAGGGCCTGACAATCGAAGGCCATCCGTTGTAAACAACGGATGGCCTCCTTGTCTCCAACCCGGCATTATAACTGACTATAGGCTAGCCCTCATCTTTATCGCGAGGTGTATATGCAATAAAACTGGCGGCGCCATTACGCCATACACGCAGTGCCACGGCACGACCCGGTTCAATCTTCTCCACCAGTTCTTCAAAATCATCCAGGTCAGCGATATCCTGATTGTTGATCATCAGGATCACATCACCCGCCCTCAAGCCGGCGCGCCATGCATCATCACTATCAATCTCGCTGATAAGTACGCCGCCTTCCGGATCACCGAGTTCGCGTCTGCGGTCATTGTTGATGTTTTCAACCACGAGACCGAGTACATTTCCGGCTTTTTGCTGGCTTTCACCATCGGCCACAGCCGTCGCGCTCTCGTTGTCCAGCGCATCGAGGGTGACGTTAAATGTTTCTTCCTTACCCTCGCGGCTCACCCGCACGGTGGCTTTTGTACTCGGCGGGTTTGCCCCGACCAACGGCGGCAGATCATTCCAGGTTTCAACCGGGGCATCGTTGAATGCCAGGATGACATCACCGGGTTTGATTCCGGCACGGGCCGCTGAACCATCGTCGGTCACGTCATTGACCAGGGCGCCCACCGGCCGGTCCAGACCCAGGGCCTCCGCCATTTCACGTGTAACCGCGCCCACGACGACACCCAGCAGACCACGCTCAACTTTACCTGTTTCACGCAGCTGTTTTGCGGTACTCACTGCCACCTCGATGGGGATTGAAAATGACAGGCCGATATAGCCGCCACTCGAACTGAGTATCCACGAATTGATACCGATGACCTCGCCATCCATATTGAGCAGCGGACCGCCGGAGTTGCCGCGGTTGATGGCGACGTCGGTTTGAATAAAGGGTACGTACTGTTGTGCCCGGTTGGTTCTGCCCTTGGCGCTCACAATACCCGCGGTGACGCTTTGTTCAAAATTGAAGGGGGATCCGATAGCGGCAACCCACTGACCGGCCTTGACGGATTCCGATTCGCCCAGCCGCAGGAACGGCAGGTCCCCGTTCGCCTTGATCTTGAGAACTGCAATATCACTCGATTCGTCAGAACCGATCAGTTCTGCTTCGAACTCACGTCGATCCGCCATGCGGACGATGATCTCATCGGCATCTTCAACGACATGGTGATTGGTTAAAATGTAACCCTCTGCGTCATATATGAAACCAGAACCAGCCCCCATTCGATCCGGCTCTCCGTAGCTGGGATCATTGGGCACATTAAAATAACGCCGAAAAAACTCCGGTATTTCAGGGTGATTTTCACCCGGCCCACCACGCATCCCGTCACCCTGGTCGGATGCCCTCGGACCACGGGTACCGAACTGGGTGACCCGGATATTAACAACCGCGGGACCTGCTTTTTCGACCAACTCGGTAAAGTCCGGTAATCCGGTCACTTTGGC
>Ga0316188_10000251_pt1 | contig 20995 bp, 14 predicted proteins | sample Phiworburrow1_MG_FD_204933 | JGI IMG/M metagenome (GOLD analysis project Ga0316188, IMG submission 204933) | Coastal sediment microbial communities from Maine, United States - Phippsburg worm burrow 1 | ecosystem: Environmental > Aquatic > Marine > Coastal > Sediment | place: USA: Maine... | reverse complement strand
GAATAGATGCCAACTGAGATGGAATGATACCATCCTTGCAGTAATTGGACTGATCACAAAGTGCGTTTTAAAAAGTCAATACAAATGAGGTGTGCTCAGACGGCATTGAATGTACCTGTAGATTACCCCCATGTAAATGCATAATCTGCTTTGACAAACTTAGTCCAATACCGGTTCCGGCATTTTTGGTAGTGAAGAAAGGGACGAAAATTTCTTCAATCAGCTCAGGGGGTATACCCGGTCCATTGTCCCAGACTTCTATATATTTACTTCCTTTGGCATCGGTACCGGCAGTTATTTTGATCAGGCCATTCTCCTGTTGTCCCAGAGATTGGGCTGCGTTTTTCCCTAAATTCACCAATACCTGAGATATTTGTTTCTCATCAATAAAAAATTCAATCTCTTTTGGGTTTACGATGGTCTCTATGCTAAGACTGCCGTTTTGCCCTTCCTGCTCCAATAAAACTCTCACTTTATCCATCATTTTTTGAGCTGGAATCAGGGCCTTGTCCGGAGGTGGTAAATTGAGAAAACTTCTGTATGATTGAACAAATTCCATTAAATCACCGCCCTGTTCCTGAATAACTTCAAGACCCCTGACGGTATTTTTTATTCGGGTTTCATCAATTTCTTTTACGTTGATCAGATTATTATCGGGTTTAAAATATTTAAGAATGGACTCTGATATGGAAGTAATGGGCGTTATGGTGTTCATAATCTCATGGGTAAGTACCCTTATGAGCCGCACCCAGGAATCTGTCTCTTTTTCATCCAGTTCCTGATGTATGTCCTGTGCTACCACCAAAAGGAGCTCTTCTTTATTTAAGCTTAAAGCAGTGGATTTTAAGGCCAGTTGTTTTTTCTCCCTTTCATTGGATAACTGGACAAGTTTTCGTTGAAAGGGTTTTAACAAGGCAAACAGCTCATAAAGTTCTGGATCTACCTGTGTCAATTGTTTAATATGGTTAAGCGGCCTATAGCACAACAGCTCTTCAATTTTTTTATTGGCAAAAAGGATATGCCCCTTCTTATTTATGGTCATTATACCAATATCTGCCTGTTTGATTATTTCCTGATAATACTGTTCCTGGATTTGCTTTTTGATATGAATATCCTGTATCATAGAGTTCAGCATGTTGAGGCTGTGGTTTAATTCTTCCAACGATTTTAAACTCAACTTTTCAGGAAACCGCAATGTGAAATCCTCATTTTTTATGGCATCAAAAAAATAGGCAATTTTCCGATTGGTATGGTTTGTATAATTAATTAATAAGACCGTCTGCACTGCCAATAGCATCAGTGTCAAAACGGATAATATATAGTTATCTGAAAAGAATAAAAATGCGACAAGCAGGGCTGTAAGGCATAATAGGCAGATTCGCACCACCAATTGCAAATAAATATTTCTGCTGACCATTACGTATTTCCTTTTTTTATCTTGTTATACAGGGTTTGCCTTGAAATACCCAGCTGTTCCGCTGCGGCACTATAATTTCCATCGTTTTGATTCAAGGCCTTACTAATCATGAGTCGCTCCATCTCTTCCAAAGTGTCCGGTCCTGTTTCCAGGGATATTGAGATCTTTTCATTCAGCAGAAAATCAGTGGGTTTCAGTACATTACCATCAGCTAAAATTACCGCCCTTTCTATGGCATGTACCAGCTCCCTAATATTTCCCGGCCACTTATGGGATAAAAAATTATCATAGGCTGCCTTGTTAATCCGCAAACCTGGTTTACCGTATTTTGCCGCAAACCTTTTCAGATAAAAATCGGCTAAAATCAAAACATCGTTTTCCCGTTCCCTCAGCGGTGGGATTTCCATGCGAATTGTATTGATACGGTATAATAAATCCTCTCTGAAGAGGCCTTCTGCAACCATTTTGTCCAGATCACAATTGGTGGCACATATTAACCGTATATCCACAGAAATGGGTTTATTGGATCCAACCCGCACAACCAGCTTGTTTTGAATAGCAGATAACAGTTTGGCTTGTGTTTGCAGCGACATATTTCCAATCTCATCCAGGAAAAGTGTGCCCCCGTTAGCGGCTTCAAATTTACCTGCCCTATCTTCTTTGGCATCCGTAAAAGAACCTTTTACATGCCCGAAAAGTTCACTTTCAAACAGTGATTCGGAAATAGAACCCATATCCACGGAGATAAAAACTTCATCTTTTCTTTCTGAAATACGATGCAATTCACGCGCAATCAATTCTTTACCGGTACCGTTTTCGCCGGTAATTAAGACATTGACATCTGTTTTGGCTACTTTTCTGGCCAGATTCAAAACAGCGTTAAGGGCAGTGGAATTCCCGATAATATAATTTTTGTTATGGTTGATGACCTGTTTTAAATTACTCTCCTTTTCTTTAAGTTGTTTGACTTCTTTACGGGATTTACTTAAAGAATAGGTGGTTTTTAAAGTGGCTATTAACTTGTCATTGTTCCAGGGTTTAAGGATAAAATCTGCAGCCCCCTCTTTTAGGGCCTGGACAGCCAAATCTACCGCTCCATATGCTGTCATCATAATCACGGAAATAGCCGGCGCCATTTTTTTAATCTCCTTAAGCCAATACAGTCCTTCATTGCCACTGTTGACACCTGCAGAGAAGTTCATATCCAGGAGAATAATATCGTAGTCCTTTAATTTGGGGAATGATGAAATTTGGTTTGGATTAGATATACTGTCCACGGTTTTGAACTCAAACTGCAACAGTATTTCCAGGGCGCTCAAAACACTTTTGTTATCATCTATAACCAATATTTTTCCTTCCAGCACAGAGGGTAGTTTTTAAAATCAATAAATTAAAACTACGATTTCAAATTTATATAACACATAAAAGTGTCCAAAAATTGGACATATACTGTATAAATATTTTACGGCTTATTAAGTTTTATAGAACAACTACACTCCTAATATATTGAATATTAATTAATTAGAATTTTGGCACAACTGTAGCTATATATTTGGCATAGCAATACTATATGAACTCTAAGATCAACATACTGGTTTTATTTTTTTCGGCCATTTCATTTCAGGCTTTTGCCCAGGAAGCCTGGTCTTTGGACAAATGTGTTTCCTATGCCATTGAGCACAACCTATCACTTAATGATTTTGAGTATACAGAATTTTCGAATGAGGAGACCTATAAACAGTCTATCCGGAACCTGTTACCATCCGTAAATGGCTATACAGATTATTTCCAAAGTTTTGGACGTGCAGCCGACCCCAACAGCAATATTTTTGTCAATTCCGATTTTTTTGCCAACAATTATTCCCTTACGGCGACTATAGATTTATTTCAGGGATTTCAAAAAATAAACACAATCAGGGCGTCAAAATTGATATACAGCGCGTCCCTCGAAGATGTAGAACAACAAAAATTCCTATTGGCATTCAGGGTAATGAAGGCCTATTATGATATCAAATTCTTTGAAGGTTTATTGACCATATCCCGGGAGCAATTGCAAATCTCACAAAATAATTTTGATCTGGTCAAAAGACAGGTTGAGTTAGGATTAAAGGCGGGAGCTGATGTATATGAAGCAGAATCACTTTTATTGACTGATCAACTGTCCCTTACACAAAGCCGGAATAATTTTCAAAAAGCACAACTACAGCTTATTCAGGAAATGAATCTTATTGGGGAATCTTCCATTCTTCTTGAACCATTTATAAGGGATGATCAATTCACAGAGCGGGGAGTGACGGTAGTCCATCAAGATTCTATTTTTAATAACGCCATGAGTTTTATCCCCATAATTAAGGCACAGGAATTAAGGGCTGCTGCCGCCAAGAAACAGCTGGCAGCTGCAAGGGGGCTCTATTATCCAAGATTGTCTTTGGCAGCCGGCTATGGTACAGGCTATTTTGAGACATTTATCAATGATGCCGGAATTGTAATTCCGTTCAGGGAACAACTTAAAAACAATGCGTCAAAATATATTGGACTTTCTCTTAATATCCCTATACTAAATGGGTGGTCTGCCCGGTCCAGAGTAAAACAACAAAAAATAGAATTGATGAGGGCCGATAACAATTTGGATCTACAGGAACAGGAGTTGTACCTTGTAATTCAGCAGTTGATACAGGATTATAATTCCCTGCAGGTCGAGATTGCCCAAAGCGCGAAAAAAGTACAGGCCCAGGAACTGGCATTCACAATAGCACAAAAAAGATATGACAAAGGACTGGTAAGCGTTCTGGATCTTACACAGGCAAAGAATCTGTTTGCAACAGCCCAGAATGAAAATTTGCAGGTTTTGCTTCGCTTTTATTTAAACAAAAGCACTTTGGATTTCTATAATGGATTACCTGTATTTAATATCAATCAAAATAATTAGAATAAGATGGACATAAAACTGGAGAAGAAAAAAGGATTGCGGCCCAAGCACTATGGATATATCGCACTAGGCCTGCTATTGCTTTTTACCGGATGGAAAATGATATTCAGTAATCAGGTATCCACATTTAGAACTGAAAAGGAAAAATTATCCATAGCGGAGGTTACGCAGGGCAAATTTGATGATTATATCACTATTAATGGAAACGTGGCGCCAATTGCAACTATTTATATGGATGCCTATGAGGGAGGTCGCGTGACTGAAAAGTTGATTGAGGAAGGAGCAATGGTAAAAAAGGGAGACATTATTTTGAAGTTGGAGAACAGGGGATTGTATGAACAAATATTAGCCAGCGAAAGTAATCTGGCTTTAAAGCAAAATGACCTGCGTTCTACCAAACTGGCCTTCGACTCAAGACAGGTGGAAGGAAAGAAATCTTTGGCTACTGCAGAATATGAGTTACATCGTTTAAAGAGGAATTTTGAACAGAATGAGGCTTTGTACAAGGATGAATTGATATCAATGGAGGACTACCTTACCTCTAAGGAAAATTACGAGCTTTCCATAAGGCAGTATGATATTATCAAATTACAAACACAGCAGGATGATGAATTGCGAATAACTTCTTTATCAGGGCTGGACACCGATTTGGCGCGTATGCAAAAAACTTTGTCTATGGTATATGAGCGAATAGACCAATTAAATGTGCGTGCCCCGGCTGATGGTCAATTAGGGTTTTTGGATGCAGAAATTGGTCAGAGCATTGCCCAGGGAGAACGTATTGGGCAGATTAACGTACTGACCGATTATAAAATCGAGGCCACCATAGATGAACATTATATAGACCGGGTCATAAGGGATTTGACCGCTATCCTGGAGCGGAATGGAAATGAGTACCCATTGAGATTGCGAAAAGTATATCCCGAAGTACGCAATGGAAAATTTAAGGTAGACCTTGTTTTTAGCGGGGATAAACCGGAAACGATAAGAACAGGCCAGAGCTATAACATAAAGTTACAACTGGGGGAATCCTCAGATGCGCTTCTCCTGCCTAAAGGCAGCTTTTTTCAAAGCACCGGGGGACAATGGATTTTTGTAGTAAACCCCGATGGGGGAGAAGCCATTAAAAGGAATATACGCATAGGAAAACAGAACTCACGGTACTATGAAGTCCTGGAGGGATTACAGAATGGTGAAAGTGTAATAACCAGTAATTATGACAATTTTGGGGATGCAGAACGTGTAGTACTAAAATAATTTATCAGATTGAGAATAAATGTAACATATGAACTCTGTAGTAGTCTTTTAGAAAAAGACTACCAGTTCAAAGCAATATCAAATGAAATTTTAATTGTTACAGAATAGTAAAGAATTATAGTCCAATGTTTATTAAAAAATGAAAAACAATCAAAAAATGATACAAATCCAGAATTTAAAAAAGAGTTTTAGAACCGAAGAAGTAGAAACCCTTGCTTTAAACAATGTAAATATTAATGTAGAAGAAGGTGAATTCGTTGCAATTATGGGGCCTTCAGGTTGCGGAAAATCCACTTTACTAAACATTGTAGGTATGTTAGACAACCCAACAGAAGGCAGGTATCAGTTTGCCGGCCATGAAGTAGCGGGCCTGAAGGAAAGGCAGCGCACACAATTGCGCAAAGGCAACCTTGGATTTGTATTTCAGAGTTTTAATCTTATTGATGAGTTAACGGTTTTTGAGAATGTGGAACTACCCCTTATTTATCTGAAGATGAGTAAAAGTGAGCGGAGGGAGAAGGTAATGGCGGTCCTGGAACGGATGAAAATTGCCCACAGGGAAAAGCATTTTCCACAACAATTATCAGGAGGTCAACAACAACGGGTGGCAATTTCCAGGGCAGTAGTAACTAACCCAAAATTAATTTTAGCCGATGAACCAACAGGTAATCTGGATTCAAAGAATGGCCTTGAGGTAATGAACCTGCTTACAGAACTGAATCAGGAGGGCACTACCATCGTCATGGTGACACATTCAGACCATGATTCCCATTTCGCACATCGTATCGTCAATCTTTTTGATGGTCAGATTGTTACTGAAAGCCAGAACAGAGCCATGGGCGCTATGATTTAGCTTTATTCCCTTTTGCCCGAGTTTATTCATCATCAAAATTCAAATCATGTTAAAGAATTACTTAAAGATTGCCTGGAGAAATCTTCTAAAAAACAAAGCTTATTCTGTAATCAATATTGGCGGACTTGCCCTGGGTATGGCCGTAACGATAATAATTGCGCTTTGGGTAATAGATGAGCTAACCTTTAACAACTATTTTAAAAATCACGACCAGATTGCCCAGGTGTTTCAGTCCCAGACTTTTAATGGAGAAACAGATACCGGCCCGGCTATTCCCAGACCACTGGAAATGGCTATACGCGAAGGCCATAAGGATAATTTCAGGCACATTGTAATGTCATCCTGGAATAATCCTCAATACCTGAAATACAAGGAGACCAGTATTTCCAGATCAGGCAGTTTCATGCAGGAAGCTGCACCCGAAATGCTAAATTTAAATGTCTTAAAGGGAGAACAGGATGGGTTACGGGAGATTAACTCAATAATGCTCTCGGCTTCAACCGCTAATGCCCTCTTCGGTTCTGAAGATCCAATAGGTAAAGTTGTAGAGGTTAACAGCGAATATGACATGATGGTTTCAGGTGTCTATGAGGATATTCCTTTTAATAATTCGTTTAAAGATTTGGAATTTATTGCACCATGGAAACATTATATCACTACTTCTGAATGGTTAAAAAGCGCAGCAGATAATTGGGACAATAATTCTTTTCAGCTTTTTGTACAAATCGCGGATAATACCAGCATGGATAAAGTAACTTCAACCATAAAGGATGTAAAAAAAGATATTTCAGCTAATTCAAAGGAATTCAACCCCCAATTATTTCTTTTCCCGATGAACGACTGGCATTTGCGTTCCAATTTTGCAAATGGCAAACAGGTGGGTGGCAGAATTCAATACGTATGGCTATTTGGAATAATTGGTGCCTTTGTATTGCTTTTGGCTTGCATTAACTTTATGAACCTTAGTACTGCACGATCTGAAAAGCGAGCCAGGGAAGTAGGGATACGCAAATCTATTGGATCTCAGAGGGGCCAGTTGGTTTATCAATTTTTATCCGAATCTTTTTTAGTGGTTGTGTTGGCATTTGTATTCGCCATTATTTTCGTCCTAATAAGTCTGGGAGGGTTTAATGACCTGGCGAGAAAAGAAATTGTCTTTCCATGGACAAGCACCTTGTTTTGGGCTAGCTCTATACTGTTTATTGTATTTACGGCGCTTTTGGCAGGTAGTTACCCTGCAGCTTACCTGTCCTCTTTTAAACCGGTAGAAGTTTTAAAAGGAACCTTCCGCGCTGGCAGATTTGCAGCTGTACCCCGAAAAATACTGGTGGTGCTCCAGTTTAGTGTTTCTGTGGCATTTATTATAGGTACAGTTATAGTTATGCAGCAGATTCGGTATACCAAGAACAGGCCTGTTGGTTATGATAAAAACGGATTGATCCAAATCCCTACTATGAGTCAGGATTTCGCAGGTAAATATGAATTAATGAGAAACGAATTTTTAGCTTCTAATGCTATCGTTGAAATGTCATCGGCCAGCAGTCCAACGACCCAAATTTGGTCCAATTATAGTGGTTATACCTGGGAGGGTAAACCAGAAGGATTTCAGGAAGATTTTGCCTGGACGAATGTTTCTTACGAATATGCCAGATCACTCAATTTAAAAATAGTAGCAGGCAGGGATTTTTCAAAGGAGTTTGCTTCAGATTCAAATGCAGTGCTAATTAACCAAACCGCCGTTAAATATATGGGCCTTATCAACCCGGTTGGTTTATACCTGAAGGATAGCAACGAGGAGGATCCTGGAGAACCCAGGCAAATTATTGGCGTGGTGGAAGATATGATTGCCCAGTCGCCATATGACCCCGTAAAACAGGGAGTATACGCCTTTGATAATGAAGGAGAATCGAGTTATTACATCCTGCGACTTAACCCTAAAAAAAGCGTAAGTGAAAACCTGAAACTTATTGAAAATGTTTTTAGAGCGCACTTTCCTGATATTCCTTGGCAATATGACTTTGTTGATGAACAATATGCTGAAAAATTTCAATCTGAAGAACGCATTGCCAGTTTGGCAAGTGTATTTACAGGCCTGGCGATTTTTATAAGTTGCTTAGGGTTGTTTGGGCTAACCTCATTTGTCGCGGAACAGCGCACAAAGGAAATTGGGGTTCGAAAGGTCCTGGGCGCGACCGTTTATGGTGTCTGGAAAATGCTTTCCAAAGATTTTGTGGTATTGGTTGTTTTTTCATGTGCCATTGCTGTTCCTGTTGCTCATTATTTTATGGGAGGTTGGTTGGAAGGATACGAATACCGGGTAGATCTGTCCTGGTGGGTATTTGTAATGGCCATAATATGTTCGGTCCTGGTTACTTTGCTTACCGTAAGTTTTCAGGCCATAAAGGCAGCAAGAGCAAACCCAATCAAAAGTTTACGCATGGAATAATCACGATTGTTTCTCCTTCATAATGCCATGGAGAAGGAACCATAAGGAATCAATTTAAAAACAAATAATCATGTTCAACAATCACATAAAAATCGCCTGGAGAAGTTTAAAAAAACAACCTTTTTTTACATTTCTAAACACCTTTGGACTGGCCATAGGGATATCCGGGGCTCTCCTTATTGCATTATATATCTATGATGAATTAAATTATGATAGAATGTTTGCTGATGCAGATCGCATACATAGGGTTAATGCGGATATTAAATTCGGTGGGGAGGACCGAAAATTTGCGGTAACCCCCGCACCGATGGCAGAAACAATTGATAATGATTTTTCGGAAGTGGAATTAACTACCCGGTTTAGAACAAGGGGTAGTGCCTTAGTAAGAAAAGTTGATTCTGAGGTAAACATAAAAGAAGAGCAGGCTACATATGTGGATTCTACTTTTTTCGAGATGTTCGGAGTAGACCTTTTGGCAGGAGATGTAAAAACGGCACTTAAATTGCCTAATACTTTGGTTCTGACCAAAACAGCGGCGGAAAAACATTTTGGAATCAATGAGGCCCTGGGTCAAAACCTTTTATTGAACAACGAGGAAACTTATACGGTAACAGGTGTAATTGATGACTTTCCCAGTAATTCATTCCTTAGGGATCATACCATTTTTATGGCAATGGCCGGGTATGAAGATTCACGAATAGTTAATTGGGGAAGCAATAATTACCAGACATTTATAAAACTTATTCCTGCCGCAAACATTGAAGATATACAAGAACCTTTGCGGGGTTTTCTGGGCAAGTATGTTATTCCCGGGGTGCAGCAATATATGCCTGGCATCACAGAAGAACAGTTTAAGGCAGCGGGTAACCACTTAAAATACAGCACCATACCTTTGACTTCGATTCATTTAAATTCTGACAGGGTAGCTGAAATAAGTGCAAATAATGATGTTCAGAGTATTTATATCCTTTCTTTTATTGCCTTATTTATCCTTGTTTTGGCTTGCGTTAATTTTATGAATTTGTCAACTGCACATTCTCTAAAAAGAGCTAAAGAAGTAGGTATTCGCAAAACATTGGGCTCCAATAAAGGAGAACTTATAAGACAGTTCCTGGTAGAATCCGGTTTGGTATCCTTTGGCTCTCTGTTGCTGGCTCTAATATTTGCAGTAATTGCTTTACCATTCTTTAATGAGCTGGCAGACAAAAATATTTCAATACCCTATACGAATCCATTTTTTTGGTTGATTTTAATTGGATCGGGCATTATACTAGGGCTATTATCGGGGAGTTATCCGGCATTTTTTATGTCCAAGTTTATTCCGGTAAAAGTATTAAAGGGCGATAGTGGTAGTCTGGGGGGAGGCAAGGTGCGAAATGCATTGGTGATTTTTCAATTTGCCATTTCTGTTTTTTTGGTGGTAAGTACTTTGGTGGTTTATCAGCAATTGGAATATATTCAAAATAAGGATCTGGGATTCTCAAAAGATCAGGTGCTTATCGTTGATGATGTCTATACGGTTGGGGATCAGATTAATTCATTCAAAGAGGAAGTGAAAAAACTGGGTTTTGTTATTAATGCAACCCTGAGTAGTTTTTTCCCAACGCCTTCAAGCAGATCTGACACTGTTTTTGCACCGCTTGAGGGAGCAACAGATCAGGAGAATGCCGTAAGCATGCAGAGGTGGGGCGTGGATTATGACTATATCTCTACAATGGATTTTAAAATTATTGCCGGCAGGGATTTTGATCGGAATTTTAAAAGTGATTCCACAAGTATCATTGTCAATGAATCTGCAGTAGCTGTAATGGGGGTAAAACCTGAAGAAGCATTGGGGCTAAGCTACACTCCGGATATGGGATCTGAGAACCCCACGTACTTTAAAATAATTGGAGTTGTAAAGGATTTTCATTTCTCTCCCTTTAGAGACGAAATTGAATCTTTGAGCATGCATTTGGGTGATTTTGCATATTCCTTGGCCATAAAATTAGAAAAAGGAAGCTTTACCAATGCAATAAAAAGCATTGAGGGGATTTGGAATAAGGTCGCTCCAGGACAGCCTTTCGCCTACTATTTTATGGAAGATTCTTTTAATAACACCTATAAGTCAGAACAACGCTTAGGTCGAATTTTTATCATCTTCACAATACTTTCAATTTTAATTGCCTGTCTGGGATTATTTGGCCTGGCTGCATTCAATGCCGAAAAACGTACAAAGGAAATTGGTATCAGAAAGGTAATGGGCGCCAGTGTGAGTCAGATTACATACAGACTTTCGTCCGACTTCCTCAGGTTGGTCCTGGTGGCCATCCTTATTTCCCTGCCCATCGGGTGGTTTGCCATGAATAAATGGTTAGAGGACTTTTCCTACCGGATTGAAATAGGTTGGTGGGTTTTTGCTTTGGCCACTTTATTGGCGGTGGCCATCGCCATTCTTACGGTGAGCTACCAAAGTATTAAAGCTGCTATTGCTAACCCGGTAAAGAGTTTACGAACAGAATAAAACAAAAATCATGCTGAAAAACCATATAAAAATTGCCTGGAGAGCTCTTAAAAAGCAGCCTTTTTTTACATTTTTAAACACTTTCGGCCTTGCCATAGGAATGGCAGGTGGTTTATTAATTGCTCTGTATCTCTATGATGAACTGACTTTCGATAATATGTTTGCCGATGCAGACCGAATTTACCGAATTGACTCGGATATTAAATTTGGGGGTGCGGAAATTAAAGCTACTGAGGTTGCCGCTCCTATGGCAGGTGCTATGCAAAGCGATTTCCCTCAGGTGGAAAAGACCGTTAGGTTTCGGGATAGGGGGAGCATGCTACTCAAAAGGAGCGGAACAGAATTGAATTCCAAGGAACTCAATGTCACTTTTGTGGATTCTACGTTCTTTGATATGTTTGGTATTGATTTACTTGTAGGTGATTCCAGGACGGCATTAACCCAACCCAATACCCTGGTACTGACAAGGACTGCCGCGGAGAAACATTTTGGAATACGGGATGCACTGGGCCAAAACTTGTTGTTGAATAATACCGATACCTATACTGTTACCGGGGTTATTGATGATTTACCTAAAAATTCTTTTCTTCGAAATCATACTGTTTTTATGGCGATGACGGGATATGCTGACTCTCACGTGGACAATTGGGGTAATTCCAACTACTATACATTTATTAAATTGATACCAGGCTCAAGTGTCAAGGATTTTCAGTCACCCCTGCAGGGCATGTTTAAAAAATACCTGCTTCCGTGGGCACAGGATTATTTTCCCGGAATAACCGAGGAATCATTCAAAGCGGCAGGTAACTATGTGCGCTATCATACCATAGGATTGACTGACATTCATTTAAATTCCACCAATCGTCAATCTGAAATGAGCGCCAACAGCAGTATACAAAACGTTTATATCCTTTCGTTTATCGGGTTGTTTCTTATGGTACTGGCCAGTGTGAATTTTATGAACCTTTCCACCGCCCAATCTCTAAAAAGAGCAAAAGAAGTGGGTATCCGAAAAACTTTGGGGTCAAATAAGCTGGATTTAATTCGGCAATTTTTAACAGAATCTGGTCTTATTTCCTTTATTTCATTGATCCTGGCCCTGATCCTGGCCATAGTAGTACTTCCCTTTTTTAATGAACTTTCAGGAAAGTTGGTTTCCATACCTTATTCAAATCCACTATTCTGGGTAATTTTACTGTCTTCGACAATTGTATTGGGCCTTTTTTCCGGAAGTTACCCGGCATTTTTTATGTCACGTTTTATGCCGGTTACCGTACTCAAAGGAGCAGGAGAAAACAGTGTTGGAGGAAGAAATATCCGGAACTCCCTGGTTGTTTTCCAATTTGCCATTTCCGTTTTTTTGATCATAAGCACGTTGGTTGTTTTTCAACAATTGAAATTCATACAAAGTAAAGACCTTGGCTATACCAAAGATCAGGTTGTGCTTATTGATGACACTTATGCGGCAGGAAATCAGGTTCAATCCTTCAAAGAAGAAGTACTTAAATTAAGTCAGGTGGAAAACGCAACTCTAAGTAATTTTTTGCCAACCCCATCTTCGCGTTCCAACGGTTCTTACTTCAAAGAAGGCGCCATGAACCAGGAAAATGCACTTCAGTTAGAAGTCTGGGATGTAGACCATGATTACATGGCGACTCTGGACATGCAGCTTGTTACCGGCCGAAATTTTGACCGGCAATTTGCTACGGACTCAACGGCGGTTATAATAAACCAAGCTACTTTGGCCGTTTTGGGTGTTGCCCCCGAAGAGGCTTTAGGGATGCGACTTTCACAGGACATTGAGCAGGAAAGACCGGAATTCTATACCGTTATCGGTGTAGTCAAAAACTTTCATTATGAATCCTTACGGGAAAATATTGGAGCCCTGGGTCTTTTCCTGAATAATTCTACAGGAAATATGGCCATTCGGCTAAAAGCCGGGGATTTTTCAAATACCATCGCAAATATAGAACGGATATGGAATGAAGTCGCACCGGGTCAACCTTTTAGCTATAGTTTCATGGATGAATCTTTCAATACCACCTATGAGGCCGAACAGCGATTGGGTAAAATATTTATGGTATTTACGATATTATCCATATTAATTGCCTGTTTGGGCCTTTTTGGCCTGGCAGCCTTTAATGCTCAGAAACGCACCAAAGAAATCGGAATTCGAAAGGTGCTGGGTGCCAGTGTTGGTCAAATCACCTTTGGTCTTTCATCAGACTTTCTTAAGTTGGTGGCCCTGGCCATTCTTATCTCCCTGCCTATAGGATGGTTTGTCATGAATAAATGGCTGGAAGACTTCTCTTATCGCATCGAAATTGGATGGTGGGTTTTTGTTTTGGCGACTCTTCTTGCTGTGACCATTGCAATTATTACTGTAAGCTACCAAAGTATTAAAGCTGCGATGGCTAACCCTGTAAAGAGTTTGAGAACTGAATAAATCCAGGTCCTGTTTATATAGGATCATTAAAATAGAGATTAAGCATGTTATTACAACTGAACAATATTTATAAATGGGTTAATTCGGGAGGTCAGCGCATCTTTTTGTTAAAAGACATCAATCTTGAAGTGGAACAAGGTGAATTTATCTCTGTAATGGGCCCTTCCGGTTCCGGTAAATCTACCTTATTGAATGTTATTGGCATGCTCGATAATTTTGATGAGGGAGAATATCATTTCCTGGATGAATCTGTTCATGCCTTAAAAGAAAAGGATCGCGCCAGAATGTATAAGGAATATATTGGGTTTGTCTTCCAATCCTATCATTTGCTGGATGATCTAACCGTACGGGAGAATCTTGAAATGCCCCTTTTATACAAGAAATATAAATCTCCGGAAAGGAAGGCAATGGTGGCGGATATGCTGGACCGCTTTAATATTGTAGGGAAAAAGGACCTTTTCCCAGTTCAACTTAGTGGCGGACAGCAACAATTGGTGGGAGTGGCCAGGGCACTAATTTCCAATCCAAAATTAATATTGGCGGATGAGCCTACCGGCAACCTCAATTCCAAACAGAGCGAGGAAATTATGGACCTTTTTAAGCAACTGAACAATGAAGGGGTGACCATCATCCAGGTAACGCATTCTGAGAGTAATGCTGCCTATGGCTCCAGAATCATCAATCTACTGGATGGGAGAAGGGTTTAATTTAATTGCTTCCTCATTGTGTTGCACACGACAAGGATCTTTTAACGTGCCTGACAACCAGCTGTACCGGAGCAAAACCTCGACCTTCCTATTTCAATCACACTAAGATCCTGTATCGGGCTTATTTTTCCTCTTTTGGCGGAGGCAGAACAAATGGTTCAGGTTGAGGGTCTATTGGCAGTAATTCTTTACCCTGCAATGCGGGATGATCTGCCGGAATAAACGTGGCACGAAATTCAAAATAAGGATCAGGCATTGGATTTTTTGGCTCACCGTTGTTTTTGCGAATCTCACCCCTATAGGGATTCAGGTATTCCCAGACAATTTCTTTATCCGGTGTCACTTCAAAAAAACGCCCCCTGGCCCCTTCGTTGATAAGCGTATTGCCATTCTCCATCCTATGGGCACCGGAAATATAGCTGCTATAAAATGATAGCGTATCCTCGGCCATATAAAACCAGGTGGGTTGTTCAGGGCCAAAAGACTGATCTGCAGTAATCGGATATTGGCCATTTTCATCTATTGGTGTGGTAATCTCGAGTACCATAGAATAATTGAGAGAATCAGCATTCCTTTCATTAAAATCAAAATCCCCCGGAGGATGATTGTTGAATAGCGTCAGGTTACCGGCACCCGGCTTTCCGGGTTCTATCCATCGCACATCATGTTGCCCGAATAACTGCCGGTCAGTAGAATCCCCTCTTTGATAGTTTCCAGGGTTGCCCCATCGGTAAAGGAAATCCCCGCCCTTCCCGTATTTCCCTCCTTTATGGGCGGCCGCTTCTTCCGTTGATGTACTGTGGTCAATAATAAAAATCTCGCTTAAAAAGGGTGAGCTAAATACGATCTGATCCAGTTCCGGATTGTAATTTATAGCGTTGAAGTGAAAAATGTCTGAACCCAAATTATCGGTAGTCTCGTTTCTATCTGTCATCTCAAGTGATTTCAAAATATCCAGACTGTCCTGGGTTATTGGTGGCGGAATAGGCAATCCAAGGTTGAAATCCAACAATTCAGGGTGTTCGGCCGGATTCCCATAATTGGGTTTGCTTTCATCAAAGTCCTGAATTAAATGATCTGCTACATACCACTCCCAGACAATTTTCCCTCCCCTGGCCCCCTGGGGTTCAATTTCAATAATTTTTTCCAGCCACGGGCCGGATTTTGGCATCATTTCAGCCTTTCTTCCATTAGCCATGGCATCTTCAAATGAAGTAGCTACATAGGCAATTGCAAGGATGTTCCCATTAGGTAAAATGGCAAAATCATGATGTACAATTTGTTTTTCATCGGCGTATTCAAAATCCCACAACATCTTTCCATCCCAGCTAATTTTTTGAATCCGGCCATAAGGGCCGCCAAAACCAAAGACTGGAAAATCCGGATCCTCTGCGGCCAATAAAATAGAACCGTCGTCCATTAGATATGCATTGAACGCTCCATAATTTCCCTCCCATTGATGCACCACTTCCCCTTTTCTGTTCACAAGATAAGTGTAAGGCGAATTAGGTGCGGAAAACATCACATAACCGGGGCTAAGGCCATCGGTAGTCTTGGTTAACCCCCTGGGAATATAATGCCCAAACATGTCCCGGCCTTTTTTGGTGATTCCTTCGTTATGCGGTTTGTGTTCTCCACAATTATAAAGTAGCCCCATCAGGATAATGGCGCACAGGGAAAGTAATTTTTTCATCATTTGGCTGGTTAATTAATGGATTAAATTTATAGCAAATATTTCATATTTTAAGCGATAACATTTTAAAATCCACAGATTAAATGGCAACTCCATCCCCGTAGATATCGTGCTATAGAAGATTTTCTTATTCGTCTTTTCAACAAGACCCCGGTCATGTAAAAAGACAAATGGCAATGACTCTAATGAGATCAATGCCATCCGTATCCTTATATTGAAAAGGGTGAATTCCTTCTATACTCCACCTGTTTATACACTGTCAAATTAAGCCTTCTTTTCTTCTTTAGGTGGCGGAGGCATTACAAATGGCTTGGGTTGTGGATCCAAAGGTTTTAGCTCTTTTCCCTGTAAAGCAGGATGGTCTTCGGGCACAAAGGTGGCGCGAAACTCACTAAAAGGCATAAACATAGGACTATTGGGTTCGCCATTCGGTTTGCGTATCTCACCTCTATAGGGATTGAGGTATTCCCAGACAACCTCATTTTCGGGAGTTACTTCAAAAAACCGTCCCCTGGCCCCTTCATTGATAAATGTATTTCCATTATGCATTCTATGGGCGCCGGAAATAAAAGGACTGTAAAATGAAAAGGTATCCGAGGCCTTATAAAACCAGGTGGGTTTTTCAGGACCAAAGGTTGCATCAGCATCCAGAACATACTGCCCATTTTCATTTAAAGGAGGCGTGATCTCAGTTACCATGGAATAATTGAGGGAGTCAGTGACACCCATTTTAAAAAAGTCGAAATCCCCCGGAGGATGGTTGTTGAACACTGTCAGGTTTCCTGCACCCGGTTTTCCGCGTTCTATCCATCTAACATCGTGTTGTCCAAATAATTGACGGTTGGTGGAATCCCCTCTTTGATAGTTCTCCGGATTGCCCCAGCGGTACAGAAAATCACCACCTTTACCATATTTTCCACCTTTATGAGCAGCCGCTTCTTCAGTAGATGTACCGTGGTCAATTATAAAAATCTCACTTAAAATAGGAGAGCTGAAAACAATCTGATCCAGTTCCGGATTGTAATTGATAGCATTAAAGTGAAAAATGTCTGATCCCAGATTATCTGTAGTCTGATTTCTTTCGGCCATACCCATGGCTTTCATGACATCCAGGCTGTCCTGGGTTATTGGCGGAGGTATTGGCATTCCTAAATTGAAATCCAACAATTCCGGGTGTTCGGCCGGATTGCCGTAATTGGCCTTGCTTTCATCAAAATCCTGAATCAAGTGATCTTCCAGATACCACTCCCAGACAATTTTAGCTCCCCGGGGTCCCTGGGGTTCAAGTTCCACAATTTTTTCCAGCCAGGGTCCGTGAGGTGGTGTCATTTCAGGTTTTCTTCCATGGGCAATTGCCTCATCAAATGATGTAGTTTCATAAACAATTGCAAGGATGTTCCCATTTGGCATTACCGCAAAATCGTGATGTATAATCTCTTCTTCGTTTGCATATTCAAAATCCCACAAAATTTTCCCATCCCAGCTAATTTTCTGGATCCGGCCATAGGGACCTCCAAACCCAAACACAGGATAGTCAGGGTCATCCTCACCTAGCACTATAGATCCATCGTCCATCAGATATGGATTGAAGGCACCATAAGTTCCTTTCCATTCATGTACTACTTCCCCTTTTCTGTTCACAAGATAAGTGTAAGGGGAATTAGTCGGGGCAAACATTATGTAGCCAGGGCTAAGGCCCTCAGTGGTTTTGGTCAATCCGCGGGTAAAGGAGTGTCCAAAAATATCGCGGCCTTTTTTCGCCGCTGTTTCATCAGAGGGTTGATTGTCGCCACAATTAAAAAGTAGCACCATCATCGTGATGGCGCTGAAGTAAAACAGAATTTTTTTCATATAAAGTTGGTTGATTAATGGACTAAATTTAATGTATTTTTTTTGAGTTTTTAACAATTATTATAGTAATACCCCAATTTAGCCGGTAACCCCATCCCCGTCTATATCTTTGTTCAGGTGAGTCTCCAGCGCTTCCAGAGTTTTTCTAAGGAGTACCCTTGTGTTCTCCAGTTCGGTCTCCAAAATGGCCACGCGGTCTTCAACGCTATCCGCCTGCGCCTGTTGTTTATCCAGTTCGTCCTGTTGCAGTAAATCCCAAAATATTCCCATGCTGATTGTTTTTATATATAACTGATTTTTAGGGTTCCTCTTTGTGGGAATCCTTTTTGTCATCTTTTTTCATTTTGCGATAACCCCCTAGTAAACGTATTCCAAGCCTTGCGAAAAGGATAATGGCAATGACCATAACTACATCAATACCATCCATATCCATTATTTTGTCAAAATTAATTCCCCCTGAATTTGCATAGTTTTATATAGTGTAAAATCAGGCCTTCTTACCCTCTTTAGGCGGTGGAGGTGGCATCACAAATACTTCGGGCTGAGGATCCAGAGGTTTTAGATCCTTTCCCTGTAAAGCCGGGTGATCCGCCGGCACAAAAGTGGCCCGGAATGTACTATGCGTCATATTCATTGCATTGTTGGGTTCCCCGTTTGGTTTGTGAATGTTGCCGCGATAGGGAACTAAATATTCCCAGACAATTTCTCCGTCAGGAGTCACTTCAAATAAACGGCCTTTGGGCCCTTCATTAATAAACGTATTACCATTTTCCATACGATGCGCCCCGGAAATAAAACTCCCGTAAAAAGAGATGGTGTCCTTGGCTACATAGTTCCACAATTGATTCTCAGGGCCAAAACCATTGGCAGCCATCATTTCATAAGTACCATCTTCCATTAAAGGTGGCTTAATTTCATATATGGCGGAATAATCAAGGCTGTCGGGCCCCATAGGGACATCATTATTATATACTGTAAGATGTCCTGCACCGGGTTTCCCTTTTTCAATCCAGCGAATATCATGCTGCCCAAAAAGTTTGCGATTGGTAGAATCACCATGGCCATAATTCTCCGGATTTCCCCAACGGTATAAAAAATCCCCTCCTTTTCCGCTTTGCCCTCCCCGGTGACCGGCAGCCTCTTCAGTGGTGACACTGTGGTCTATAATAAAAATTTCACTCAACCTGGGGGAGCTGAATACTATCTGGTCCAGCTCGGGATTATAGTTTATGGCATTGATATGAAAAATATCTGAAGAGGGGTTATCAATAGTGAGGTTTCTACCTCCCCGCCCCATGGCTTTTAAAATATCCAGACTGTCCTGGGTTATGGCAGGAGGAATGGAATCTCCCAGGTTAAAACTGAGCAATTCAGGATGTTCTGCCACATTCCCATAATTGGCTTTGGTTTCATCATAATCCTGAATCAGATGATCTTCTATTCGCCACTCCCAGACAATTTTACCCCTATTGTTGGCCTGTGGTTCTATCTCAATAATTTTTTCCATCCACGGCCCTGATCTTGGAATAAATTCGGGTTTCATGCCTAAATCAATTGCATAATCATATGATGAAGTTTCATAAGCAATCGCAAGAATATTTCCATTGGGCAGTACCGCAAAATCGTGATGAACTATTTGAATAGTATCTGCGTATTCAAAATCCCATACCATTTTTCCATCCCAGTTTATTTTTTGTATCCGCCCGTATGGACCGCCAAACCCGAAGACAGGATAATCAGGATCATTGGCACCCGTTACAAGGGAGCCATCATCCATGAGATATGGACTATGAAAGCTGTAATTTCCTTTCCATTCGTGCACCACCTCCCCTTTTCTGTTGATCAAATAGGTGGAGGCAGAATTAGGAACAGCAAACATAACATAACCGGGGCTAAGGCCTTCAGATGTTTTGGTTAATCCACGTGGGATATAGTGTCCGAACATATTACGGTCTTTCTTATCGGCTGTCTCAACAGTTGTTGGTTTATCACCGCAATTAAATAGCAGTACCAAAAAGATCAGGGCACCGGAATACAGAAGAATTTTTTTCATTGGTTTTGGTTTGGTTGATTCAAATCTAAAAATAAGGTATAATTTCTAATTCTCTGGGGATATCCTATAATAAAGGCAGATTATCAGGGAATTTTGAAAATATAGATGCCAGACATGCGCAGGGCTCTTAGAAGAATAATATGCATCTTCCAATTAGACTTGTTATTCAGCCATAGGGGTTTGCCAATTTTTGGAGGATCACGGTAATGGTTTCACCATGATGTCTTTATAGAAAACCACACTTCCCGGATCATGACCCTGTAAAGCAAAAGTGCCTGTGCCAAGAACCCTGTTTACCCCGTCTCCCTCCCGAAGCGGATGTTCGGGTTCTGTATAATCAACAACTACAATATCATTTATTTTGACTACAATGCGTTTGCCCTCCACTTTCACATATTCTGTATACCATTCATTATCTGCGGCATAATTTTCCTTAACATCGACTATATTGTACAAACTGCCTGTACGCTTCCAGTCGCCCTGTGAGTTATTTACCTGGACTTCATAACCATGGATGGGCCATCCGTCTTCCTGATATCTGGTATGGATATAAATCCCGGAATTTGCCCCGGGCTTGGTCATTACCTTGGCCTTAAATTCGAAGTTCTTAAAATTATGGTTTTCCACATCGCCCGCGTAAAACAAATGGGCTCTTTCGCCGGCTACTTTAATGGTGCCATCCTCTATGGAAAAAGTAGAAGCGTTCACACCTACTTTCCAACCCTCAAGGTCTTTGCCATTAAACAGGGAAATCCAGGCAATGCCATCGTCATTTTTTATTTCCTGCCCTGAAGAGGGGACAAAATTCCCAAAAACCAGGAAGAAGATAACTGCATGTTT
>Ga0316188_10000250_pt1 | contig 20996 bp, 21 predicted proteins | sample Phiworburrow1_MG_FD_204933 | JGI IMG/M metagenome (GOLD analysis project Ga0316188, IMG submission 204933) | Coastal sediment microbial communities from Maine, United States - Phippsburg worm burrow 1 | ecosystem: Environmental > Aquatic > Marine > Coastal > Sediment | place: USA: Maine... | reverse complement strand
CGGGTTGTTCAGGCGAAGGCCTTCGGGTGTGTGCTCCTCCACAAGCAGGTAGCGGCCGTCGCGCTCGACGATGGCGGCGACGGTGACGGAGGGGCGAAAGCGCTCGGTGGGCATCGGGCGCACATGCTATCCGGCGCCGAGCGCACCCGGGCGGCTGGGCACTGCCGTTGTGTTAGCTTCGCGCGTTTCGACGATAAAGCGGCATTCGCGAGGAGAACGACCATGCGCATCGGCGTACCAAAGGAGACGGCAGACGGTGAAAAGCGTGTCGCCACCGTGCCCGAGGTGGTGCAAAAGCTCATCAAGCTGGGCTTCACAGTGGGCGTGCAAAGCGGTGCGGGCGATGCCGCGAACTTTGCCGATGACACCTACGTCGCCGCAGGCGCCGAGGTGCTGTCGAGCGCGGCCGACGTCTGGACCGGCTCGGACATCGTCTTCAAGGTGCGTCCGCCAAGCCCGGACGAAGTGAGCCTGCTGCGTGAAGGCGCCACCCTGATCGGCTTCATATGGCCGGCGCAGAACCCCGAGCTGATGCAGCAGCTGGCCGCGCGCAAGGTGACCGTGCTGGCCATCGACAGCCTGCCGCGGCAGCTGTCGCGTGCGCAGAAGATGGACGCGCTGACCTCGATGGCCGGCATCAGCGGCTACCGCGCGGTGATCGAGGCGGCCAACGCCTTTGGCCGCTTCTTCAACGGACAGATCACGGCCGCCGGCAAGATCCCGCCGGCCAAAGTCTTCATCGCCGGCGCGGGCGTGGCCGGCCTGGCCGCCATCGGCACCGCGGCCAATCTGGGGGCGATCGTGCGCGCCAACGACACGCGCGCCGAGGTCGCCGACCAGGTGGTGTCGCTGGGCGGCGAGTTCGTCAAGGTCGACTACGAGGAGGAAGGCTCGGGCGGCGGCGGCTACGCCAAGGTCATGAGCGAGGGCTTCCAGGCTGCGCAACGCGAGATGTACGCCAAGCAGGCCCAGGACGCAGACATCATCATCACCACCGCGCTGATCCCGGGCAAGCCGGCGCCGAAGCTGATCACCGCCGAGATGGTGCGCAGCATGAAGCCGGGCAGCGTCATCGTCGACATGGCCGGCGAGCAGGGCGGCAACTGCGAACTCACCGTGCCGGGCGAGGCGGTGGTGCGCCACGGCGTCACGATCATCGGCTACACCGATCTGGTCAGCCGTCTGGCCAAGCAGTCGTCGACCCTGTATTCGACCAACCTGCTGCGCGTAACCGAGGAGCTGTGCAAGACAAAGGACGGCGTCATCGACGTCAACATGGAGGACGACGCGATCCGCGGCCTGACGGTCATCAAGGACGGCAGCATCACCTGGCCGCCGCCGCCGATCAAGATGCCGGCACCGCCGCCCAAGCCGGCCGCCTCGACCACCGTGCCCGCTTCCAAGAAAGGCCACGGCCATGGCGCCGCAGAGCCGATGTCGGCCAAGGCGCTGGCCACGGTGTTCGGCCTGGGCGCGATCGCCTTCGTGGTGGTGGGCCTGTATGCGCCGGCCAGCTTCCTGTCGCATTTCACCGTCTTCGTGCTGGCCTGCTTCGTGGGCTACATGGTGGTGTGGAACGTCACGCCGTCGCTGCACACGCCTCTGATGAGCGTGACCAACGCGATCAGCTCCATCATCGCCATCGGCGCGCTGGTGCAGGTTGCACCACCGCTGGACGCCGCCGGCGCGGCCAACCGGCCCAATGCGCTGATCCTCGGCCTGGCCGTTCTGGCGCTGGCGCTGACGGCCGTCAACATGTTTGGCGGCTTCGCGGTGACGCGACGCATGCTGGCGATGTTCCGCAAATAAGAAGAAGGGAACGGACATGACTTCCAGCCTCGCCACTGTCTCCTACATCGCCGCGACGATCCTCTTCATCCTCAGCCTGGGCGGCCTCGCCAACCCCGAGACCGCGCGCCGCGGCAACCTGTTCGGCATCATCGGCATGACGCTGGCGGTGCTGGCCACCGTGCTCGGCCCACGCGTCACGCCGGCCGGTTATGCCTGGATCATCGGCGCGCTCTTCGTCGGCGGCGCCGTCGGGCTGGTCGCGGCGAAGAAGGTGCAGATGACGCAGATGCCCGAGCTGGTGGCGCTGATGCACAGCCTGGTCGGCCTGGCCGCCTGCCTGGTGGGCTTTGCCAGTTATGTCGACACCTCGACCGTGTTCCCGACCGCGGCCGAGAAGTCGATCCACGAAATCGAGATCTACATCGGCATCCTCATCGGCGCGGTGACCTTCTCGGGCTCGATCATCGCCTTCGGCAAGCTGTCGGGCAAGATAGGCGGCAAGCCGCTGCTGCTGCCCGCGCGGCACTGGCTCAACTTGGCCGGGCTGCTGATCGTGATCTGGTTCGGCCGTGTCTTCCTGCACAGCGAAAGCATCGGCGGCGGCATGGCCGCGCTGCTGGTGATGACGGTGATCGCGCTGCTCTTCGGCGTGCACATGGTGATGGCCATCGGCGGGGCCGACATGCCGGTGGTGGTGTCGATGCTGAACAGCTACTCGGGCTGGGCCGCGGCGGCCACAGGCTTCATGCTCAGCAACGACCTGCTGATCGTCGTCGGCGCGCTGGTCGGCTCGTCGGGTGCGATCCTGAGCTACATCATGTGCCGCGCGATGAACCGCAACTTCATCAGCGTCATCGCCGGCGGCTTCGGCACTGGCGGAGGCGCGCCGGCGGCCGCGGCGGGCGGCGCGCCGCCGGCCGGCGAGGTGGTGCCGATCAGCGCCGTCGAGACCGCCGAGCTGCTGCGCGATGCCAAGAACGTGGTCATCGTGCCCGGCTACGGTATGGCGGTGGCGCAGGCGCAGCACACGGTGTTCGAGATCACGAAGTTCCTGCGCGACAAGGGCGTCAACGTGCGCTTCGGCATCCACCCGGTGGCCGGGCGCATGCCCGGACACATGAACGTGCTGCTGGCCGAAGCCAAGGTGCCCTACGACATCGTGCTGGAGATGGACGAGATCAACGAGGACTTCCCCGACACCGACGTTTCGATGGTCATCGGCGCGAACGACATCGTGAATCCGGCTGCGCAGGACGACCCGACGAGCCCGATCGCGGGCATGCCGGTGCTGGAGGTGTGGAAGGCGCGCACTTCGATCGTCATGAAGCGCAGCATGGCCTCGGGCTACGCCGGCGTGGACAACCCACTTTTCTACAAGGACAACAACCGCATGCTCTTCGGCGACGCGAAGAAGATGCTCGACGAGGTGCTGACGGCGTTGCGGGCTTGAGCCCGGGTGCCGGACGGCCCGAGCCCAGCGGTTTCGGAGCGCCGTTGCGCGGACGGCTGGGCACCACAAGCGGCGCGCCGCCCCGGTGGCTGCGGGCCAGGGCGGGATTTATGATGTCTGCCCAGGGGCAAGCCGGTGCGACCCCGCGACAATTCGCAGCGGACCAACCAACGTGTACGGTGGGGCGAATGCCAGAAGTCCCGAAGTTCCTCTACCTGCTCGTCGACAACCCTTTGTTGATCGCGATTCCTCTCTTGGGCTTTGCGGCACTCGCCATGTGGAGTCGTTCATACACCGCCGCGGTGGCTGCCGTCGCCTGGAACCTGTACCTGATCTACGAATTGGGCATGAAGGCCGAGGAATTCTGCAGCGGCCTGGACTGCATGAAACGCACGCCGCTGTATGGCGTCTATCCGTTGCTGGCGCTGGTGTCGTTGCTGGCCCTGGTACAGGCCTATGTCCATATTCGCGACGACCGCCGCTCGGAGCGCTTGCGATAGTCGCGCATAACGCGGCATGCCGTCGCGACGGCCAATGACGTCGCGCTTGCTCAGGCGCCGGCGAGCAGGCCGAGCGCCTCGTGCAGCACGAGCCAGCTGCCCAGGAAGGCGTTGCCGCTGGGCAGGAAGTCGCCTACCTCCCAGGGTCCCGGCGCTGGCAGCCCGACCGGCGCCGGGATGAACTCGACCGACCAGCCGATCCGCGCCGCAGCGGTCCGGAACGCGCGCAGCGCGCGCCGCTGGTGATAGTCGTGGGTGACGAGCACGACGCGGCGCGCGCCGGCGTCGCGCAGCAGCGGCACCGTCAGCGCCCCGTTCTCCCAGGTGTCGCGTGACCGCCCCTCGACCCAGCGCAGCGGGTGGCCGAACTCCTCGGTGGCGATGCGGCTGGCGATCTCCGCCTCCGACGGGCCTGGCTCCGCGTCATGGCCGATCCCGCCCGTGTACCCAACCGGCCAGCCGGTCTTGCGTGACAGCCACAGCCCGTAGCGCAGCCGCTCGATCGTTGCCGGCTTCAGGTTGCCCATGCCGTACTCGGGCGATTCCGGGCGCCGCCCGGCGCCGAGCACGACGATCGCGGTCGATGGCTCTTTCGGTCCCGCCCGCAGCGATTCGATCGCCGATGCACTGAGCGCCGGCGGTGGACGCAGCAGCATTGGGGCCAGCAGCCGCGAGGCCGCAGGCGTTGCGAGGAAGTAGATCGCGAAGCAGCCGAGCAGTAGCAGCATCCAGCCCAGCCCGTTGCGGCGCTTGTGCAGCGCGACCGCGCCTAGCAGCACAAGCGCGATCAACGGCAGCGGCGGCAGCACGAGGGCGCCGATCACACCCTTCCAGCCTGACAGACCGAATTCGGCCAGCCAGCCGCTGATCATCGTTGCTTCGCGCGCCCGCGCCGCAGCAGCGAGCGCCCCAGCGGCCACAGCCAGACAGCCAAGCACACCGCGCCCAGCGTGCCCGCGATTGGCCGTTCGAAGAACACCAGGAAGTTGCCGTCGGCCTTGATCAGGCTGCTGAAGAAATGCTGCTCGAGCATCGTGCCGAGCACCACGCCCAGGATGGTCGGGGCGATCGGGAAGCCCCAGCGCTCCATGCAGAAGCCCAGGATGCCGGCGAGCAGCGTGACGACGATGCCGAAGCTGCTGTTGTTGATGGCGAAACTGCCGACTATGCAGAACAGCAGGATCAGCGGCATCAGCACGTTGGCCGGGATGCTCAGAATGCGCTTGGCCACCTTGATGGCCATCCAGCCCAGTGGCAGCATCAGAATCTGCGCCAGCAGGAAGACTATGAACACTGCATAGATGTTCTGCGGGTTGTTGACGAACAGCGTCGGCCCCGGGTTCATGCCCTTTAGGTACAGCACACCGATGGCGATGGCCGTGATCGAGTCGCCGGGGATGCCGAACACCAGCGCCGGGATCCAGGCCCCGCCGAGGGCCGAGTTGTTGGCCGCGCCGGCCTCGACGATGCCTTCGACGTGGCCGGTGCCGAACTTCTCGGGTTCCTTCGAGAAGCGCTTCGACACGGCGTAGGCCATCCACGCGGCGATGTCGGCGCCGGCGCCGGGCAGCGCGCCGACCAGCGTGCCCAGCGCCGAGCCGCGCAGCAGCGCCATCGGGTACTTCTTGACCAGCGTCCACATGCCGGCAAATACGTTGCCAAAGGGCCGCTCGGTGATCTTCGGCGGCTTGGCCACCACCACCGCGTAGCGCAGGATCTCGGATACCGCGAACATGCCGATCATCAACGGGATCAGATCGATGCCGCCCATCAACTCGGGGCTGCCGAAGGTATAGCGTGGCGCGCCGGCCGGGTTCTCCAGGCCCACTACCGAGATCAGCAGGCCGAGCAGCAAGGACACTAGGCCCTTCACTGGGTCATTGCCGGCGATGAAGATGGCGCAGGTGAAGCCTAGCATCACAAGCCAGAAGTACTCGAAGGAGCTGAAGTTCAGGGCCACCTCGGCAAGCGCCGGCGCGGCCACGCACAGCACCAGCACGCCGAAGATGCCGCCGAGCACCGAGAACACCAGCCCGGCGCCGAGCGCCACTTCGGCCTGGCCCTTGCGCGTCAGCAGGTACGCCTCGTCGGTGTAGGCCGCCGAGGCCGGTGTGCCGGGCATGCGCAGCAAGGCACTGGGGATGTCGCCGGAAAAGATCGCCATCGCGGTGGCGGTGACGATGGCCGCCACCGCCGGGATCGGCGCCATGAAGAAGGTCACGGGCACCAGTAGCGCGGTCGCCATGGTGGCCGTCAGCCCGGGGATGGCGCCGACGAACAGGCCATACACCGCCGACAGCAGAATCACCAGCATCACATAGGGCTGGAAGACCAGCGCGGCGGCAGTCGCTACGGCATCCATCAGTAGAAGGGTGTGAGCGGACCCCAGGGCAGCGGCACGCGCAGCAGCTTGTAGAACGCCAGATGCACCACCAGCGTACCGCCCAGCGACCACCACAGCGCGCTGCGCCAGCGCACGCGCAGGGCCAGGAAGACGGCCATCAGGCACAGCGGTGCAATGAACAGGAAGCCGATGCGTTCGGCCAGCAGCAGATAGGCGATGACCGCGCCGATGATCACCAGCGCGCTGCCGAAGTGCTCAGCCGGGCGTTCGGCCGCCTGCGCGGGGTATGCGCCGGCGCGCAGGCTGCGCACGATCAGTGCCAGCGCGCACAGCAGCAACCCGGCACCGATGATCATCGGCAGAAAGGCCGCGCCGAGTTTCTGGCCCGGTACCTGCGGAAAGGCGCGCGCCGTCCACAACACGGCCAGGGCCAGGGTCGCCAGGCCCAGGCCGACCCAGCGATCGGTGCGCTGCACGAAACAGCCGCGCTTACTTGGCGATGCCGACCGCGGTCATTACCGCCTTCATGTCGCCGTCACCCTTGGCCATGAAGCTGGCGAATTCCTGAGAATTTCCCCACAGCACGCCGAAACCGCGCTGCGTCATGAAGTCCTTGTATTCCTTGCTGTCCCAGGCCTTCTTCACCGCAGCTTCAAGCTTGGCCTGCACGTCGGCCGGGATGCCCTTCGGCGCGGCGATGCCGCGCCACGCGCCGGCCGTCCAGCCCAGCCCGGTGGCTTCCTTCAGCGTCGGCACGTCGGGAAACAGTGCGGCGCGCTGCCCGGCCATCACGGTCAGAGCCCGTACCTTGCCGGCGTCGATCAGCGAGCGCGCCTCGGGCAGCGAGCAGGGCACGAACTCGACACCCCCGGCGGCCAGGTCGAGCAGGCCCGGCGCGGCGCCGTTGCTCGGCACCCAGGGCACGCTGGCCGGGTCGATCTTCGCGTCGCTGAGCATGCCGGCCAGTGCCAGGTGCCAGATGCCGCCCTGGCCGGTGCCCGAGGCCTTGAACTTGCCCGGGTTGGCCTTGATCGCGGCTAGCACATCGTTCATGTTCTTGTACGGCGCATCGGCGCGCACCTGGAAGCCCGCCGGGTCGAGGTTGACCAGCGCGATCGGTGTGTAGCTGGCTGGATTCAGCTCGGTCAGCTTCTGGTGGTGCATCATGGTGATCTCCACCGTGATCATGCCGATGGTGTAGCCGTCGGGCGTAGCCGTGGCGATGGCCGAATGGCCGACCACGCCCGAGCCGCCAGTGCGATTCACCACGTTCACCGGCTGGCCCAGGTCCTTTTCCATCAAGCTGGCGATGAAGCGCGCCACGGCGTCGGTGCCGCCGCCGGCGCCCCACGGCACGACCAGCGTGATCGGCCGGTTCGGGTATTGCGCGAAGGCGCTGGCGCCGATGCACAGCGCGGCCACGCCCACGGCGGCACGCAACGAAGATAGCAGTCTGATCATGGTGTCTCCCGGGTGATTCGAACAAGGGGCGGCCTGCACCGCGCCCGCCATGCATTGGGCATTGCCCGCTCGATCGCGGCAACGCGGGAAACCCCTTGAGCCTGCGTGCCGCCGCGCCTCGTGTGGCTGGACCCAGTCGCGGGCGCGGCCGGCGCCTTCACTGCGCAAGCAGCTGCCGGTGCCGCTCGACGCGGCTGCGGTACCAGTTGGTGAGCGACGCGTCTTCGAAGGCTGCGGCCAGGGCATCGGCATTGGCCCGCGCCGCGTCGGCCTCGCCATGCCGCCCCAGGCGCTGCAGCGCGTGTGCGCGCTCCAGATCGAGGAATGCGCGGTCCACCGTCTGCTCTGCGGCTGCGTCGTGGCGGTCGAGCAGGGCCAGCCCGTCGGACGCGGCTTCGAGCTGCGCCGCCGCATCGCCCGCGGCGCCAGTCGCCACCGCCACGCCATAGCAGGCGCGCTCCTGGTTCACCCAGTCGCCGGCACGCTGCCACAGGCGCTGGCTGCACAGTGCGGCGCGCAGCGTGGCCTCGCGCAACGCCGCGGATCGAAGCTCTTCGACGGAGCGCTCCGACAGTTGCGCTGCCAGGTTGTTGCAGGCGGCGGCCGCCGGGGTGTCGAGCGCGCTGGCCTTGTGCCAATGCGGTGCATCCAGCGCCAGCAGCGCATGCATCGCGAGGGCGGCAGCGGGCTCGGCGTCGCGGCCTGGCACCTGGAAGCCGGCTGCAGCCAGTTGCAGTAATTCCTGCGCCTGCGGTTCACCGACGTCGGCGGCGCGCGCCAGCCCCGCGACGGCCTTGTGCGCGTCGTCAAGCTCGCCCGCGAGCGTGGCTGCCACTGCTGACTGCCGCCACAGCACCGGTGGCGCAGCCTCGCCGGCGGCGGCCAGCAAGGCACTCTGTCGATGCAGGGCCTGCGCCCAGTCGCCGAGCTTCTCGCCGAGCACGTGGTTGAGCAAGAAGGCGAAAAGCGGCCGCTCGCCGGCCTCGAGTCCGGCGGCGTCGATGCCCGCCAGCAAAGCCGCCGCGCGTGCCGGGTCGGCGTCGTGGCAGGCGTCGGCTTCGGCAAGGTTTTTCGATTGATCGCACATGATCGTGGCTCCTGGCTCCGGCCATGCTGCCGCATCCGGAGGCTGTCCGCCAGTAGGGCACACTCCGGGCGATGACGGTACGCTTGTACGTGGATGCCCCGCTGGCGTGCGATGCGCAGTTCGCGCTGCCGGCCGCGGCGGCGCGGCATGCACAGGTGCGGCGGCTGCAGCCGGACGACCGGCTCGTGCTGTTCGACGGCCGCGGTGGGGAGTGGGCGGCGACGGTGCTGCACATGGGGCGCAGCGAGGTCACGGTGCGCGTCGGCGATGCCGCTGCGGTGGAGCGCGAACTCGCCACGCGCGTCACGCTGGCGCTGGGCATGCCGGCCAACGATCGCATGGACTTCCTGGTCGAGAAGGCCACCGAGCTGGGCGTTGCGGTGATCCAGCCGCTGCTGTGCGAGCGTTCGGTGCTGCGCCTGGCCGGCGACCGCGCGTCGCGCAAGTGCGAGCACTGGCAGGCGGTGGCGGTCGCCGCGGCCGAGCAGTGCGGCCGTACGCGTGTGCCCGAGGTGGCTCCGGTGCTGCAGTTCGATCGCTGGCTGGCCGCACTGCACACCGATGCGCGGTGCGTGCTGCTGAGCCCGCGCAACGATGCGATGCCGCTGTCTGCCGCAGCCGGTGGCGCCCGCGCGCTGCTCACGCTCAGCGGCCCCGAGGGCGGCCTCAGCCCTGCGGAGGAGGCGGCCGCGATCGCCCGCCAATTCGTCGCTGCCCGTCTGGGCGAGCGCATCCTGCGCGCCGAGACCGCACCGCTGGCGGTGCTGGCCTGGATCGGCCTGAGTCAAACCTCATGAATCGACATCTGCTTCTGCTGACGCTGTGCCAGGGCCTGTTCCTGACCAACAACGTCGTTTTCATCGCCATCAACGGGTTGGTCGGGCTGCAGCTGGCGCCCACCGCGTGGATGGCCACGCTGCCGCTGACCGCCTACGTCGCCGGTGGTGCGCTCAGCACCGGCCTTGTGGCGCGGCACCAGCGCAAGGTCGGCCGGCGCCGCGCCTTCCAGACGGGCTTGCTGTGGGGCATCGCCGCGACGCTGCTGTGCGCGCTAGCCGCGTGGCAGCGCAGCTTCGCGCTGCTGATGCTGGGCACGGTGGTGGCCGGCTACTACCAAGCCAATGCCTCGCTGTACCGTTTTGCCGCGGCCGAGGTGGTGGCGCCCTCGGCGCGCGAGAAGGCGATCTCGTGGGTGCTGGCCGGCGGCATCATCGGCGGCGTCTTCGGACCCAACCTGGCCTCGGCGACGCGCGACCTGCTGCCGCAGCCCTTCACGGGCGCCTACGTCTCGCTAGTGGTCGTGGCGCTGGTGGCGCTGGCACTCATCAGCTTCGTGCAGTTCCCGCCGATGCCCAGTGCGGCGCAGTCGGCCGGCGGGCGGCCGCTGCGCGAGATCGCGCGCCAGCCAGTGTTCATCATCGCGGTGGCTGCGGCGGCGCTGGGCTACGGTGTGATGAACCTGCTGATGGCGGCCACGCCGATCGCGATGGCACAGTGCTCGCACCCATTCTCTGACGCGGCGCTGGTGCTGGAGTGGCATGTGCTGGGCATGTTCGTGCCCAGCTTCTTCACCGGCAACCTGATCAGGCGCTTCGGCGCGCTGCCGATCATGACCGTCGGCCTGCTGCTGAACCTGGCCTGCGTGGCCTTCGCGCTGTCGGGTACCGACCTGATGCATTTCATCGGCGCGCTGTTTGTGCTGGGCGTGGGCTGGAACTTCCTCTACATCGGCGGCAGCACGCTGCTGACCGAGACCTACCGCCCCGAGGAGCGCACCACCGCGCAGGGGGCGATGGACTTCTGGGTGTACAGCACGATGACCGTCACTTCCTTCAGTTCCGGCGCGTTGGTCACCACCGGCGGCTGGACCTCGATGAACCTCGGCTCGCTGCTGCCCATGACGCTGCTGGGGGCGGCGCTGCTGTGGCTTGCCAGCCACCGGCGCGCCGCCCAGAATGGCATCTCGACGAGCGGGGGTTGACATGGGGTTGCTGGACATCGTGGGCGGGATGCTGGGTGGGCAAGGCGGGGCCGGTGGCGCCGGTGGCCTCGGTGACCTGGCCGCGCAACTGGGTCAGGGTGGGCATGGCGGCGCGGGCGGTGGCCAGGCCGAGCTTCTCAGGATGGTGCTAGCGATGCTGGCCAACGACGGTCAGGGCGGCGGACTGGCCGCGCTGATCCAGAAGTTCCAGGCTGCCGGCATGGGCGAGCAGATGAACTCCTGGATCGGCACCGGCCAGAACCTGCCGGTGTCACCCGAGCAGATGGGCCAGGCTTTCGGCCAGGACGAAATGTCGCAGCTGGCCGAGCGCATGGGCCTGTCCACCGGAGACCTTAGCGCGCAGATGTCCCAGGTGCTACCGCAGGCGGTGGATCACTTCACCCCCGGTGGCCAGGTGCCGGAAGGCGGGCTGGGCGACCTGGGCGACCTGCTCGGGCAGCTGCTGCGCCGCTGACCGGGCCTGCTCGCACGGGTTCGAAATCCCAGCCAGGCCCGAGGAGTTCACCATGCCGATCTTCGAATATTCATGCCGGGAATGCGGCGACGGTTTCGAGCTGCTCGTGCGCTCGGACACCGTGCTGCAATGCCCGCGCTGCCACTCGTCAAAGCTGGACAAGCAGTTGTCGGTGTTCGCCACCGCAGCTGCAGCCGATGACGCCCCGGCATTTGCCTCAGGCCCATGCGGCAGCTGCGGTCACCCTGACGGCCCGGGCGCCTGCGCGACTCACTGAAGTCGGTCGCCGCGCGCCGATCCAGGCACCAGGTCGAACCTGAACATCCGGCATTCGATCGGCCCGTTCCACAGGGGCAGGCGAAGCGAGGCCTTGAGCCGCATCGCGCCGGGCAACTTCATGTCGGGGCTCAGCACCCAGGCGGTCCAGCCGGCCGGGTGCTGCGTGTAGGCGCGCTTCCAGTGCGACGCCAGGCGCGCGAAGAAATCGCTCGGCGTCTCGCGGTCCTCGGCGGAGGGCCGTGCCGCCTTGCCAGAGACCTCGATGCGTTCACCGTAGGGCGGGTTCAGCATCAGCGTTCCGGGCAGTTCGGGCGGCAGCACCGGAGCGGCGCGTTCCAGCGCGTCGCCGCCGTGGAAATCGATGGCGTGCGCGACACCGGCGCGCTGCGCATTGCGGCGCGCGAAATCGAGCATGCGGAATGACACGTCGCTGGCGCTGATCGGCACTGCCGGCGCGTGCACGCGCGACTGCGCCTGGCTCTTCAGCCGCTGCATCAGCGCGCGCATCTGTGGCGTGGCGAAGGGCTGCAGCCGCTCGAAGGCGAAGCGCCGCTGCAGCCCGGGGGCCATGCCGCAGGCGATCTGCGCGGCCTCGATCGCGATCGTTCCCGCGCCGCAGCAGGGGTCGTGCAAGGCGCCCCCCGCCTCGGGCGTGCCGCGCCAGCCGGCACCGGCCAGCATCGCGGCGGCCAGAGTTTCCTTCAGAGGGGCGTCGCCCTTGTCCTCGCGCCAGCCACGCTTGAACAGCGGCTCACCGGAGGCATCGACATACAGCGTGGCGCGCGTCGCTGCCAGGTGCAGCTGCAGTGGCAGGTCGGGCGTTCGGGTGTCCACGCTTGGCCGCTCGCCAGTCTGCTCGCGTAACTGGTCGCATACCGCGTCCTTGATGCGCAGCGCGGCGAAGTTCAGGCTGCGCAACGGGCTGCGCTGCGCCGTGGTGTCCACGCGCAGCGTGTGCTGCGGCGTGATCCACTGAGACCAGTCCACACGCCGCGCCAGCGCGTACAGGTCGTCCTCGTGCCGGTATTCGGCGCTGGCCACCTCGATCAGCACGCGCTGCGCGAGCCGGCTGCCCAGGTTCAGCATCATCAGACCGGCGGCGTCGGATTCGAGACTGATGCCGCCACGGCGCACCTGCACCGGTGCGCCGGGCAGCAGGGCATGCACTTCTTCGCCGAGCAGCGTTTCGACGCCAGCCGCACAGGGCAGGAACAGGCGCAGCCTGGCGCTCACGCCCTCACGCCTTGCGCTGGTTGGCCGGCGCGATCTTAAGCGCCTCGCGGTACTTGGCGACGGTGCGCCGCGCCACGGTGATGCCCTGCTCGTCGAGCATCTGGCTGAGCTGGCTGTCCGACAGCGGCTTGTTCGCATCCTCGGCTGAGACCAACTGCTTGATCAGCGCGCGTACCGCGGTGCTCGACGCGTTGCCACCGGATTCGGTGTTCAGCGACGAGCCGAAGAAGTACTTCAGCTCGAAGGTGCCCATCGGCGAGGCCAGGTACTTGGCGGTGGTGACGCGCGAGATGGTCGATTCATGCAGGCCGAGTTCGTCGGCGATCTCGCGCAGCACCAGCGGCTTCATCGCGATCTCGCCGTGGCTGAAGAAGCTCTTCTGCCGCTCGACGATCGCGCTGGACACGCGCAGGATGGTATCGAAGCGCTGCTGGATGTTCTTCATGAACCAGCGCGCTTCCTGCAGCCGCGCGCTCAAGGATGCATGCGCGCCGCCGCTGCCGCGCCCGCCACGCACGGCCTGCGCGTAAAGGTCGTTGATGCGCAGCTTGGGCATCACCTCCGGGTTTAGCGCCACCTTCCAGCCGCGGCCCGAGCGGCGCACAATCACGTCGGGCACCAGCGCATGCGTCTCGGTGTGCTCGAAGGGGCGGCCGGGCTTGGGCTCGCACTGCACGATGAGCGCCTGGGCCTCGCGCAGCAGGTCCTCGTCGGCGCCGGTCAGCGCGCACAGGCGCTTGTAGTCGCGTCTGGCCAGCAACTCCAGGTGCTGCTTGCAAACAAGCATCGCGATTGCCTGCGCCGCGCAGCGCGGCCCGGCGCGCAGTTGCAGGCACAGGCACTCGGCCAGGTCGCGTGCACCGACGCCGGCCGGGTCCATGCTGTGCAGCCACTGCAGCGCGATCTGCAACTGCGCCATCAGTTCGTCGCGGGCTTCGGCGTCTTCGGCGTCCAGGCCCAGCATCTCGGCCAGGCGCAGGGCGATCGCGTCGAGGCTGTCGTCCAGGTAGCCGTCGCCGTTGAGCGACTCGATCAGCACCTCCAGCGCGGCGCGGTCCTGCTCCGAAAGGCGCATGCCGGCCATCTGCGTGCGCAGGTGCTGCTGCAGCGAGATCTGGCCATCCCCGCGCTCGAAGTCGCTGCCCTCATCTTCGCTGCCAGCGCTGCCCGGCGCGGCGCTCGGCTGCTCGCGGATGCCGTCGAAGTCGTCGCCTTCGGTGCCGTTGTTCCAGTCCTCGCGTTCGGTGGTGCCGAACTCCTCGGCCTTGACCTCGCCGAGGCCGGCGTCGCCGTCGATGTTGTCGCCGCCGTCGCTCTCGTCGGCCTCGCGCGTGGGCTCGCTGGTGCGCTCGATCGGCGCGGTGTCCCGGGCCAGCGCCTCGTCGTCGGCTTCCAGGAACGGGTTCTGCTCGAGCATCTGCTCGATTTCCTGCTGCAGCTCCAGCGTGGACAGCTGCAGCAGCCGGATCGACTGCTGCAGTTGCGGCGTCAGCGCCAGGTGCTGCGACAGGCGGACCTGCAGGGTCGGCTTCATCGCGCCTACATCCGGAAGTCTTCGCCCAGGTAGACCTTGCGGACCTCGGCGTTGTCGATGATCTGTGCGGCCGTACCCTCGGCCAGCACGCCACCGTCGCTGATGATGTAGGCACGGTCGCAGATCCCCAGCGTCTCGCGTACGTTGTGGTCGGTGATCAGCACGCCGATGCCGCGTGCGCGCAGGAAGCCGATGATGCGCTGGATCTCGATCACCGCGATCGGGTCGATGCCGGCAAAGGGTTCGTCGAGCAGGATGAAGCGGGGCTGCGTGGCCAGCGCGCGCGCGATCTCGACGCGCCGGCGCTCGCCGCCCGACAGCGCCGGTGCCGGCGAGTCGTGCAGCTTCTCGATGCCCAGGTCGTGCAGCAGGCGTGACAGCTGCTCGTCGATGACGGCCTTGCTCAGCGCGCGGCCGTTGGCATCGACTTGCAGCTCGAGCACGGCGCGCACGTTGTCCTCGACGTTGAGCTTGCGAAAGATCGACGCCTCCTGCGGCAGGTACGACAGTCCCATGCGCGAGCGCTTGTGGATCGGCAGTCCGTGCACCGGCTGGCCGTCGATCTCGATCGTGCCGGCGTCGGCGCGGATCAGCCCGACCACCATGTAGAAGGTGGTGGTCTTGCCCGCGCCATTGGGGCCGAGCAGGCCCACCACCTCGCCCGCGCCGACGGCCAGGTGCACGTCCTTGACGACGACACGCGAGCCGAAGCTCTTGCGCAGCCCTTCGGCCTGCAGCCGGCTGGCCGGGCTGCCCGAGGGAGTCACGCGCGGCGCAGGCGCAACGCTCAACGCGGCACCCCGAGCGTGCGCGACGGCTTTAGCGGCAGCGGACCCGCCGCACCCGAGGCGGTGCCGGCCGGCGGCGCCGAGGCCGCGGCTGCCTCGCGCGGCGCCAACACGGCTCGCACCCGACCGGTGGGGTTTGACGGTGTCGCCGCGCCGCCGGTCACGCGGAACAGCTCGTTGGTGTTGTCCCAGGTGATCAGCGAGCCGCTGATCTCGTCGGCCGCAACGCCGCTGCGCAGTCGGCGCACCGTTGCATTGCCGCTCAGGCGCAGCGTGTCGGTGCGCGAGTCGAACTCGATACGCTCGGCCGAGCCCTCGATCGTCTCATCGACGCCGTCGCGCTTCTGACGGAAGCTGGCCGGCTGTGCGGCGCTGCCGATGGCCTTGGCCTCGCGATAGCCGTCGGCCCGCTCCCGCAACTCGACGCGCTCGGCGCGCAGCAGCATCGTGCCCTGGCTGATGACCACGTTGCCGTTGAAGATGACCACCTGCCTTTGCAGGTCCACGCTGCCGGGCTGGTCGGCCTCGATCGTCATCGGCTTGCTGCGGTCGGCCTGTTCGGCCTGCACTGGCCCAGCGCCCAGGCACAGCAAGGAGGCCGCGCAGAGCGTCAGGCGACGGAGGGCTGGGGGGAGGAAGGTGGGCACGATGGCGGCATGAAACTTGCATGCCATTCTAGCGGCAAGCCCCGAGCCCGACCGCGTTTGCGACGGCAAGATTCAACACAACGCGCGCCTGGCGCGCGAGTCGCTCAACTCGCCTTGCGCAGGCTCTTCACGAGGCTGTCGGTAACGGCCAGTGCGCGCTCGTTGCTGCCGGCCATCGAGCCGGAGGTGACATAGCGGCCCTGCACGCCCAGCGTCGGCACGCCTTCGATCCTGTAGGCCTCGCTCAGCTGCTTGGCCTGGCGCACCTTGGTCTGCACCGAGAAGGACTTGTACTGCTCGATGAATTTGGCGCCGTCCACCCCGTTGGCCTGCATGAACGCGGCGATGTCGGCTTCCTTGTCCAGACGCTGGCGCTGCTGGTGGATGGCGTTGAAGACCTTGGCGTGCATCTTGTCCACCGCGTCCATCGCTTCCAACGCGTAATAGATCTTCTGGTAGTTCTCGTACAGCGCATTGAAGCCGACCGGAACGCGGCGGAACACGACGTCGGCAGGGAGCGTCTTGATCCAGGCTTCCAGCGTCGGCTCCAGTGAGTAGCAGTGCGGACAGCCATAGGAGAAGAACTCGACCACCTCGACCTTGCCGGCCGGCGCGCTGACCGGTGCGGGCTGGCTCAGCTTGGTGTAGTGCGTGCCCTCGACCGGGCTGCCTTGTGCATGGCCCGCTCCCGCAAAGCCCAGGCCCAGGCCGGCCGCAGCCAGTTGCATCGAGAAGTCACGCCGTTTCATGTGTTTCCTTTGATCGGTTAGGGGCGATGGAGTCGCCCGACAGGGCAAAGTTCATTGCCGTTCCACGCGCACCAGCGACGATTCCACGCCCGAGTCGCGCAGCCGTTCGAGCACTGCATCGACCTGGGCGCGTGTTTCGAAGGGGCCGACACGCACCCGGTAGATGGTGCGTCCCGCCTGTTCGCGCTCGCTGAGCTTGGCGTTGGCCCCCAGCAGCGCGAGCTTGGCGCGTTGTGCCTCGGCGTCTTCGGCGCGGGTGTAGGCGCCGGCCTGGGCGAAGTAGATGAACGGGTCCGCCCCGGGAGCCCGCGCCGGCTTGGCCGCGGACGCCGCCGCGGCAGGGCTTGGTGGCGTGGCCGGCAGCGTGGCGATGGGCACGGGGTCGTTGGACGCCGGCGGAGCGGTCCTTGCCGTGGCCGGTGCTGCGGCGGACGCTCCGGGGCGCGCCGACTTGCCCACCAGCGGCGCGTTCGGGTTCCAGTTCTTGTTGCGCTCGGCCTCGGCAGCGTCCTGCTCCGCCGTGCGCTGCGGCACCTTGTTGATGAAGGGCAGCGGCACCTTGGTGACGTACAGCGCCACGCCCAGCGCCAGCCCCAGGCCGAGCAAGAGCCCGACCACCAGTCCGACCGCAAAACCGCCCTGCTGTGATTTCATGCGGCATTCTCCGACAGTGCCGTGTCCTCGCGCGCCATCGACTCGGGCGCGCTTACGCCGAGCAGCGCCAGGGCGTTGCACAGCACATGGCGCGTCGCGGCCAGCAGCGCCATGCGTGACTGCGCCAGCGCCGCGTCATCGACCAGGAAACGCTCGGCCGCGTAGTAGCTGTGGAAGCTGGCCGCCAGGCCGCGAAGGTAGAAGGCCACTTCGTGTGGCGCCAGCTCGTCCGTGGCGCGCGACAGCACCCCCGGAAAGGCCGCCAGTTCGAGCATCAGCGCGTATTCGGTCGGCGCCGTCAGCAGCGACAGATCCGCCCCGGCAAGCGCGTCGACGCGCGCGTCCTGGGTTTGGGCGTATTGCGCCAGAACCGAGCAGATGCGCGCGTGCGCATACTGCACGTAGAACACCGGGTTCTCGTCGTTGGCCTTCAAGGCCAGATCGACGTCGAAGACGAACTCGGTGTCGGCCTTGCGGCTGATGAGGAAGAAGCGCACCGCGTCGCGGCTGGTCCAGTCGATCAGGTCGCGAAGCGTGACGTAGCTGCCGGCGCGCTTGGAGATCTTCACCTCCTGGCCGCCGCGCATCACCGTCACCATCTTGTGCAGCAGGTAGTCGGGAAAGCCCAGCGGGATGCCCAGGCCGGCGGCCTGCAGCCCGGCGCGCACGCGTGCGATCGTGCCGTGGTGGTCACTGCCCTGCACGTTGATGACCTTGGCAAAGCCGCGCCCGAACTTGTCGATGTGATAGGCCACGTCGGGCACGAAATAGGTGTAGTCGCCCCCCGACTTGCGCATCACCCGGTCCTTGTCGTCGCCGTAGTCCGTGCTGCGCAGCCACAGTGCGCCATCCTTTTCGTAGGTCTTGCCGGCATCGATCAGGCGCTGCACGGCGGCCTCGACGCGGCCGCTGCTGTACAGGCCCGATTCGAGGAAATAGTGGTCGAAGCGCACGCCGAAAGCCTGCAGGTCGAGGTCCTGCTCGTGGCGCAGGTAGGCGACGGCGAACTGCCGAATGTCGTCGAGGGCGTCGATGTCGCCCGAGGCGGTGTACACGCGGTCGTCCGCCGCGACCGTGGCACGCAGCCGGTAGGCCTGTGCGATGTCTTCGATGTAGTCGCCGTTGTAAGCCGCATCGGGCCAGCCGGTGTCACCGGGTTTCAGGCCTCGCAGCCGACACTGCGTGGACTGGGCCAAGGTGGCGATCTGTACGCCGGCATCGTTGTAGTAGAACTCGCGCGTCACCTGAAAGCCCTGCGCCTCGAACAGGTTGCACAGGCTGTCGCCCAGCGCCGCCTGGCGCGCATGGCCGACGTGCAGCGGGCCGGTCGGGTTCGCGGAAACGAACTCCACCAGCACCGTGCGCCCGCACTGTGCCTGCCGGCCGAAGGCAGCGCCGTCGCGCAGCACCTCGGCCACCACCGCCTGCTTCGCGGCCGGGGCAAGGCGCAGGTTGACGAAGCCCGGGCCGGCGATTTCGAAGGCCTGCACCCAGCGCTGCGCGGCCGGCGTCGCGGCCATCTGCTCCACCAGGCGTTGCGCGATCTCGCGAGGGTTCTTCTTCAGGCTGCGGGCCAGCGGCATCGCCGCGGTGATCGCCAGGTCGCCGTGGGCGGCCACCTTGGGCGATTCGAAGGCCGCCGGCGGCGCCGTGTCCGGAGCCATCTGCCCGAGCACCGACGCCAGTGCCGACAGCAACTCCTGCTTGGCTTGGATCATCGGGCGATTCTACTTTTGGCTCCGGCGCCACACGGCTGCGCCCGATGAGCCTGCAACGAAGCTGGCACGTTGGCTCCGGCATCACACGGCTGCGCCCCATGAGACTGGAGCGAATCGTTTCCCAACCTGGCCGCGGCCAAAAACGTCCTGGACGGCGAGGTGCGTGAAGGATGCCGCTTTGTGCCGGCCCGCGCCGCGCCGGATGGTGCTGTTCTCGGGTCACCATCCGTCTTTGCCGCGCCCCACCGATGCCGACCCTCGCCCCACCGTCAACCCTTGCCGCACGGCGCTCGCCGAACGGGCCGGCGCTGATTGGCAAGTACGCGGTACGCGCCAAGCTCGGCGAAGGCGCGACCAGCGAGGTGTTTCTGGCGCGCGACACCTTCAACGCGCGCGACGTGGCCATCAAGCGCGTGCGTGCCGGCCTGGCACTGGACACGCCCGAAGGCCACTTCCAGCAACATTTCTTTGCCGCCGAGGCGGCGCTGGTCGGGCGCCTGCAGCACCCGAACGTGGTGCAGATCTACGACGCCGTCGAAGACGCCGAACTGCCCTATCTGGTGATGGAGTACGTTGAGGGCACGACGCTGCGCCGCTACTGCCGTGCCGATGCACTGCTGCCGCTGGAGCAGGTGGTGGAGATCGGCTTCAAGTGCGCGATGGCGCTGGGCTACGTGTTCCGCCAGGGCCTGATCCACCGTGACGTGAAGCCGGCCAACATCCTGGCCGGCACCCACAACGACCTGATCACCGAGGTCAAGATCACCGACTTCGGCAGCGTCATGAACCTGCAGTCTGAGCGCACGCAGGTGTTTCGCGTCGGCTCGCTGGCCTACATGCCGCCGGAGCAGCTGGACGGCGACGAGCTCGACTGCCGCGCCGACATCTACGCGCTGGGCGGTGTGCTGTACCACCTGATCGCCGGGCGCGCGCCCTTCGCTGCGACGCAACAGCAGGCGCTGATGCACCAGATCTACAACGTCGAGCCCGCGCCGCTGCTCGGCCTGCGTGACGGCGTGCCGCCGCGCCTGAGCGAGCTGATCGCGCGCACCCTGAGCAAGCGGCGCGAGGACCGACACGCCGACTGGGAGGCCTTCGCGCAGGAGCTGTCCTCGCTGGTGTCGCGCGGCGAGCTGCCGCGAGGGCCGCTGCAAGGCGTGCTCGACTCCGAGCGCTTCAACCTGCTGCGCTCGCTGGAGTTCTTTGCCGGCTTCGGCGACGTCGAGCTGTGGGAGGTGGTGCACCGTGCCGTCTGGCAACGCTGCGCCTTCGGCCACGCGCTGTACCGGCACGGCGACGAGGGCAACAGCTTCCACATCATCGCGCAGGGCCAGGTGGATGTTTACCGCGACGGCAAGCGCGTTGCGCAACTGGGGGCGGGCACCTCGGTGGGCGAGATGGCCTACCTGGCGCCGAGCCCAGCGCTGCGCGTTCACAGCGCCGACGTGATCGTCTCCGAGCCCGCGACCACCATCTCCTTCACGCCGCAGACGCTGGAGCAACTCGGCCTGGGCACGCGGCGGCTGTTCGATGCCGCCTTCATCCGTGTGCTGGTGCGCCGGTTGCATGCCGCGCACGAGGCTCTGGCGCACCCACGCCGCATCCTCTGAAAAGCCGCGCCGCGCCGTGCGCGCCGTGGTGAAATGCGCTGCGGCCAAAGAGCCGTTCCACACGTCACCCCGAGGAGCCCCGTATGAAACAGTTGATGAGCATCCTGACCCTTGCCGTGGCGGCTTTCGCGACCCCGGCGCTGGCGGCCAACGCCGCCTGCGAGGCCACTGCCAAGGAGAAGAAGCTGGCCGGTGCGGCGCTGACCAGCTTCATGAAGAAGTGCGAGGCCGACGCGGGTGGCGCCAGCAACTGCGAGGCGATGGCTGCAGAGAAGAAACTGGCCGGCGCGGCCAAGACCAGCTTCGTCACCAAGTGCGAGAAAGACGGCGGCAAGTCCGCATCGGCTGCCGCCGCCTGCGAGAAGCAGGCCGATGCCAAGAAGCTGGCCGGTGCGGCGCGCACCAGCTTCACCAAGAAGTGCGTCACCGACGCCGGCGGCTGAGTCGGATCAGGACACGATGCCCGGGGAGCCGTTCCAGTACGCGGCGTCCCCGTAGGTGTGCTTGAGGAAATCGATCCACAGCCGAACGCGCAGCGGCAGGTGCTTGCGCTGCGGAAACACCGCATAGATGCCGTTCGGCGGCGCGGCGAAGTCCTCCAGCAGCGCCACCAGACGACCATCGGCCACCTCGCGCTCCACCTCCCAGGTGCTGCGCCAGGCAATGCCCATGTCCTGCAGGCACCAGTCGTGCAG
>Ga0316188_10000249_pt1 | contig 21037 bp, 17 predicted proteins | sample Phiworburrow1_MG_FD_204933 | JGI IMG/M metagenome (GOLD analysis project Ga0316188, IMG submission 204933) | Coastal sediment microbial communities from Maine, United States - Phippsburg worm burrow 1 | ecosystem: Environmental > Aquatic > Marine > Coastal > Sediment | place: USA: Maine... | reverse complement strand
TATTTGAGTTTAATCGACTACGAGATTACTTAGCCGAAAATATCTTGATTATGCGGCGAGCGCTTTAATAACGTTACCTAAAGCATGGTCAAAAGTCGAGTGATCAGCTAATACGCGTGAACGATTATCTTCAAGTTCTCTGGCGAAGTCTTCCGCATCTTTCTCTATCACCTTGACGCCCTTGCGATCGACAAAAATCAACTGTGCTGCATCTGTTAATATGACTGACAGTTTGAGGCGCCTTACCGGTTTGTCTTCACCATTATATAATTCATACCATACGCCAGGTTTATTGGTGCTCGCTAACAGAGAGATTTTTTGCTTAGCAATATCTGTCTGTTGTCGAATGCGATGCAACTCTTCTGTAGTATCTTCAGCTGCGTCATCAATCAACTCTGCTTCTGTTATCTCTTCGTTATCTTCATTAACGATCTTGTAGCCATAATCGTCGAGCATTTTGATGAAGTGTGACTTAAGTATCGAGATCTGTTCTGCGATTTCATTTTTGTCCTGCCTGGTTTCATAAAGCTCATCATTAACCACTTCAACAAGTGCCAAATGATTGCTTTTTACCATATTATATTGTGATGGATACTTGATTGGCTGCATACATTTTAGTAGTAGTTTTAGCAGCATGACTGATTCGATCCACTGTGAGCTTTCTCTGCCATGGCGGATATATCGATTCAGCATTAAAGTCGACCAGTTTTTCAAAACCAGTGGTCTGACCTGGTTTGGTATCTGTTTATTGCATGACACAATTTTGAGCTGGTTGATAACAATATTTTTTGCATGTACCTGTAATATTTGTTTTTGTTGCTGTCTTTCTGTTTCTTTGGTTAATTGCTCTTCTTTTGAGATGATATCTTTTAATTTATCTGCTGCCTTCTCAAATGCATCTATGTCAATATCAAAATTATCAAGAATAGAATCAACTATTTCTTTTAATTCATTATACAGATGGTCCTCTTTTATATTAATTCCCTTGCCAGCAGTTGTAAGTAAATCTACGGTGGATCTTGCTGGGTGATCTTCGTTTTCAAACAATGTGCTATCGGACATAGCAATTTTCATTACTGGGATTTGCAGCTGGTATATTAGATTTGTCATTAATTGAGGTACGGTATCATCTTCAGATATTGCACCGAACATCATGCCAACGAAATCAATACTCCTTTCATCGAGTAGATTGACATTCTTATCTACAACACCACCATGTTTTTTACTTATGTCTGCCAGTAACTCCTGTTTTATTATCTCTGGAGTCAGAAATTTTTCAGCATTTTCTAATGATGTTAATTTGCGTTGCAGGTTTGATAATGCTCTTAAAACTTCTTTTCTTTCGTAGCAATTATTACCTTCAAGGTCCTGTTTGGTTGGGGCGCGCAAAAATGACTCAGGTAATTCGATTTCATCACCCGTAATCGTCATGCCACCTGACATAAAGTCATTGACGATTCTACTTATATCCTGTTTTGTTCTTGGTATGAAATCGGTCGCTACATTTTCCGATGGATCATAGTAAGTTGCTACATGTGATGAAACTTCTTCTTCATATTGATCGACTTCATCTTTCTTAACCGTTTTCATAATGATTTCTGGCATGATGCCGTTATCAATAAATATTTGATTGATGGACTTATACATTACACCAAGTTTTGAACAGACTTCCTGATCAAATAGTTTGTAGAAAATCAATTTGACTTCAATAGCGAGATCGATATTTTCGATAGTCTTTTGGAAAATTTCGCAGATGTGCTTCGGATCAAGCGCTTCTTTGTCAAAAATGTCCTCACACATGATCTCAAGGTATTCTAATCTTGTTTCAAGATCTGCGACTTCCTGACCATAGATGTTCATGGCTTTAGAGTGCATGGTAGTTATCGCAACCATTTCTTCCATTTCATCATGATCGACCAGGCTCAATTCATTGCTTTCATGGTCTGAAATATAGTTTTGAGAGTTTGTTAGTACAGTGTTGAGATTGATAAAGAAATGATGATTGATGTCATTTCTTTCAGTGCGGAAGATACGTGTGCAGTCCATGTACTGCATACGCTCTTCATCAGATTTGGCTTTTTCTGCCTGATCAAACAATTTATTATCAGCAGAACTCAGCATTTGATTCATCAGCATTAAGAGATGATCGTTAACACAGTGGAAAATCTTATCGATGATTTTTTTATACTTGCCAGAGTCTTTGTTAGATAAATCGTTGGTATCGGAATCGGTGATATATTGAGTGATAACCTGTTGATTTAAATCCATTATGATGTCCCAAAAAATGCAAAGTTGGTCAAAAAAGTACTATGATTTAAGCAGTCATTGCTCAAAGCGACATGTGCCAATGACTGTACTTTATGGATTTTTAGATGCATTTTTCGCTAGCAAGATGCGATAGACGACCTTACATAACGATTTGATTATGTTTTTATGAATTTAAAACTATTTGAAGTTACAGAAAGTATCTAGTATTTAATGTTGAGGTTTTAAATACTAATTAAAATATAGACGGATGTGGCATTTTTTCAACACTCCTCAGGAAAAAATGACACCATGTGTGTGGATTCCCGACAAACGGTAGAATATTACTGATTTATTCATTTGAGTGCCGAGATTCTAGACCGGTTATATTATCTCGAGGACGATTTGTTTAGATTAGCCTGAAGGAGATAGTCATAAATATTTTGTAACTTGCCGTCATCGACGATGAGAAAATGAGGAGTTCCCTCTAAGTGTTTGTTATGAGCCCGCATCCAGTGATACATGGCAACACTGTCACCTTCAAAATAATCAAATAATTGATGATAGGTCTCGATAAAGAGAACGCCCTGTCGCCATGCTTCTGAATCCTTCCTGATGCAACGTTTGCCTGATGTGAGTTCTCCGATATCACTGCATTGTTGCCCCAGTATTCTGGCTAATTCAGCATGATACATGCCTAGTATGTCTATTACCTGTATCACTGACTGCGATAATCTGCGTTCATTTTCGAAGGGGTTACTGAGTCTGAATGCCATTGGGTTCTGTGACGTTGATGCTGGAGAAGTTAACCAGCCTAAATGTAGATGGTTTTGTCGCCAGGTTTCCAGATTTCATGCTTTTGAAAGACTTGCTGAAATAGTGATGAATCGATAATCTGATTTAACCAGCGCTGTACATTAGGATAAGGCGATTGGTCGAACCACTCTTTATCGACCAGTGAAAACTGACGAACGAATGGGAAAACGCCGATATCTGCCAGGGTCATATCATGATCTAGCAGATACTGACTGTCAGTTAGTTCTTCTTCGAGTTCTTCGATGAATTCTTCACAGGCTGCACGATAATATTGCGCACTCTTTTCAGGATAACGGTCAGCATATTTATAGTGATCGAGGTCTTCCTTGAACGAAAAGTCATTGGTTTCAACTAACATTTCAGCATCAAGCAGAAACTCGGCATTTTTGCCAAGCCAGTTATCCGGGTCATTTTGAGACAGCGCCCATTTCAAGATATCCCAACTTTCGTCGATGAATGTGCCATCGGCCAGGACCAAAATCGGAACAGTCGCTTTTGCTGAGATCTTGATCGCCTCTTCTGGCATATCGTTGATATCGACTTCACGTAATTCGGTCTTAATACCTGAGCTGACCAGTGCCATAAGTGCCCGCATGCAGTAGGGACAGCGACGAAAACTGTATAAAACAGGTGTGCTCATGGCCGTATCTGTTGCAAGCTCAGGGTTTTTTATCAAACATATATTTGAAAATAATCAGTACGATGCTCATCACACTGATCAACCCTGCGCCGACAATCAAGGGAATGTTTTGCGTCAGTGTTGCGTGTGCAGCCCAGAAAGCATTACCCGAGACAGATAAAATGAGCATAAACATAGAGACATCATCAGTGTGGCGCGTCTGTATTGCTTTGAAAATTTGCGGGACGAGAATCAAGGTACAGAGTGATGAGGCTATCCAGCCAAATACTACGTCTAATGACATAAATTCAATCCTTTAACGGTGTTTCCGACTGGAGCGTCTGTCGTTTTCACGCTCTGCGTCTTTCATTTCTTTTCTTTGACGACTTATAAAGCTCACTTCAGAGCCCAGATGCTGTTCGCCACGAGACCTGGCCAGCTGTACCTGTCTTTCTCGTTCAGCAAATCGTTGCCTCTGTTGTGCCGACTTTCTATAGTAACAGCTGGGGCAGCTCACACCCTGTACATATTTTTCACTTTGTTTGTCTTCTTCAGTAATGGGCAAACGACAGGCGTGGCACTGATCATAACTGCCTTTGTTTAATTTATGGTCGACACTGACACGATTGTCAAAAACAAAACATTCACCGTCCCACAGGGTTTCTTCTTCAGGGACTGTTTCCAGGTATTTTAAGATACCGCCCTGTAAATGATAGACCTCTTTAAATCCCTGCTCTTTCAGATAAGCGGTAGACTTTTCACAGCGGATACCGCCAGTACAGAACATGGCAACTTTTTTATGTTTTTTCGGATCCAGATTTGTTTTAACGTAATCAGGGAACTGGCGGAAGGTTTCGGTTTTTGGGTTCAGCGCATTTTTGAAGCTGCCGATGGCGTATTCATAATCATTGCGGGTATCGATAACCGTCACTTCAGGATCTGAGATGAGATCGTTCCAGTCTTCAGGTTTCACATAAGTTCCTACAATGTGATTGGGATCAATACCGGCGACTCCCATGGTGACAATTTCTTTTTTGAGTTTTACTCGGGTCCGGTAAAATGGCATGGTGTCATCATAAGATTCTTTGGTGCGGAGATCTTTCAGGCGTTCATCAGAACGTAACCAGGCATGAAGTTTATCGATAGCGTGTTTATAACCTGCAACTGTACCATTAATGCCCTCTCGCGCCAGCAATATCGTACCCTTGATATGATTCTCTAGCATGAAATCATATAACGGCTGGCGCAGCGCCCGGTAATCCTCGAGCGTTACGAAATGGTAAAGCGCAGATACAACGACCTGTTGCATAACAGCTTGCGGCATAATATTTTCCTGTGTTCAACTGGCTGGAACGTAAATCCAGTGCCAAAATGGCATTTTACCTGATTTTTAGTCAATGAAATAATGCTTTATAAACTGCTATCATTCGCAATCATCAAAATACATAACATCAAAAAATATGCAAACTTTTAATGATCTGATCTCTACCCTGAACGGCATTGTATGGGGGCCACTGATGCTCATGCTTATCTTGGGCACGGGCTTATATCTGATGTACGGCCTCGCCTTCATGCCGCTGAGACGAATTGTCTATAGCTTTAAACTGTTATGGCAAGGAAGAACGCTAAAAGGTGAAGGTGATATTCCGCCTTTCAATGCATTGATGACGTCATTATCTGCAACGATTGGAACCGGAAATATAGCCGGTGTGGCAACCGCTATCTTTCTCGGCGGTCCGGGCGCCTTGTTCTGGATGTGGTGTACAGCACTGGTGGGGATGGCGACCAAGTATGCTGAAGCCGTGCTGGCGGTAAGATACCGTGAAGTTGATAACAAGGGGCTACACATCGGTGGTCCGATGTTTTATATCAAGAATGGCCTGAAACCTCACTGGGCATGGCTCGGTACTACTTTTGCCGTGTTTGGAGCCTTTGCGGGTTTTGGCATCGGTAATACCATACAGGCAAATTCGGTGGCTGATGCCATCAATAGCACCTTCGCTGTACCGCATATTGTTACCGGCATCATCATGGCGGTGCTTGCTGCACTGGTGTTGATCGGTGGTATTAAACGCATCGCGAAAGTCGCCGGTATGCTGGTCCCCTTCATGGCGATTGCCTATGTATTTGCTGGCCTGACTATTCTATTGCTGAATATCGAAACACTGCCGCATGCCTTTTACCTGATATTCAAACATGCGTTTACACCCATGGCTGCGACCGGTGGTTTTGCCGGTGCTGCGGTTTGGGCGGCGATCCGTTTTGGTGTGGCACGCGGTATATTTTCTAATGAGGCCGGTTTGGGCAGTGCACCTATTGCCCATGCCGCAGCGGCAACCAATAGTCCTGTTCAGCAGGGAAACATTGCAATGCTGGGGACATTTATTGACACGATTATTATATGTTCAATTACAGGTCTGGTCATAATCTCTAGCGGTACCTGGACTAACGGTGATAACGGCGCCAGTTTGTCTTCTGCTGCCTTTGAGCACGCGCTTCCCGGCGTTGGCAGTTATATCGTAACTTTAGGTCTGAGTATTTTTGCCTTCACCACGATTTTGGGCTGGAGTTTTTACAGCGAGAAGTGTTTTGAATATCTATTTGGTGAAGGTATTATCACGCCGTTTAGAGTTTGCTGGGTAATCGCAGTACCCATTGGCGCCACAGCTAACTTGAATTTTATGTGGCTGGTTGCTGATACCTTGAATGCGCTGATGGCGATACCGAATCTGATCGCCTTGATCCTGCTGAGCCCGGTAGTGTTCAAACTGACACGGGAACATTTTAAAAATAATAGTTAGTTTGATATCGAAGGCCTCATCTTGATAATTTAAATTTAAATTTTTCATGTTCCCTGATTTTTCGATAACGGACATCGCACTAACCGGCCTTTTATTCATGTGGGCAGGATTTGTTCGCAGTGGCCTGGGTTTTGGTGGAGCGGCACTCGGCCTGCCCTTCATGCTGTTTATAAAAGACCAGCCGGTATACTGGCTGCCCATCATCGGATTTCACCTGCTGTTTTTTTCCGCGATGACGTTGCGCACTCGATTGCATAATGTTGACTGGGCCTATCTCCGGACTTCGCTGTATTACATCATTCCGCCGGCATTGGTCGGTGTCTTAGGTTTATTGAACTTGCCGAACCTGTGGGTCGTTACCTTCATCTATAGCATTACCCTTTTCTATGCCGTGATGTGGGTGCTCAATAAGAACATCCATAGCGACAATGCCTGGATTGATCGGTTTTTATTGATCTTTGGTGGATATGTCGCAGGCACTTCATTGACCGGCGCACCGTTAATGGTGGCTGTCTACGTACGAAATGTTATACAGGCACAGTTAAGAAATACTCTGTTTGTGCTCTGGTTTATCCTGGTCTCGATAAAGATGACGACCTTTGCTGCTCTCGGCGTTGAGCTGAACTTTCTCACTGCGGTGATTTTACTACCGGTTGCTGCTATCGGTCATTTCGCGGGCCTGAAAACCCACGATATGATCCTGCAGAATGATATTGTCTTCAAGCGTATTATCGGCGCTATGCTGATCGTTGTCAGTGGTCTCGCTTTATGGAACCTGCACTAGATCGTTTTATCGTTGCGCTCCAATATCCAATAACAACTATACGATTACTTTGTATTCTGACTTAAAATACTCGAGATACAGAATATTTGAGATAATTTATGGCTGAATTTATTCCAGGGCAACGCTGCATTAGTGATGCTGAATTGCAATTGGGTCTTGGCACTATAATTAAAGTTGATGATCGGACATTAACTGTTCTGTTCTTGGCGACCGGTGAAACACGGATCTATGCTAAACAGACGGCACCACTAACTCGTGTGCTATTTTCAGTTGGCGATTCGATTAGTAGTCATGACGATATTAAGATTACTGTAAAAGAAGTATCTGGATCTCATGGTCTTATTACTTACTCAGGGCTAGATGCTGATGGCATCTGGTATCAACTTGAAGAATCCGATCTTAATAATTATATTCAGTTAAATAGGCCTTCTGAGCGTCTGTTCAACGGCCAGATCGATAAAGACAACTGGTTTGAGTTGCGCTATCTGACGCTGCATCACAAAAATCGTCTGGCAAAGTCGGACCTTTATGGATTAATTGGTAGTCGTACCAGCTTAATCCCGCACCAGTTGTATATCGCACATGAAGTTGCCAACCGCTATGCGCCGCGAGTGCTACTGGCTGATGAAGTCGGCTTAGGTAAAACCATCGAAGCGGGTTTAATTTTGCATCATCAGATCCTAACGGAACGTGCCAGACGTGTATTGATCGTGGTACCTGAAACCTTGCTACATCAATGGCTGGTGGAGATGCTTCGTCGTTTTAATCTCCATTTCAAAATATTTGATCAGAGCCGATGTGATGATTTGCTCTCAGATAATGACTTCGAAAATATATTTCATGCCGAGCAACTGGTCTTGTGCAGTATCAATTTTTTAGTGAGAAATGCAACTGTATTTGAACAATGCGTCGGTGGTGATTGGGATCTAATGGTAGTCGATGAAGCGCATCATTTACAGTGGTCGCCGGAGGAGCCCAGTATTGAATACAGTATCGTTGAACAATTAAGTCATCATACCAAAGGTGTATTATTGCTGACGGCAACACCAGAACAGCTAGGTAAAGAAAGTCACTTCGCCAGGTTGCGGCTGCTTGATCCGGATCGATTTCCTGATTTTCAACAATTTGTTGATGAAGAAGACAATTACGAACCGTATGCGCAGGTTATCGAAGATTTGCTAAATAACAATCCACTCACTGCTGCTGATATTTCATTAATCAAAACAACCATAAATGAAGGTGATAATTTACCGTTGCTTAATACGGTGAATGATGGACAGTGCCAGGCGGGTGATACCTCTGCATTGAACGCACGTAGAGAACTGGTCGAGCATCTCCTCGACCGACATGGTACGGGACGTGTTTTATTTAGAAACACCCGTGCTGCTGTAAAAGGATTTCCAGAGCGTGAATTGTATGGTTATCCGTTACAGCAGCCCGAACAATATCAATCACTACAATACAGTGAAATCTATCAGTTATTAACTCCAGAAGTTCTTTATCAGGCGCAGGATCCAGTCATGCACTGGACACAGATTGATCCGCGCATAATCTGGTTAAGCAAAAAGTGCGCTGAATTATATCCACAGAAGATTTTAGTGATTGCAGCGAATGCCGATACAGCTTTGGATATAACGCAACACTTTAAAACGCAGACAGCTTTACATGCCACCGCATTTCATGAAGGCCTGAGTATCGTCGAACGTGATCGTGCTGCAGCATTTTTCGCCGATCATGAAACTGGCAGCCAGATACTGGTATGTTCGGAGATCGGCAGCGAAGGCCGTAATTTTCAGTTCGCGCATCACCTGGTTTTATTCGATCTGCCGATCAATCCAGACCTTTTAGAGCAGCGCATCGGCAGACTGGACAGAATCGGACAGAACGATATCATACGCATTCATGTACCCTACCTGGAAAATAGCGCTCAGGCCGCCTGTTTCCACTGGTATCACGAAGCACTAAGGGCATTTGAACATACCTGTCCCGCCGGTCATTCAGTCTATAAGCGGGTACAGCATGAACTCCAGCAGGTACTGGCTGATATATATCAGCATAAGAATAAAGCCAGTGAATCTTTGCAGGCCCTGATCACGCTTTCCAGCTCACTCTATCAGGAGCTTACACAGTCGCTGCAGCGTGGCCGTGACCGTCTGCTGGAATATAACTCCTGTCGCCCGGCTGTCGCTCAGGACATAAAACAACGGGCAGACGCTGAGGACAATAATTCACAACTGGCCGAATACATGGAAAACGCTTACGACTGCTTTGGCATCGATCATGAGATCCACAGTGAAGGCTGTTTCATCATAACGCCGACAGAGCATATGATCAGTCATTTTCCGGGTCTCAATGAAGACGGTATGACCATCACTTACGAGCGAAATGTTGCACTCAGTTTTGAAGATGCTCATTACATTACCTGGGAACATCCGTTGACCAACAATGTCATGGATATCGTGCTTTCAAATGAAATGGGTAATACTTCGGTGACAGCCACTGATTATAAAGGTGTGAAGGCCGGCAGTGTCCTGCTTGAATGTCTATTTTCTCTGGAGAGTGCGCCTATCGAAGAATTGCAGACCAGTCGCTACTTACCACCGACTATGATACGTGTTGTCTGTGATGAACGAGGTGCTGATCATCATCTCAAGCTGCCACATCAGATCATAAATCAAACACGTCAGTTCGTTGATACCGGTGTCGGTAATAAGGTTGTGAAAGCCAAGAAAAATATTCTTAAAGCCATGCTGGCGAGAAGTGAAAAATACGGTGCCTTGAAATCGGAGAAAATTTTACAGCATGCACAGCAACTTGCCACAGAATCATTGAAAATAGAAATCAATAGGTTAAAAGCACTATCTAAAGTCAATCCTAATATAAGGAAAGCTGAGATCGGCTACTTTGAAAAGCAGCTATATCGATTAACGGAGGTTATCGATTCTGCCAATCTGCGACTCGACGCGGTGCGTGTAATCGTTGCCACCTAGCTGTCCAGATTTAGCACCGTCTTATATACTGATATAACTAAAGCCCTGCTCCTGCAGCTGCATGATGCCTTCCACGCCGATAGGAACAAACTCAGCGCCGTCAAGTATGTCTATTTCCTGCCAGCCCATGCTCTTCATGGTATTGCCGCATGCCTGAAAGCGAACGCCGTACTCCATGAGAGATTTTACGCGCTCTTGATGCAGAGGTGAAATCGGGCGTGCAGGGTTTACGGCGAGCAGGTTTAAACCCGGACCAAAAGCAGAGATGACTAATTCGATATCATCGCCATACTTGCGCAACAGCTCGCCGCAGGAAAATAGAACATGTTCGATATAGTCACTATCAGCCTTGTTACACTGATACACCAGCTGGTGCGCTGATCTGTCTGCAAAATGCGTATCAGTATGGTGCGCATGTGCACTCTTCAGGGTAAAGCTTGCACCACCCAGGCCTAACAGTGATAGAAAATGGCGTCGTTTGATAATCTTCATTACAGCCCCTCCCGATGTAACAGCGTTATATATCAGCCAGGTTAACTAGCTTATAATCAACAACATTATTACTAATAAATGATAAACCACTTTAGCATAGGTGCAAATTTGTTTTCTTCACTACTACTTGATGAACCGCTTCTTGATGCCGTCGAACAACTTGGATTCAAAGAAATGACCGAGGTTCAGGCACTCGCTATACCGAAGGCGCTCGAAGGGAAGGATCTGATCGTTAATGCAAAAACCGGTAGCGGTAAAACACTTGCCTATGTTCTACCGGTATTACAGCAGATACTTGATAATCCACAAACTCTAACGCAGGCGCTGATACTCGCCCCGACTCGCGAGTTATGCCGGCAAATTAGTAAACAGTGTACCCTGCTTGCTCAATATACTGATATTAAAACGGTTATCATTATTGGAGGTGAAGACCCCAAGCACCAGATTAAGGCGCTGCAGCAATATCCCGATATTATCGTCGCCACACCCGGTCGCCTGCTGGAACACGTAGTCCGCGAAGTTATCGTGCTTGAAGCTATCAACATTTTAGTCCTCGATGAGGCTGACCGTATGCTGACTATGGGGTTTAGCGACGAGGTTATCGCGATTGCAGGTCTATGCAGTGAAGAATGTCAGACCATTTTATATTCAGCCAGTTTTAATGAAAATAAATTCAGAGAACTGACTGATAATATATTGCATAAACCAGAATTGATACTGGTGGATAGTACACGAGAAAACAATCAAAACATCAGCCAGCACAAGATCTTGACCGATGATAACGACCATAAATTGAAACTATGTCTCTATCTTCTGCAAAATGAAAAATTCAGTAAAGCGATTATATTCGCCAATAAAAAAGAAACAGTAAACATTATTGCATCATGGTTACAGTCAAAAGATATAACATCAGCGGTGTTACATAGTGATATTGAACAAGACCTTCGAAATCAACAATTAAGAAAGTTCAGGAATGGCGACATAAAAATAATCATAGCTACAGATGTTGCATCTCGTGGCCTTGATATCCCTGAACTGGATTTGATTATTAATTTCGATGTACCACGTAATGGCGAAGATTATATGCACCGTATCGGGCGCACTGGACGAATGTATGAAACCGGTGCGGCTATTACACTGATCAATTCTCAAGAATGGAACAAGATGATCAGTATTGAAAATTTTTTAAAGATTGAGTGTCCTGTTCGTAAAGTCAAAACACTCATCGCAAAATATACCGGGCCTGAACATAGAAAAACGTCAGGGAAATCTTATGGTACAAAAAGAAAAAAACAAACCCCTGTCAAGAAGACAGTGAAAAAAGTAAAAGTGCGCACTCGTGACAGAAAAAATGTCGGTAAGCGTCGAACACCTGCTACTGAAAATCAGTCAGGTAATGCTACCGACACCTGATCTGGCAAATATTTTCATCGATAATAATGCATAAAAATATCTTATTAGTAGCGATCGCCTGCCTGTTCATCGGATTAATTTCTGCCTATTTTGTTTTTTATTCAAGAATGCCAGATACTGCTGATGGCTCATCCGCGATACATAAGAGAAATACATCCCAATCACCTCAATCCTTATCCAATCCTTTTTCAGTGAAAGATGATGAATTTATGAATGCTAATCGACTGGATTTTATTGAAAACGAAATTTCAGTAATCAAGAAGCAATTACAACAGGTCGAACTTGCATTGCAAACTTTGACTCGATCAAAAAATGCACAGCCAGCTGAATCACGATCAGCAACAGTGGATGTGGGGCAGTTTTCTACAGCTCTTTATCAAAGATTATATAGTATTGACAATCTCACCAGGGGTGGAATTGATCCGGGCCTCGCCGAGGATATCGTGAGAAGAAAAAATAGCACCGAATTGAAGAAGCTGGAATTACAGGACCGTGCAACGAGAGAAAATTACCTCAATACGCAACGATATTATGACGAACTTGCAGAAATTAGTAGCCAGGATATCGATTTAAGAGAAGAACTGGGTGATGATCGTTTTGATGAATATCTATACAATAGTAAACAGAATAATCGGATCAAAATTGCATCAGTGATGCTCGAATCTACGGCAGAACAGGCTGGTATACACAGTGGTGATATTGTCTTGAGTTATGATAATAAGCGCATGTTCCTCTGGCATGAACTGAAAGATGCCACTGCTGAAGGTCAGTTAGGTGAATACGTTTCTATCAGTATTTATAGAAACGGCGAGATATTCAGCTTTTCTGTTCCCCGTGGTCCGCTGGGCGTACAATTGGGCGCTACCAGATTAGAGCCTTAGCCTGTTACTACGCTATTGTTTCATCTGTAATCAAAAGTTTTTCTTAGTGATGATAATGAGCGTGAAATGAAACAGATAGACACTGACGAAATGCACTTTATATTGTTCTGCCAGACGCGATGAAGGAAAAGATTTTTTCAGTCGAGAAAAACAACGGTTTAGTTATATTTTAGTCAGGAAGTCATCTTACAGGAATGAAATTATGGTCACCTATCTATACTGGACTGCTATTATTGCACTCGCCTTTGGCTTGCTCTATGTAATAGGCCATAAAAATGATGAGTGGAAAATTTCGGTGATTGCCGCCTTTAGTGTATTAATGATTGGCTTTATAGCCTACCACTTCCATTTTCAGCAAGTATTCGTAAAACGTTATGGCGGTGTCATGTCGATAAAAGTGCCTGATGGTGAAGTCCATCTTGCTGCTACCTGGAAGGATGATAATTTATGGATCGAAAATTTTAATCCTGAAACCAATACCTGTCACTTTAGAGAGTATTCACGTGGTAATTTATTACAGGGTCAGGTAACTATTAAAAATTGTAATCCATTATTGAGGCAACCGGGCGAGTTACCGATTACATCGCCATAAAAAGTTCCTGGCATTGTATTTTAAAAAATTAAAGTTTTATACATCAGCATGATGCCGCTTAACATGAGCATGACACTGATCATCTGGTTGAAACGTTTTTGTTCAATTTTTAAATGTAAATGATGGCCAATATACATCCCTAACAATAATACCGGAAACAGGATTGCCACCAGTGTTAAGACCTGAGGCGTGTATAAGCCGCTACTCGCATAGCCGATAATACGAGCGCCGCCATCGATTAAAAAGATTGATGCGATTGTCGCGCGGAACTGTGATTTATCGAGTTGTCTAAGCTTCAGGTAAACGACGTAAAATGGCCCGCCAGTACCGAATAAGGCGCCTACGAGTCCCCCTAGACTTCCGCAGAGAACTGCCCAATAGCGGGCGCCCGTTAAGTCAGTAACTGGTAGCAACGAATATATTGAATAGAGTAAGACAAAAAGACCTAAAAAGAAGACGAGTATGTGCGCGTCGACAGTAGATAATAACCAAACGGCGACAATTATACCGGCAAAGGAGAATGGGATTAGAGGCAAAATCACAGGCCAGCTGGCCTGCTTACGTAAAGACAGGCTTTGAATGAAGGTTCCGCTATAGCTGAGCAGCCCAAGAATCGGGACTACAAAGGTGATGGGAAGAAAAAATGCAAGTAGTGGTATCGCTACCAGGCCAGAACCAAAACCAGAGAGACCTTTGATGATATAAGCGATGAATATAATGAATATAGCAAAACATATCTCAACAATATTGAGGTTTAGAAATTCGAGGATCATCGCAGTGCGTCTTTTCTGTAATACCAATAAAAATAGATAAGGTCGGGATATGTCGACTTTTCATTATAACTAACATACGAGTTTAATAAGTCACGTGATAACTAAATACATAAAAGTATTACTTACAATTTGTTCTCTGATTTCTTATCAGGCAATTGCCATTCAGCAACAATTCACCGCCAAAGACTTTTCTCACTGGCTAGACGCTGCCTATATTGCTGAAGCGACCTATAAGACACAAGAAGACGTTGCTAAAGTGCTGCAGGCACAGGGATATACGATCAAACACTTCCAGCAGGTACAAGGTTTCTCTGTTGCTTACGTGCTGGCAACGAATGATGCAACCAGGAAACATATCCTGGCTGTGCGAGGAACCTCCAATGTGGAAAATGCGATAGTTGATGCTGCTTTTGTGCTGGTACCGGATAACATATCTGGTATCGATATTCATCAGGGATTCTTATTATCGGCGAGAGATATCTATCAGCAGGTCCAGCCAGAGATTAATCCTGACTATGAAATCAATACAATCGGGCACAGTCTGGGTGGTGCCTCTGCATTGATCCTGGCGATGATGTTCGATGCACAGGGTTATCAAATTGGTGAAGTCATCACTTTCGGTCAACCCAAAGTAACTAATATCACTGGCAGCCGAAAATTCGATCACCTGAAGATAGAAAGACTGGTAACGCCCAAAGATGTTGTGCCTCTGGTGCCGCCTGTTGATCCCATGGATCTGATGAAGTTCAGTATATTCTGGCATCAGGGTACGGAAATCGTCTTGTATGAAGATAATGAATATTCTGTTTTAACTGGTGCTGATAGCATGATGCGGGCAACAAGTTTTTTGAGTGATATGCCCAGTGAACAACACTTAACTAACCACTTCATGACAACTTACATCAAACATCTGAAAACAAAACTGGAAGTACCGGTAGAAATCAAATATAAAAGCGATTTTAAGTTTTCTGACTGGTTCGGTTCTTCTGATAAAACGGGTAAAAAATAACACCGGGATAATCACGACATCTATTCAATAATTTGTTAGACGAGTTCCATTTTTACTGGCACTAAATTCACCATGAGATTATGATTGCATAAGATTAATTACAATAATTATTCGCAAATCAATGGTGAACTATCATCGCGATATCAAGATAAACCACTATAGGAGTACAGAGAGTAATGAGATATAAGCAAATATCGATCACAATAGCCGCATGCACGTTTAGTATAACTATACTGACTGCACAAGCTAGTAACGATTCAGGCTATTACAATGCGCCAAGTCAGCCCACTAATCCATACTGGCAGGCACCTAACTGGTCTGGTTCTAATCCTCGACCTCAATACAGGCCGCCTAATCCGGCAAATAACTATCCTGCACCAAATGTAAATCGCCCTGCTCCAACGACACCAGGCCAGTATAGAGGTTATCCAGCTCCTCCACCTGGGCCATATACTGGTACGCCCAGTAACGCTTATGATGGACCTTCAGCTTTTAACACGCCCGGTTATAACCCTAATCGTAATTATAATCAGAACCGTAATAAATTCTGGGGTAGAAGTGGCCCAGGTACCTGGATGAACCCAAATAAGGGAAATATGGAGCACGGCTGGGATGACATGATCAATTCGCCGAGCCGTATGGGCAGGATGCCAGGTGGATGGACCGCGCCTGAAGTAACCATGCCGAATCCCGTAGATATGGGCGATCAGGTACAGGATAATGTAAAAGATCTACCAGACCAGATGCGCAATATGGACGTTGGCAATGATGTTAAATAAATAACTCTGATTATCGGTATTTTGAAAGCCCTGTTATGCAGGGCTTTTTTATCACAGTTTTAAACGGTATTGATTAGGAAATAATACCGGAACAACGATCTAAATATCCCGCTTGCTCGGATTTCATCGCTGCCTGACTGCAGACATGACGAATTGACGCCTGCATTCCGTGATTAATCATTTATAATCAACAATATAAACTATATATCTTATGTAAATTATAAGGCATGTAAGTATCTGTTTTAACTATTGCAATTGTGCATTGCAATTGTGCATTGCAATTGTGACAAACAATAAATATTGGTCTATTCTTATGATTCTGAAACGAGTTTATATTGAGCTGTAATATCAGCTCAAATTAATTGATGTTCTCTAAATGCTAAAAAATTATAGATGAGGGTATAAATTTGAAATAGGAAAATTTAAAACAAAATATTTTGTATTGATATGCATAAAAATACTACAAAAAATACCATCCTGTTAGAAAAACAGGTTAGGCCGCTTTTTAAAGCAACCCTTTCAGGTGGTCTGGCTAATATTTTTGCAGCTTGCCTGGTGTATTTGTTACTAAAAGATACAACTTACAGTGCCGACTCTATTTGGTTAAGTGGCGGTATTATTGTATTTTCTCTAACGCGTATAATCATTTCGTCGCATTACTTATCCAGGAAGCATGCAATAAAGAAACATTTATACGCTCATATATTTCTTACATTTATTATTGGCTGCGTATGGGCAATATATGAATTTATGCAGCATCAGCCAAGTGATGAGGCATTAAGAAATATCGTTTACTTAATTAATTTCGGCCTTATTGCCGGCAGTATAACTACTCTTTCAACATATAAAGGAGCATATCTTGCCTATATGCTACCTCAGGCAATAGCAATTTTTAGCGTATTTATAATCCAGGAAACGGAGACTAGTTACTATATGGCATTTGCCTTTTTTGTATTTATGGCATTAATGATAACGACAAGTTTTAATATAAATCGTGGACACAAAAAAGAAATAGAGCTGACATTCAACAATAAACAACTAATAAATGATTTGAATATTGAAATAGCCTCACGTGAAAAAGCCCAGCTTGAATTAGAAAATAGTAAACATCAATTAGAGAATAAAGTAACAGAAAGAACGAAAGAACTTATTGATATCAATATAAATTTAGAAAAAGTCATAGATAAAAAAGAAAAAGCAGAACAGAGTTTACAATACCTTGCCTATCATGATGAATTAACTGGATTACCTAATAAAAACTTATTAGTTGATCGCATTAACCAGTCAATCAAAACATCGTCGAGAAATGAACAGAAAATGGCCATATTATTTCTTGATCTTGATAGATTCAAAAATATTAACGATAGCCTGGGTCATACTGTTGGAGACAAATTATTACAGGAAGTCTCAGCTCGTTTATATAAATCTTTACGTAGTCATGACACTATTTCTCGTAATGGCGGTGATGAGTTTGTTGTAGTACTGGAAAGATTAAAGAATACAAATGAAGCAATTCAAGTTGCACAAAAAGTAATTAAGTGCCTGACAGACACATTTAATATTTATTCTCACAAAATACATATAGGCGCTAGTATAGGCATTAGCATCTATCCTGTTGATGGTGATAACCCTTTAATATTGCTACGCAATGCTGATACTGCGATGTACCGAGCTAAACAGGCGGGCGGCAATCAGTTACAGTTCTATGATAAGAGCATGTCAAATCAATTACGTGACAGGCTTGATCTGGAAAATGAATTACACACTGCACTTGCAAATAATGAGTTTTACATGGTTTATCAACCACAGATCAGTTGTGTTACTGGCAGTACTACTGGATTTGAGTCACTCATTCGCTGGAAGAATAAAAAACATGGTGAGATTAGCCCTGAACGTTTCATTCCTTTACTAGAAGAAACCGGTCTAATATATTCAGTTGGTGAATGGGTAGTATCTCAGGTCATCGAATTTGTTAGTTTACATAAGGCTAATAACCTGAGCTTTTCGATTAATTTATCAGCTCTTCAATGTGATGATATTAGTTTTGTGGATTTTGTGAGGGATGAAATAACTCGGACTGGAATTAACCCTAAGAATATCGAATTCGAAATTACAGAATCTCTTCTTATAAGAGACTTTAAGAAAACTGAATTATTTCTTAACGAGCTACATTCTGTTGGTTGTTCAATCGCGCTTGATGATTTCGGAACAGGATATACGTCAATGTATTATTTGGCGCGCTTGCATATTGATATAATTAAGATCGATAAATCTTTAGTGAGAAATATTGATAAAAATAATAATTTAAAAAATATTGTAAAAGCAATAGTTAAGATGTGTAAGAGCTTGGGGATTAAAAATATTTTTGAAGGAATTGAAACTAATGCTGAACTTTCCATCATAAAAAAGATGAATGGTGAAATTATACAGGGTTTTTTATTTAGCAAACCACTTAGTGCTGATGAAACGAATAAATGGCTAAATTCATGCCATTTATCAGAAAGTATAGTTAAAGAGGCCTAAATCTTTTCGTATAAAAACTGTCCATTACCATAACTATTTCCATTGTCAGGTAAAAACATTGATTTACATAAAATAAAATATTCATTCCAGTCTTTAACTTCATCAATTGATAAATAATATGGATATAAATATTCTATAGAATCCCAAAACCTCTTATGCCATTCATCCAACGTTTTCCAGTAATTCATCCCATTGACAAACCAGCTTTCTATGAATTTTAAATGCGTGTTATGTCGCCTGAGTTCGGCATAGGGCCATATATGGCCTCCGGGAAAATACTTAGCGATAAGCGTACTTTCAGCATTTAAGAACTGGGGTAATGTGTCTATCGAAACAATGCAGTGATGGAAGGCTTTTCCTCCAGCTTTTAATATTTCTGCCTGGTATTTAAATAACAAATCTAAATTAGATATATGCTCGAGCACGCCTATTGATACGATTCGATCATATGAATTATGAGGCATTACATCTTCATTCACATCAGATATATATCGTTCTATTAAATCGAATCTTGATTTATCAAAATCACTCAACGTATCACGTATATATTTTGTTTGTACCGTGCTTGGGTTTATACCGGTTACAGTGACATTTGGATAGGTTTTTAATAAATATTTTAAAAAACCGCCAAAACCGCATCCTAAGTCTAATATTTTTTGACCATCTTCTATTTCAGCGCGTTCAATAATTAATTTATACTTTTCAGTTTGTGCCTGCTCTAATGATAGAGAGTTATTTATTTCTGTATGTTTCGCAGTTGCTCCATAATATGCCATTGTGTAAGCCATATGCTCTTTATCTAAAAATGCCTGATAAATGCATAATTCTTTATTATAGTGATCTATAGATTCAGCAAGCGTTTCTTTTCTTGCTATGCAGCCTTCAAATGAACTTACACCGTAACTCTCAGGTAACTCTTTATTCCCATGCCAGCGCTCATATTCACGCGCAAAATATCGACTCATTTGGGCTTCAAATTTCAATAATTCTATGGATCCATATCTATGAACATAATGATCAGCGAGTTGCTGGATAATATTTCTTGGCATTTTCTTTTATGCTTTAAATATTTAAGGATATTTTTTGAGGATAATTACGGCGTTTAGTCCGCCAAATGCGAATGAATTAGACATCGCTATATTAATTTCCTGCTTGCACGCCTCGTTAGGTACATAGTTAAGATCGCATTTTTCATCGCATATTGTGAAATTAGCTGTGGGTGGAATAATGCCATGACGAATCGCTAAAGCAGTGGCGACGAGCTCCATCGCACTCGAGGCGCCCAGGGCATGAGCATGCATGGATTTTGTAGAAGATATCGCGATACTTTGCGCATGATCGCCAAATACCTGGTGAATCGCCTGTGTCTCAGCGATGTCGTTAGCCTGGGTTGCTGTTCCATGAGCATTTATATAATCAACATTTTCTGGCGCGATGCCGGCATGATGCAGTGCATTTTTCATCGCATTGCCCATTCCTGTTACATCTGGCCGAGTTATATGCCCAGCATCTGATGTCATGCCGCAGCCAGTTATTTCTGCATAAACGCGTGCACCACGTGCTTTAGCGTGTTCCTCAGATTCCAGTACCAGCATGCCTGCACCTTCACCTAAGACCATACCGCTTCGATCTTTGCAAAATGGCCGGCAGGTATCATTCGAGACTACACGTAAAGCATCCCATGATTTTAATAAACCATAGGTAAAGGGTGCATCTGCAGCCCCAACAAGAGCGACATCTATGATACCTGATTGAATCATGGCCATGCCCTGAATGATCGCATGAGAGCCTGATGCGCAAGCACTGGTAAGTCCGAAAGCAGGGCCTTTGATGCCCAGATGCAAACTCACCATGCTCGCGGCAGCGCTCGGCATGCCTTTGGGGATAGTTAACGGGTGTACTCGCGAGCGTTGCTGTTTATACAGCTGATCGTAGGTTGCTTCATCGGTGTGTTTTCCGCCGCAACCACTGCCGATGATTGTTGCTGCACTAGTGAAAATCTCTTCACCATAGACTAAACCGGCATCATCGGCGGCCGCTCGTGCTGCAATTACCGCCAGTTGTGAATAACGATCTAGTAGCGAAAGTTCATCCGCTGAAAAATAGTTGCCTGGGTCAAAATCCGGCACAGTCGCAGCCACAGAAATTTTCACATCATCCATGAAAAGGTTAAATGGCTTGATGGCGGACCGCCCTGCCGTTAAAGCATCCCAAAAGGCAGACGTGTTAAGACCTAAGCCTGAAATTACACCCAGACCGGTGATCATGACACGCCGGCTCATCGTTATAGACTCTTTATGTTTTAATCTGACGAGAATTGT